>Ga0181612_180644_pt1 | contig 42620 bp, 24 predicted proteins | sample HoacroProtozoa21_FD_119630 | JGI IMG/M metagenome (GOLD analysis project Ga0181612, IMG submission 119630) | Hoatzin crop microbial communities from Cojedes, Venezuel. Combined Assembly of Gp0051906, Gp0051904, Gp0051908
CAGACGGAACTTCCTGCGCTTCAGTTTGTAAACTAGTGTGCTTTAATGAAATGCTCTGGGTTTGAAGTCTTGGAATATTTATGTGTGGAGGATTCACTTGCCTAATCTCTAGGTCTCTGGTGGCAGTTCAGATGGTATAATGTGTCCTTGCCACTTCAGAATGACAAGGATCTGCATCCTGTGTCATGTCTGCTGACCCCATGTGCATGACTCATTCTGAAGCATCTCAGATGCTAGTAGATGCCTGTTCTTAAGCAGCTGAATTGATGTTTTTGTGTCAGAAACATTTCTAATAAATCTGTGTCAGTGTAAAAGCTCATGTGGTTTTTCTTAGAAGAAAAAATACTTAGAGTGTAATGCTGTTCATAAGAACTTTGAATTGCTGCTCCAAGTTCTGTCTTGCTGATACACTTTAGCAGTGATAACAAAATCTCAAATTTCTCAAGTAAGAGAAAGAAGGTATCTGCCTCTTTGAACAAGTTAATGCCTTGTAATGATCTCATATAGTGTGCGTTCACATGGAGGTGGTGTATGGTTGCTGTCCTACTGATCGTATGTAGTTGAGTCAGGATTAGGTGACAGTCAGGATTATCTAAACCATTGCTTATGAGTTAAAAGTGAAGGACTTTTGTATTTTTATGTTCTGATTACAGCTGTTAATATGCAGGAGAGGTAGATTTTTAGCATTTGTTGGTATTTAGATTTTTCAAAACAATCCATACATCTCTTTGGTTTTCTTTTTAATTTTTTTTCTTCACGTAAATGCTCCCTGTATTTCTCTGGTTTGATTGTGTCTTCCATATTCTTAGAATGACTTTCTGACACCCTGTGTTTAATTCTTTCATACAATAATTAACAATTTTATCTGTATGGTAGAACATTTCGCTCTGCCACACTGATTTGGGCTTCTGTGTTATCGAATCACAGAATGGTTTGGGTTGGAAGGGACCTCTGTGGGTCACCTAGTCCAGCCCCCCTGCCGAAGCAGGGTCACCTACAGCAGGCTGCACAGAACCTTGTCCAGGCAGGTCTTGAATATCTCCAGAGAAGGAGAATCCGCAACCTCTCTGGGCAGCCTGTTCCAGTGCTCCGTCATCTGTGAATGATGTGAGCCACGCAGTGCTCTGCTTACAGCAGTGTCTAGTATGAGAGGCAGAACCACATGCTGTTAAAAAACTTTCTTGGTTCTCTTTGGCTTTAAGAACTAGTTTAGAGACTGTTAGTTCATGCTGAGAATAAAAATCTTACCAGAACTTGGGAAATTTGAGGGCCTGCAGTTTGGAAAGAAAATTAATTTGTTTACAATTTTTAGTATTTTTTCATTTTTAATGAAGCTATGAATAAAAACTCAAAAAAAAAAACTAGTGCTGCTGATCAGTGGCAACTTTCTCAGTGCTACTCATCCAACTAGAGCAGCGGAATTCAGGCTCTGCCATGCTCTGCTGCAGCAACACCAAAACTTAATTTAGGACTTGTAATACCTGCAAAATATTAACTGGGAAGTATATCAGGGAAGTCTGCGGGAGGGAAAGGAAGAATCATTAACATGACCAGGAGTACTGTTAATCTGCTGTTAGTTAGCTGTATTTGCTGTTTCCATTTATTTTGCTGGGGCTGAATGCTGAAACCTTCTTGTGGTGATGTGAGACAGTAGAAAGATTTTTTTGTTTGTTTATTTTGCATTTGTGTGTGTTAAGTATACTACAATTTAAAGTCACAAATTACAAACCAAACATGCTGCAGGTAACACAAACACACACACACACACACACAAACACACACACACACACACGCACACACTTTCCCCCCCAACAAGTAAACAACTGTATTTCATAGGTAATATACTTTAAAAAATTGCGGGTTTTAGGAGTGAATATCTAGTGCTGTAACTAAGATTGGAATTAAACTTGAGGTTTTTTGAGGGTAGGCTGTCATAGTGGTTTCCTCCTGTTTTGATAAATGAAGAGTTCTAGCTGAGGAAGTGGTCTACGGTGCATGTTCTGCTTGACTTTGGATATGAAAAGAAGGTACTTTGATAGTTGAAGGAATGGGTGGTGCTAAATGGAAAACATCTTGAGTATGGAGCACTGAAGCTTCATGGAGAGATGAAGACTGAAAGGGCTGAGTTTCAGAATGAGAGAACAAGCAAGCTAGAGCAAGCTGTGGTTGCTCTGCAGGCTGGCATATTTTGCACTGCATAATACTGAGTGCTGCAAATCAGGTTGGGTTATTACTGTAAAATGTATGAAGGAAAAAATACTGGTAGATAACTAAGTATCTGGCATGTTCCTTCTGACTAGTCCACTATCAGTGATTTGGAAGAGTTAGGTCTGTGAAGCTTTTGCTTTTGTCCTTAGCAGTTTTCCGTGATTAGACAGTTAATTTGGTTATGTTTTGGTTTTAATTTTTATGTAACTTTGAAACAATTTACTAACTTCTGAATCATAGCAATTGAAACTCCAGTTTTATCTACAGAAATTGAGATGGGCTCACCTATTTTAGTAGTATGAAGAGAACTATTTCAAAGCTGGGAAATACCAGAAGTGTGTCTAAAATACTAGAATGATTTGAAATACTTTATTAGAAATTTTTTTATCTAATGGATATTTAATCTAGTATCTCCAGGTGTTAGCGCGTTTGGGTTTTGGCATTGTATTTCTGTGACATTAGTGCCTTAGCTTTGTAGTGCTGTGACAGATGATAAGATATTCTCAGGACTAAATGTGGTTTAAGCATGTCAAAGAAAATACAAAATCCAGTGATGTTGGAAAGAGGGTTTTTTGTTTTTTAGATGATTGGAACTAATGTTAAAAGCAATTTTGGTGAAATGTAATTAGTAGCAACAGACTTAGCAGGCAAAACATTTGTCCTGTTCCTGTATTTGCTCAAACCTAGGATATGTGTTTATGAGGAAGGGAAGTGGTTCAGGTTATCTGTATCTTTATTTTGTTAGGCAGATCTAGGTGAGCTTCACTGCTGTGTGAATTCCAGGTTCAAATTGTTGTAATATTTGAAAGAGTATTTTTATGATTAAGGCTAGAAGGGATAAATCTGATTGCTCTAGGTGCACAGATTCTAGACTCACTTTCAGTGATAACCTCATACTGCCCAATAACTAATGGATAAACTAGGTACCCTGTGAAGAGTGCGCTAACTGTCCCACTTACTGTGGAGGGAATAATGAACACTGCTTACTTCCATCATTGATTTGATTATCTAGGTAGTTTCTATGTGTTTTTTTGTATGATGACTTTCTCATTTAGTGACTCTAAACCAGAAATAAGCTAGCTATTCTGAAAACAGATAACCGGGGCCTCTTTCACTAAATAGAGTTACTGTGAAAACAGATCTGCTGGTTAAATTCCTGTATTTCATGGGAAGGCCAGAGGTATTGTATTATTTCAAAGCTGTAAATACAAAACAGGTATGGTCTTATATGTTCAATGTAGTTAGGAGGAAAATACGTGAAAAGTAAAAAGTTGTGGTATCCTGGAAAAGCAGAGTTTGATATTATAGATCACAGGCTATGTCTTCAAAAGAAATGGTAACACATTATATGAGCAGTTGAGTCTTTCGCTTTCTCCATCAGACAGAATTTGAAGAAGATCATTTACAACTTAACAGTATTTGTTTTTCAAGATTGAAAACGTTCTATCACAGAAAAAAGGGAACAATTTAATTTTTTCTTGTAACTGCAGATTTTTTGAACTACTGTTTCTTACAGTTTCTCTATTATTTTTTTTCTTACCAAATGAAATGTGCTTTTAGAACAACTGTGCTTACTATTAGAAAAAAAGTACATTTGTCACCCTGTCAAGTGACAGTCTTCAGGCAAACATTTCTTCTGTTTGCACTGCATAAACTGAAAAACATGGGGGAATATTAATAGAAATGGGAAACTGAACTGTGAATAGCGTAACATTTTCGGTTTTTGTCAATCATATTTAGGCTTGATCGTCTCTTTATTTTATTGGACACCGGTACGACACCAGTAACAAGAAAAGCAGCTGCACAGCAACTTGGGGAAGTAGTGAAACTGCATCCTCATGAACTGAATAATCTCTTATCTAAAGTAAGCATTTTTTTTTTTGAGCTTGCTTTCAGTACTTTAATGGTGAAATTAAAACTAGTTTAAAAGAGTGTGTGTTCTGTATGAAGAAGAAAAAGCGTAGTAATATTGTGCTCTCCAAAAACAGGAGACTGAAGAAAATTAGGAGACTACTTTTGTTAACTCTGCTGTTTTGTCAGCCTCTGAATTGGTTACAGAAGTCAGATTTCACTTTGCATTCAGTATTGATGTTCAATGTTTGCTCTAAGTTCAGATTTTCTTCTATAAAGAAAAGCTCTACTGCCTTATAAAAATTTCTGCTCTTGCCTTTCAAGATTGTTACTGGTGTGATACAGCATTAAAAATATAGGAGGCTGCATGTCTTTAAAAGGGCTGGAAAATTGAAAGATACTTCCATTAGTTTGAGACTTCAATCTGGCCAAGTCCAGTAAAAACACCAAAAATAGTCTGTATCTGCCAGCTGGAGATGGCTGAGTGACCTCACTACTGCTCTTATTGAGCAGGTGCCCTCACCACAGTTGATGGTATCAACAGAGTGGCTAAGGAATCATGAATATCACACCACTTTTGGAGAAAGAAGTTGTTTTTTCCAGGTTTGAGGCATAGTGGTAAATTAGTTTAGAAGAGCATACGTTGCTTCAAGTGACCAGTGTTCTCCCTTTTCTTGGGTTAAATGACTTCAAAGTTTTAAGGTCTATTAATCTCTTTTGAACACTTCCTTTTAGAAAGCAAAAAACTAAGAGTTTCAAGCCTTGATCAGTACTTGGAGGAAATCAAGGTTCAGTTTGACTGATGAGACTAAATGTGTCTTATAAATTCTTAATGTCTGGCTATGGCAAGAGTTTTGCTAAGCAGTGAGCAATATAGAGAGGGCTGCTCATGTACCTCTGGTTTGTTTTCCTGTCCTTTGTTTTTGTTGTTTTCAACGTTGTCTTAATCCATAGCATTAAAAGTAAGTGTGTTTTAATAGAGCATATCAGCTGATGGATTTTCTGAAAGTACATTTTAAGCAAATATTTATTAATCTCTCCTTTAAAGGTGTTAGTGTATTTAAGAAGTACGAATTGGGATACTCGTATTGCAGCTGGCCAGGCTGTTGAAGCAATAGTGAAAAATGTACCTGAGTGGAATCCAACTCCAAGATCAAAACAAGGTGGTACTTAAATGAATTCTACAGATTTTATTGTTTATCTGATGCAAACTGACTGTGATATGAGACTTTCAAAGGCAGCTGTGTCATTCTGTTTTTTTTTATGGGCATAGACTTTATGTACATGGACTGTAGTAAGCCTCTTGGCTTTAGATGTTCATATTCAGTTACAAGGATGTGCCTGGCCTTTGTTTCTTCCAGGATTCCTGTGCTTGTGCTCTGTACCCTCATAAAGCTTTAGTTTCATAAATGAAAGGAATTATAACAAGTAAAATGGCAAAAGTTTTAAGCAGTCAACTTTGTCATGATATTTTGCAGATGCTCTTTCTTCTCTGTTCCCTTGCTCAAAGCACCTGAGGGAGGTGAAGTGGCAGCTTGCCAAAGTCTATTATGTTTGTACTCACTTTGCATCTGAAATTGTCATATTAGGGATGTTAGAGTTGCTTTTATTGTCAACTTGTGGACCTACTGTGAGTGATTTTGTCTGAACCTGTTGGCACTGTCTATGTTCACAACTTCATGGCACAGATTCTGGAAATCCACTAACTATGTAAAAAAAAAAAAAAAATAAGACAACAAAACTCATATCTGTTTTGAGGTGATACTATATTTATTTCATTCAGTGCCTCCTGGTTCTGTTGCTATAGAATTTTACAAACAAGTTCTGCATTTGCCTTATCCAGTGCCTTTATGATTTTTGTAAACCATCATATTTGCTTTCCTCCAATAACTTTCTTCAGACTGAAGAACTGCAGTCTCTTCAGTCTTTCCTCACAAGACAGCTGCTTTGTCTTTTAGGTAACTTTGTCCTCCTCTGTACTTGTGTCCTCCTTGAGATGCACAGAACTGCACACAGTGTACCTACATCTCTAGAGTACGGATACTTATACATAGTGGCAAAATGATGCACTTTGTCATGTTTTCAGTGTCCTTCCTGATGAAGCCCAGTACTTAGCTGGATGTTTGGGCTGTCACTGCCCAATAAGCTGGTGAATACAGAAAACCTGCAGAAGTGCCTCCAGGATATTTATTCAATGTTAACTGCCAGTTCTGAATTCGGTGTAGTCTAGGCATGGTTTGGGTTATTCATCTTGCACCTTATCTTCCTCTTTGCCCATTAGTCTGTTCTGAGAGTCCTTCTTGGATTCCTTAGTGCCACTGTAACTTTTGGCTACCCAAAAGAACTTAGTGTCACCGACATACGTGGAGAAAAGTGTGTAGTGAAATCTCCTTCCCATTGCAAAAGACTGATAGCACTGGTTGGAAAACTGATCCCTGAAGGACTCCAAAGCTAACTTTTATCTTTTTTTAACCAGCTTTCAGTCTGTAAAAGGATGTTTTCCCTAATTCTGTGGTAAGTTAGTTCCTTCAGGTTTTTAATGTGAAATCTTGCCAGAAGCTTTTGAATGTATTATGTGCACTGGATCCCCTCTATCGGCTTGTTGGAGCTCTTTAAGGACATTGATAATCAGGTTAATGAGAGGGGTTTTTTTTCAGGAGCTGTTCTAACTTTTCCTGTAAATCATGTTTATCCATATACTTAATGACTTTATTTATAGACTACGGTCTTACCAAGGATAGAAGTTAGTTTCACCAGTCTAGTTGCAAGACCGACTTGCAGAACTCCTTTTGTCCGTGGAAATTGGGCAACTTGTCAGTCTTGAAGTACAGCAGCTGTTTCGAATGATGGGTTACATGCGTTGTCCAGTTCTTGCATATCTGCCTTTGAGTGTTGAGAGGAGGGAGTACTTTGGAAGTGAATTTGTGACCAGGAAATAAGACACCTCGTGAGGGACAAACCTCTTCTGTATCAGTATTGAACTGCACTGTACCTGCAAGTGGATTTGAGAATAGCTGGTAACTAGTCTTCAGCAGCCCTTGGTAGCTGACTTTCTTCCGTACCTGTTAAAACTACTCTCCAGCTTCCATACCAGGGATGCTTGGCTGTTGGTCATACGATACAGTGTTGGTACGATACTTGTCAGCACTATGTGAGCCATACGCAGTTCAAACTGCAAGTTGGCTGTATGCGTACAGAGAAGACCTAGTGGTATGTCAGTGTCCAAGATTTTAAAAAGCTAAATCTATCAAGGGAAAAATGTTAAAATTTTTTTCTACTCAGTTAAGTGCGTTAAGTCAGCTTTTTCAGATTTTCTATGTGAAATGGAGCCTTTACACTTTGTGAATCAAAATGCTGTATGTCTGATGATTTTCTTGGAGGAGAGAAAGTATTTCTTCCTCTTGTTCTTGCTTAATCTTCTGCCAGAACTTTGAACAAAAATTTCATCATATTGTCCTTGATGTTATTTTCAATGCCCTATCTAGAACCAGGCTCAGAAAGTCCTGTGGAAGATTCACCTTCAACAGATCGGTTGCGTTTTGACAGATTTGATATATCTCGGTTGTTAAAACATGGTGCATCTCTTCTCGGATCTGCTGGTGCAGAATTTGAAGTCCAAGATGATAAATCAGGTATATACTTACATTTTACTTGTAGACAAGAAAACTTACTGCTTTGAAAAAGTTTGCTGTGGCAGTATTAGGAGTCTAGTCATCCATGGTTTCTCAGAACGCTAGAAATAACAGAAGAAAGTATTTCCCAACATAACTGGTTTGTATTATTTTTCTCAAGTTAAATGATTTTTTTTTTAGGGGATGCATATTGTTCATTTGTTTGTTCCTTTATCAGAATTAGTATGTGTACGAGGGGAAGAGAAGAGTGGAAACCTGAAAGAGGGAGCAGAAAAAGCAATATTGAATGCTTCTGTAGAGTTTCTGTAGACTTTTTAAAGAGGTACAGAAACTATCACCACTTGTTCTTTATTTAAAACAGTGTTCCTAAATATAGTAGTAGGATGTGGCTTATTTAAAAGCTTGAAAGTTTCAAATATTTAAGGATTGCATGAAAAATACTGTGATAAAACTGTCAGAGTTGGATGGTCAAAAATCAGTGCCTGTGTGATGTCTTTTGTTTCAAGTGACTTGTCTGATATCTTTCTGCAACTTTTTAGCTGAGCAAGTTAGTTTATGTCGGTGTAATGGCATTGAATTATTTTAATCTAAGATACTTCTTTTGCTATTACTGTACTTTCCTGCTCTAATTTCAGTCTGTCTTCCAGTTTCTGCACCAAATGAAATTATGCTATAGATAAGAATCTGTTCTGACTGCTTAGCCCTGATTCACTGGTTCCCCATATGTGATGTGTTCTGTGCAGTGTACACAGAAGATCACTAGCTCAGCAAGGAACAGAAACTGTGGCTCCTGACACTTAAGCAGTAGCGTGTCTGTTAAAACTTGCTGCTATTTTATTGCTTGACATCTTTTATGCTAGGTTAATAATGTGTTGTACAAGTTTCATCTCTTCTAACGAAACCCTGCCTATTCAGAAATCAAATAGATGGAATAGGTCACTTTAGTTCATAAAGTCTGATATTTATCCCAGTGTCATATGATTGCACATAAGTAATTTTATGAATCTAAATAATATAATATCAAAAAAAGGAGAAAATGAAACTAAAAATAGCTTTAGTTGCTGCTTTTTTTAACTGGTGGGTAAATGTACAAAGGCTGCTTTCTATTCTGTGTTTTGTAGCAGCTTTCCTTTTCAAGTAAGTAGCCAACATGAATGGATGTAAAGCGAGTTAAATAATCTTTGGAATTAGCAGTCTTTGATACTTTTTCCTAAGATGGACTTGTGAAAGGAAAAGTATTTTCTAGGGTATGGAAGTTGTTTGTATTTCTCTGCTTGTCAGTTAAATCCAATTAAAAAAAAAAGGCTTCTTGGTATAGATATAATTGACTACTAATTACTACTTAACCTGGTGTAACTACTCAACCTTTTTTACCCCAAAATTCTGCCAATATTGGTCACCTACTGAAAAGTTTATCTGTAGATGTTTGACAAAAAAACCCTAATCTCCTGACTGGTTTCCATACTGCACGTGTAAAAAGAGTGAAGTCTGAGAGCCTTACAAGCTACAAGTTTTGATTTACTTGGAGGGTTTATTCTACTCAGGCACTAAAATCTTCTATTTTTTGTGTACATGTGGGTGGTCCTAAAATCTAGGTGTTCAGTAATTAAAAGTGTTGAAGCTTCACAACATTCTTCAGGTAGCTTCTATTAAGTTCCTAAATGAGCCTTGCTTAACACACAAAGCTTGAGGACAAGATTGTTCACACCCTAGGGAAATCATGCTTATGCTTCAGTCTACATTGCCACAAGGGTTAGTTTGGGCAGAAGGAAAGTAGACATCTGGGTCTAGTGCATTTTTACAAGGAAGAATGTTTCTGAAGAAAACAGATTCAGATTCAACCTAGCTTAATACAGGATATTGGATTTAATATAATTTGAGGGGTTTTATTTGCAGTTGTTATTTCTTAGGTCTGTGTTTCCCAACAGAAGATAAAGTTCAGGAGAAAAAGAAACCTTATTAAAAAAAAAAAAAAAAGCCACCAGAAAAACCCCCGATAGCCAGACTGCCAGAATCGACAGATCCCACAACAATGCATGCACTCAATAAAAAAGTGGTAGTTCTTGAATCAGTTGCTGGGTATCTTTTTTTTTTAGTGTGTTAATTTGCTTCTTTCAAAGTGCACTTTCCTAAAAGTTCAGGTAAAACTTGGGTGTTTGCTTCTATAGACCAAGTGTAATTTAACGAATTTCATGGGAGCTGTTTTCTGTTGCAGAAGTCGATGACAATTTAAGTACTAGCAAAGCTTCAGCAGCAGAAAAGGTCTTCCTAGGAATCAGTGTGATTTGGCGTAAAAGATTGTAATGATGTATTAGCCAAGTACAATGTAATTCTGTAACTTCTGGCCTTCCTATGTTATTTTATTGACAATAATACATCTGGCTTGAAATCTGATGCATCTTCCGTTTTTTTAAAAACTTCTTTTTAAGGTGAAATTGATCCTAAAGAGAGGATAGCACGACAGAGGAAACTGTTACAAAAGAAACTTGGCTTAGATATGGGTGCTGCAATTGGGATGAATACTGAAGATCTGTTCAATGATGAAGATCTGGACTATTCACCTTCTGCAGTTTCACTAGTAAACAAACAACCTGTAGGTAAAACCTTGGGCTGTTTGACTGCAAGGAATAATATAGTGGGTTTGATTTATTTCATAGAATCATTCGGGTTGGAACAGACCTTTAAGATCATTGCGTTTAACCATAACATTGCCAAGTCCACCAAATTTGTGCTTTTGTGGTTATAATCTTTATGTTTTAAGTATGATGATTAATGTCTAATATGCTGTGCTTTGGCTTCTGGAATTCTTATGCCCCACAGATGTGTATTAGTGGTGTTTGATGTCAAACTACTTCTCTGAGTTTGAAATGATGGAGGATTGGGGAAGTTGATAGCAGTGTGGGTTTGAGGATTTTTCAGGACCTTCATTGTAAGAAGAATTAACAATGAATGACTTCTCTTTCAGACTCTTCAGGCTGCTGAGTTAATTGACTCAGAATTTCGAGCTGGTATGAGCAGTAGACAAAAGAATAAAGCCAAAAGAATGGCTAAGCTATTTGCAAAGCAAAGATCCAGAGATACAGTGGAAGCTAATGAGAAGAGGTATAATAGTGAACTAGTTTGCTTTTATTTCAGTTAAGGTGGGATTGTGACTTACCTGTTGAAAAACTTCCTACAGTCTTTGCTTCTTAATCTTTTACATGCTAATTGTGCTGATGTAAATCACTTGCATGCCATATTTAATCCCAGTAGAGCTTTGGTAAGGACCTAGCTTCAGAGGGATCTTGAAGTAGTGGGATGCTACAGTTAAATTTGTGGTTTGACCCTGTTATTAAATATGGCTTGAGAACAGCGTGTGAAAATGCGGGATTTAAGAAGATAAGTAGTAACTAAAAATTTAAGATATAACTTTCTGATGTATGTTACGTTCCTCAGTGTAACTTATAGTGACATATTGTACCCACTGTGTTTATAACAAGCAGTAGACAAAATTCACTTTCCTTGATTTTTATTTAAGAATTTCTGTATTTCTTGGAAAAGGCTGAGAAGGACTGCCAATTTGGGACAGCATTCTGCTGTGCCCTCACTGAGTTTTTTTTACTTGTAAACTTTTACCTATTTTGCGTATTTCAGTGTTAAACCTCTTTGTTTTCTTGCCATACTTTATTGTATCTGAGACTTGAGCTGTAGAAGTAATTACTTCCCCAAAGCGTGCTTTCTGTTCATAAACTTATACTTGTTACGTCTCAGCAATGATAGCGCTGATGGGGAACCAGAAGAAAAGAGAAGAAAAGTTGCAAATGTTGTCATCAACCAGCCTGCCACAGACTCAAAAACATTGGTAGAAAACGCTCCAGAAGAGGTATGATGTAGCGTTCTGCTGTTAGCAGGACCAGTCATTCAGTTTTTCAGCAGAGTAACGTAAAACAAAAGTCCTTTATGCTTCCAAAGTCTTTAGTCATTTTAGCATTAAGAGAAATGGAGTAAAGAATGCTATTGCCAGCTTTTAAATGTAATGAAGCAAATGGGCTTCAAACTGTGTATAGCATTGAGGAAGAAAACACATTTAATCCATTGGTAGCAATTTGTGACCCAAATGAACCCGAGTAGATGAATTACAGGTGTCAGACCTGGGTATTAAACTGTAAAACTGTGCTAAACACTCAGATGATAGGATTACCCTGAGCCAGAAATAATTTGATCTAAATGTTCACGTACACTTTATTTAATCTTTGCCTTACTTTAATTAGGCTTAATTTAGAATGAAGTTCTATCTTTAGTAGTTGAAGATTTAAACAATTACCTTAGTCTTAGAAAAACTTGCATTTGTTTCAGTAGACTGCAAAACTGAAAAATTACAAGAAATGCTGTACCAGAATACAAATGGTGCATAGAAGTTTATTTGAAGAGACTGTATCTTCATTAGACTCTATTCTACAAAAAAATTTTTTCCAAACATAGCTTAGTAATGAAATTCTTATTTGCAAAATGGTAATTGGAAGGTGAATTTGAGACATGAATGATAACTGCAAACTGAATAGTTGCTGGTTGCAAGCCTTTCGGATGCTTTGTGTTTGTGATGATGTGAACTTACTAATGTCATGTCATAATTTCCTTTCCACAGCCGTGTCAGTGTCCCTGTAGGAAATTTTGGGATGATGGATATGCTTCTGGTTTTCAAAAATGCAGAATGTGTTTTGAAAAGGATGGTGTTTATTACTGGATTAATTGGCCCAATTTGATTATGCAGTGTAATTTCAAACTGAGACTTGCCTACTATGTTCTTTAAAGGCAAAGTTTATAAAGAGAATCACTGTGGAGGATAAGAAACTTTCCTTAATTTTCTGCCTTAGCATGGTTCCTAAAGGGAGACTGAATTCCAGAACATCAAAATTAATTACCATAGAGAAGAGGTTACACTACTAACAGGCAAACTTTATAAGTTTTTCAAATGATCTGGTGCCAATCAGCAAAGTTGCTGAAGTGTGGAAGAAGGTTGTCAGGGTTTTTTTGATTCTGTCCAGTAACAAATTAAAATACTTAAGCTTTTGGAGGTCTTTATTATCTTCACCTGTCTAAGTGGTGTACAATATAAGAAGTGATTGCCTGATCCCTTTCTCTTTCAATCTTGTACTTAATATTTTTTTATAAATTTAGGCAAATGAATGGCCTCTGGAAAGCTTTTGTGAAGAGGTGTGCAATGATCTCTTCAACCCTTCTTGGGAGGTAAGACATGCGCTATGTAAGGTGTAACTATGGATTTTAAAAAAAAAGGCTTCAACAGAAGCACAAAAGTTGTATGCATAGGACTTAAGAGCAGTTTGCTAGGTATCAAAAATGACATCAATCTTAAATACAGATTATATAGCCAAGGCAAATCTTAAGTGTTTTTTAAGATTCATTTAAGGGGGAAATGAAAACAGATGTGTAACGTATTCTCAACTGTGTGGAGTGGGAAAGATATGGAAAGCAATGATTCTAAGTGAGAATTCTGGAAGCACTGAAATTCAAGGAAAATAAAAGCACATGAATCTAGGGTCAAAAAGATTAAACAGAACAGGCTTGGATTCATCAAGAGTTTGAAGAATATTGTATGAGTCTGTTGTTGACAATAGTGGCATGCTTGTCTAATGCTAAGCTAGTAGGAAAGGGGAGGGGAAATCAATCCTTTCGTGTCGGGGGTAGACTACAAATCATTAGTTGTTCTCTTCATTTATAAAAATGAACTTTTTTTTTTTAATTATAGTAAATAGCGGCTACAAAAACTGTATTTGGTTGCCTAGACAACTTTTTTTCAAGATTCAAAACTTGTTCTGCTCACCCTTTTATTCAATAGACTATTTCCCACAAACTTTTATATCAATTCCAAGCAAAAATATGAAGTAGCTGACAATGGTCCCTGTTCCTTGAGCAGAAGATGTAACTAACTGTTTTCAGCTAGCTTCAAAAGATCAATTTTTTATTAAAAACCTGAAAGATTAGATGTTAACACCAACTATAACATACTTGGGTATATCTGTAGCACAGTTTCAGTGATAGCAAGTTGGCTCTGCCCATACTGACCTCAAACTTGGAAACACAGAGATAGATTATATGCAGCCAGTGCAATTATTTTAGACCCAGAAAAAGGATAATTATATTCATGTGGCACATCACTGCATCTGAGCTAATAAGCCTTGCCTTATTTGAAAGCAGGCTGTTTGCAGTTGAAGTCAAAGTCCATTTATCTTTTGGAATGCAGATGTTCTCATATCTTACTACATTTAAGGTAGGGTGCACACATCTTAAGGAGGTAATCAATACAAAATCATGTTCTGGATGAAAAACAGGTTAAACTACCTCAAAATACATGTCTATAAAATGGTCCTCTGGCATCTTCTTGCAATGTCTAGAGGCAACCTGGATAACTAGTTCAGACTGCTTGCCTAGCTTATAGGCAAGATGAATCCTGCTACTGGTATTTCCTTTATACGTTTGTGTGTCTTGCTGCTTGTTTGTGTTTGCAGAAGCTGACAAGTTAACTTGCAAAGTCTTCCTCCTTTGGCTTGTGAAGACTAGTTCATAAACAGTCTTGGACCAAATAAATAAATCATTGGTGTATTATGAACCATTAGGATTTTAAGACTAGTCTCTCTGGCTAGTTTTTATTGGCTTGCTTATAGCTTTTGCCAGCAGGCACTGAGCTGCACATATGGGGGTGTGTATGCTTGCATCTCATCTAAGATATTCTGATTAAAGGAAGGACCTACCAGCTGCTCAGTTCTAGTTGTTACTGTTGTGAAACGAAATACAGTATTTTTCTGCTAGCAACAAGCATGTATGAAGTGTGCTGAAAAAAAAAGTTCTGCTCGAACTGATGTAAAGGCCTCTCGATGAAAACTCAGTTCAAAACTTTGCTTTTGCAACTTTCTGTGTATCTATTGAGTGGGTGTTTCTTGATTAGCCAATTACTAGTCCAGTTACATATTAGAAAATAACAAAAACAGGTTTGTCTGTAGCACATCTTTCTACTGGTCTTCTGTCATTGCCAAAACTTTTCCTAGTGTGTTCAGCTGTTCACATTTGGGAACATACTAGTGGCTATAATTTGCCTTCACATGTCACTTGTTCACTTATTTTTTAATATTTAGCCAAGCAAGGCAGGTTTGTAACCTATGCAGAACAGGAATTCTCAGAAATTTGTTTTGCAGACCCAAAAATATTCAGTGGGGATCCAACTCTCTTTAAGAAATATAGAGAGTTGTAGAGAAATTTAAATATAAAAACAAAAATGTAAAGTGTTTGAGATATAAGAATATTGCTTTTCTTCAGCTTATAAATTTACAAAAACCAGTAATATCTGCTGGTTGCTCTTTCTCTGAAAACTAGTGTCTTGTAGTGAGGTAAAACTAAATGAAAACTGTCTTTGGCTGCTACTGCAAATAGGATAACAATATCTTCTGTATTAGAAAAACAGATGCAATTCTTAATTGCTTCTGTCCATAAGATGGCAAATACTTAGGAAAAAACAGGTTGGTTGGTTTTGAACAGATTAGTATTTAAGTATATGATTTGATCTAATAAAATACTACCCTTTCCCACAATTCTAAGTACCACTATGCAGCACTTGAAACGTCTCTATTAAGAATAAAGAAATATTGTTTCAGTTGTTCAGTATGGATTTCATCTTCTGTTCCTAAATATTTAAAAATTGACTTTTTACTTCCCTTTTCTAGGTTCGACATGGTGCAGGTACTGGACTGAGAGAGATACTTAAGGCTCATGGTAAAAGTGGTGGTAAAATGGGAGATAGCTCTTTAGAAGAGGTAAGCTTCCAGTCACGTAGACTGAACCTATTACTTAAATGAAGCTTAGAAAACAGACTTTTAAAAATACTTAAGCTTTGGAGGAGGTGGGTGATCTGGGGGAATATAAACCATGAGATCTGTCTGCTCAGAGTAATCTGGATGAAATTGCTGTATGCTCTGATGAAATGTTTATGTTCTTTTTAAAAGGCCTGCACAAAAAACAATACTACTGTATAAGCAGGCGTTAATATGTAGACCGTGTGTAAAGTTATTAAACACTAGCTTCCATACTGGAAAGTACTGTTTTCAGGTCATGGTAAGGGTGCACTGAAACAGCATTGACAAATTGGCTGTGTAACTCTAGCAAAGTCTCTAAGAGCATCTAATTCTGTTCACTTAAATAGTAAGGTGACTCTACCGATCTGCTTGCTTTGTTATTATGAGAAAAGGTATTTAAATAGTCTATTTAAAAGGAAAAGACTTTTTAAAAATATCCGGATAGTAATAACTTTTTACTAATGGTGAATCTCATCCAGATTCATACTGACTTCCCTGCTGTAAAAAGCAGCTGGGAGAGCTTGTGGTCTAGAGGGTATTGAAGAATAAGGATATACATTTATCAAATGTAAATCAAGCTACTTTGGCATACTTCATATATAGGGAAAGCAGAAGCTTTCATCTCTCCATGCTTCCATGTGGAGCAGTATTTATTCCATAGAGATTATAGGGCAATAATAATGCATGCTGCAATGATAAGATACTTGAAATTTTCTTAACTATTAATGGAAAGAGCATGTGTACTCCAGGCTAGCTTCAAAGGCTGCTGTGTGTGCTATATGCAGTCTATAATTATTTGACATATATGGGAATATGACATCTATGGTATGGTGGAAGTTTTGTTCATTAAAATTATAGTTTACAAGGGAAGGGGTGATCTAGTAGGCCAAGAGCGGAGATGAGAAAGATGATGTCTGAGCAGTTGCTTTTATGGGGCTTCTGCTCTGAGGTTCAGAGTTACAGAGCTATTGGGCATCTAACAGAGGCCAGAGCTTCAAGACAAGCTTGGTCTAAGTTGCTTTGTTAAATCTGCAGGAGACCTGACTGAAGAGCGAGTTCCTTTCACAGGGTCTCCCACCATGAAGTACTGCTTCATAGTTTATGTTTGTTTTTAAGTGTTGTTCAAACGCATATTAATTGATTTGCCTAGGACATTGTTGACATTAGTCAGTATAGATTATCTGAACGACCTTACCTTTGTGTGCTGTGTAGGCAGAAAATTACCTGTCTACCTTACAAGGTACTCTGTAGCCTTTTGATAAAGGTACTTTTTTTTTTTTTTTAATAAATTACAAAATCAGCCAGATGAGCTGAACTAGTGCTGAGTATTTTGCCTTGGCTGTCTGTGCAAGATGATTATTCAGTCAATGTAAGCATATGTTGTCGTATCTCTTATATAAATTTTAGCTAAAGCAAGCATATCAGAAATCTTTTATGAATCAACAGACAAGGTGTTCAATTTTTCTCTTTTTACAGATGATTCAGCAGCATCAGGAGTGGCTAGAAGACTTGGTTATTAGACTTCTTTGTGTGTTTGCATTAGACAGATTTGGAGACTTTGTTTCAGATGAAGTAAGTTGTCGCTGAGTGAACAGGTACATCAGCAGGCTTCTACCGGAGTTAATACTGCAGCAGATCAGCTATGCTTTGTATAGTGATACTGCATGTGCCTGTTGTAACTGCTCATAGATGCTTATTACAAAGTAGCCAATAACATAAATTTCATCTTGTTTGCATAGCAGTTTTGGTCATCTGACTCTACTCATATTTATTTCTTTCTTTCTAAGTCAAATTTCATACAGAAGTATATGTTTTATCATTTACTTTATCCTAGGTGGTAGCACCAGTACGTGAGACTTGTGCTCAGACCTTGGGAGTAGTATTAAAACACATGAATGAGACTGGAGTTCATAAAACTGTGGATGTTCTCCTGAAGCTGCTTGCACAGGAACAGTGGGAAGTGAGACATGGTGGTCTCCTAGGAATAAAGTACGCTTTGGCAGTACGTCAGGTAATAACCCTCGTGACAAATTGCAGAGAGTTTTAGAAGAAAAAGCTCTGCTCAGAGTTGATGATTTGGCTGAACAGTAGATAGGTATGATAAAGTAAGCTTGCTTGTAGTGCACCCTCACGTGGATTATAAGATGTGTGACTATATTTTTATACCCAGGCTGCAGTGCAGCAAAGTTGTACTGTTGTAACTTGATAAGTTACTTGCATAGAACATGATAGAGGCTATGCCTGCGTGTTTTGGATCATACTTTCATGTGCAAGGTTAACAGAACTGAGTGCTACAAGAGGTTTAGTCTGTTCATGGTTTAATTCACCAAACACTGAGCTTTGTTTACACCAAAACTGAGCCAAGTTACACTTCATTTACATTTATAACCTATGTTTTACTTAATGAATGGTAACTTACAGTATTTAGATTATGGTGTTGGACCTGTAGCCTCTGTTTTATATAGCAAACAGGTTTATTCACACACTTGGAGTACATCTTAGTTGTTTGGGTCACTATACGCTTTTTAAGTTTAAAAATGCTTGTGGTCTTTTTGGCAGGACATGATCAACACTTTATTGCCTAAAGTATTGCCTGCAATAATTGAAGGTCTCCAAGATCTGGATGATGATGTCCGAGCTGTTGCTGCAGCATCTTTAGTACCAGTAGTGGAAAGCCTGGTCCAGCTTCAGTCTCAGAAGGTGACTGAATTGTTCTCCATCAATTCTGATTGAAAAGTTCACTTTTGGTCTGAGTGAAGAAAATAACCCTTAGAAGTAGCTCTTGAATTTTTTTTTTTTTAATGATAACCTCTTCTGCTTATTTGTGTAGGTGCCTTTTATTCTTAATACCTTGTGGGATGCACTTCTGGAATTGGATGACTTGACAGCTTCCACAAACAGTATCATGACCCTTCTTTCTTCCCTTCTGACTTATCCTCAGGTCCGCAAATGCAGGTAACTTTTTAATTAGTATTGCTTCAGTATGGCAGGTTTGACTGTCCACTTACTTTTAAACTGGAATAATCAAAGTTGCTTTCAAATCATGTGCCAAGGATACTTGAGAGTAAAATACTAATTTAAATCGCTTTTCCTTAAAGTGAAGATTTAGGACAGTGCTTCCATTTTTGTCACATTAGGAAAATGCAACAAAATAACTAAAAGGTACTAGACCTTGTTTGTATGTGACTTTTTTCCCCCCTCTCGCTCTCTCCATTCCTCTAAAGTATTTTAGTTAAGGATGTAGGCTCCCCTCATATGGTGGCCCTGCCCACAGACTTCTTGCTTGTCTGCTCCTTGTCGCCAAACTCCAAATAAGAGAGCAAGCTATGTATGTTAACATGTGCATGTACCTGTAGGAGTTTACTACTGGAATAGTTCTAAAGAAAGCTACAAACTTGAAAATTCTCATCAATAGTACAACCAGTAATTTTGTGACTGGTTGAAGACAATGCCTAGTTCCTCTCTCTTTGGGACTTTGTCAAATTAAAGGAATTGCATGTTAGTAGATTAACATTTTTCATAATAGAGATGGTAAACTCTCAGCATCTGCACTTAAGATGTATAAAGCACCTACCTTACCTTTCTCATCCTGTATGATTGTCACTGCTGAAGCTGGTTTTTGCCCAAATCCAAATTTAAGAATGAAGTTTTGTCACTAATCTCAACTTTAGTTCAGCATGTACTACTTGCATCAGTTGATGTGCAATTTCACGCACAAAAGATCCAAGCTTAGTTTTAAATAATTCTAAACCCATAAATGAGCAATAATAAATTAAAAAAAAAAAAAAAAAAAACCACAAACAAAAAAAACCCCAACACAAACCTTTTTTCTAAATAGTTTAACAAAGCCCAAAGTGTAATCTGGGAAACGTAAAAATATATGCTTGTATTGACTAGTTCTTTATATCGGTAAGAAAAAACAGTATTTTCCTGAAAAAAGATACTGACTCAAACCGTTTTAAATGTTTAAGCTGTAGTAACTTGATTCTTCGCTTAAAATCACCAAGCATATGCAATAATAATTCTCTTTTTCAAAAAGCTTTCTTTTGGAGAAAATTTTATAACTGAGGATAAACAAATTAACTTGGCTCTGTGTGTGTGTTTTGTGTTTGTGTTTTTTTTTTTTTCTTTTCCCCCTGTCACTGCCTTTACATCTCCCCTTGATGTACCAGTATTCAGCAATCACTTACAGTTTTGGTCCCACGTGTGTGGCCGTTCTTGCATCATACTATATCTTCTGTGCGAAAAGCAGCACTGGAAACATTATTCACACTGCTGTCTACCCAAGACCAGGTAAGAATTAGAGTTATTAATCTTTTGCTAAGATACATACTGGAATCTGCTTGATCATATGGTATCCTTATTTCAGAGCTCTTCAGCATGGCTGACTCCAATTCTGCAAGACATGTTGAGGCACATATTTCAATTTTGTATCTTAGAAAGCAACCAAGAAATTCTGGATCTTATTCACAAGGTATTTGCATGACCTATGACCTAGATATGTAATATTTGTGTATCTTGCGCTCTCATCCCCTGCACTTTTGTGCAGATAAAAAATAGTATGTTCATGTTAATAATTTTGTAGTTAGCCTGTTTGATGCTTTACCATAGAGTGAAGGAGAATATGACGGGTCCTACAGTTCATCAGCACATATGTGATCTTACATAGACCACATACAAATCTGTCATGATTTCCACTCTGGTTCTTCCCCAAGGTCTGGCTGGAACTGTTAAACAAGGCATCTGTACAGTATGTAGTTGCAGCTGCTTGTCCATGGATGGGAGCCTGGCTCTGCTTAATGATGCAGCCATCTCATTTGCCTATTGACTTAAACATGCTGCTAGAAGTAAAAACCAGATCAAAAGTAAGTGAAATGTAACCTCAGTAACTGTTCTGGGGAAAGTAGGAAGTTGATTAGCTGTATAGAAAGACACGCTCTAAAGGTGTTAGAGGGTGGTGCCTTTCTATAGCGCTAAATGTAACCTATCTTACAAACCTCAAGTCTGTGAGCAAAATAGTTCTTGTCAGATTATCCGCAAGAACTCAGAGTTCTGTCATGTAGCATGCTCCCTGTGTATAAAGTTTTGATTTACGTGGTTCCATAACCATCACAGTTCCAAAACCATCTGTTTGCAAGACTGACTTCTGAAAACATGCTGAAAGAGGTTTCCTTTTTTTCTGTGTGGGGACTCAGTTTATCAGCTGGATGTTGAGTATTAGTTTTAATAGTACAGTGAAGGAACCATATCATACATTTAATAGGACCGTAGAATACTGTTAGTGGAAAGATGATTTACAGTGATTAACTACTTTACAAAGCCTGTTATCTAAGAAACATTCTGGCTTAGTCCAGCTTTTGCAGGGTGTGATGGTTATTGGAAATGTTATAGAATATGAATTCATTTTTTCTGTTATAAACACATTTAATTCCAACTTCTCCCAACTTTATTCCATAGGAAAAGGCAGCTGCTAAACTGCGTCAAGGTCAAACCCAGAACAAGGAAGTGATTCAGGAATATATTGCTGGGGCAGACAGCATTGCAGAAGATCCAACAACCAGGGATTATGTTGTCATGCGAGCTCGGATGATGGCAGCAAAGTCAGTTTACTGGAAATCTGAAAAAATATTTAAAAGCAACTTGTCTTTTTCGTTTTATAGTGTTTTTGCCAAAATTTAATTATGTAAACTTTTTTTTGCCATCTTCATTTTGAATCGTTAATTGCAGAGTAATTGTAGCATTGAAGTCACTGTTCTTTCTCCTTTTGTCAGGTTGCTGGGAGCACTTTGTTGCTGCGTTTGTGACCCAGGTGTAAATACAGTTACTCAAGAAATTAAGCCGGCTGAATCATTAGCTCAGCTACTGCTCTTCCACTTGAATTCTAAATCTGCCTTGCAGAGGATTAGTGTTGCGTTAGTAATCTGTGAGTGGGCAGCCTTGCAAAAGGTAGGAAGTTTCTGCAGCAGAAATAAATTTTACTTACTATCGTAATCCACAGCTTGTCATCCGCTACTTAGCTTGAAATAAAATCTCAATCGATAAGCTAAAATGGTATTCTACATCTAAGTACTAAAATCTTGATTGTTAGACAATAGAGGAATGCATTACTTGGTAGTTAAAAGCCAAGTGTTGGAACTATGAATCAGTACATGTGTTCATATTTCTTCTAAAATAAGTCTAATCTCAAGGTGCATGTTATCTAAGGTCAGTGCTTCCTTTTCACATGAGTGTCTTTCCTGTACTCACCACTTTTGGTCTAGTGGCAGACTGAAGATTTTATTCATAATATTTAATATTCTGGGTTACAAATGTTAATGGTCCCTCTGGAAACTGGATTTTTGTAACTAGATTGTGCTGTTTAGTGCCAAAAACTGAACAAAAGAAATTGTGCTTATTTGGAAATACAAATTATGTCTTTTCCTGTTACAGGAGTGTAGAACTGTGGCCATTTGTGTGCAGCCTCGTTTACTTGGGGTCCTTTCTGAACATCTCTATTATGATGAAATTGCTGTTCCTTTTACACGAATGCAGAATGAATGTAAGCAGCTCATCTCACTGTTAGCTGATGCACACATTGACATTGGAAACAGACTAAACTGCAGTGTATTTACAATAGATCAAGCTAATGAGCTGGTAAGTAGAGGCATGCCTGCCCTTCCTTCAAATCCATTCTTGTCTTGAAATACGTCTTCAGCATAATTATTATACAGACAGTAACCTTCAGAAATAACGTCATGACTTTACACATCCTTTGACATGAGATATGTAACAGATACTTACTACTTCCCCTGCAGTGTTTACAGACTATGCCAAAATGGAGTAGAATGCAAGGCAGATACTTAACAGGAAAAAAAATTGACAGCGTTCTGATGTTCCAGGTGTAGATTTACTATTGAAATCTACACAGAAGAAAACAAACCAGGCTGGAAGTCCTTCAAAACCCCTGTAAAAATACTAGTAAATAAACTGTGTAAATTCTAGAACTTCTCCCCTCCGACCCCCCAAGCATGTGTTCTAAAGTGTTGGGTTTTTTCCCTGGCTCTTTAATTGTTTTTGTCTTTTTAAATCTGAAAATATCGGTTAGATGTGATAGTAAAAGGCAGCTCCTCAGATGAAAAGCTCTGTAAGCAAAAATATGTCTGATAAGATTGGGGCAACACATTAAAAGGTTTTTTCTTCCAACCCCAAACTGGCTTCTTAAGTAGAGAGAAAGATGAGTATGGACAGATGAGGTAGGCTGTAAATGAAGAGCTTGTGGATTTGAGAGCCTGCAAGATAAAAAGGGACTGGGGTGGGAGAGGGGTGTGTAGGTCTGGGGGGATGAAGGAATATGGGGATGGATGTGGTGCAGCTTGGGGCAGGGGAGGAGGAGGATTAGAATCCTGGATGTGTTTGTGTATGCAGCTGGGATGCTGAGGATAAGGGTAAGAATAAGAGAAGGTTGAAGTTTGTACGATTATGGAGATGATGACTGTAGCATGATGGATCTTGAAATTCTCAGATGGTAGTATTTATGTAGTAATATGCAGTAGCTTAACTTGGAAATCTCAAGATGTTTTTAAAGTTATAGATAATTGTGTATATAGGGAATTTTGGCAGCCAGTCTGATTATGGCTATCATCTAAAATGAATAAATTTCCATGGTGAAGCCAGACAGAATCATGTGAGCTCATAGTCTGAAGTACAAGAGTTTTCATACACCTCAACTGTTTACTCTTGAGTCTAGTAGTAGGGCTGCTTAACTGATGGCTTGTTTTTTCAAATGATATGTATTCTGGATTAGAAGACTCATTCCATAATTATTTGCTATTTTCTGTGGCTGTCTTTTGCACCCTTTTCAACTCTTCAAGTTTTCTTGAAATACAGGCACCAAACCTACTCTGCATTGTAGTATGGGTCTTTGCGCATTAGATGTAAAAACCCTGTGCTCTTTCTTGCTATTCATATGTTTTGCATCCTTTGGTCATTCCAGTCATCAAGCTCATGTGGAGTAGAAATTGAGGTGTCTATAGAGCAAAGCACTACAAGTCTGATAGTTGAAAGACTTTACCTGAACATTTAAAAGTAAAAGGCAAATACCCTCAAACACTCTCAATAGCTGTCACCTTTCCTGTACTTAAGAGCCTTAACTATCCTGTCAGTAGCATAAACTCAGCATTTCCATGATTCCATGTTGCTTTCAGTCTGTTTCCTGTGAAAGATTCAAGCAACAGTAGTCAGCCAGTTGTGAGTGGGGGAGGATATGGCAAGTCCTTCCTGCAGCTACGGTGTTGTGCTGACTTTTTCCTTAGATTTTTATCCTCGTCTGTTTCCTCAAAAGAAAATCAGCTTAAAAACAAGTTCTTCATGCATGGGACCTTACAGATCCTGTCTGGCCTCTTGTATTTATAGCATATTCTTTGCTTATCTGTCATCTGCTTACGTATTGCCAGAATATCTGGTTATATCTGGTGGATATAGAATGGTCTAAATTTGGAGGACTATGTAAACTCCTCTTTTAGCTTTGGGAATCTAGACTTCAGATGTTCATAATATGCCTGACTTCCTCCTTGAGCTGTGGTTCAAGATTCCAGAAACTACATTTTGGAGCATTTCCTGGTATTTGCTGGAAAAATGGAGATCATGATACCTGGTGAATTGACTCATGTTCTGCTACGAAAACTATGATTTTCAGAGGATATTGCATTTCACAGTAAATGAAACAGATTTGTAATTCTTTCTTCCTTTTTATTAGGTTACTTCTGTTTTCAATGAAGTGACATCATCCTTTACCTTGAATCCTAAAATTCTACAGCAGTTGGATAGTAAACGACAACAAGTCCAAATGACTGTTACAGAAACAAATCAAGAATGGCAAGTGTTGCATCTGCGAGTGCATACATTTACTGCATGTGCAGTTGTGAACTTGCAGCAACTTCCAGAAAAACTAAATCCTGTTATAAAACCCTTAATGGAAGCTATCAAAAAAGAGGAGAATACACTTGTACAAAACTATGTGGCTTCATGTATAGCAAAGTTACTTCAGCAGTGTACAACAAGGTCTCCTTGTCCCAACTCAAAGATTATAAAAAATCTCTGCAACTCCCTCTGTGTGGATCCACATCTTACCCCCCTAGCAGCATGTCCTGCACAGCCTCAGAGTAGCCATGAAAACTCAAAAGGTATGATATCTAAGACTGCCAGGATTCTTAAAATCTGTCTGCCTGTCTCTGAACTGTTAAAATAAGTATTTGAGTGAGTCTTGTTTTCAGTGTTTTTAAAATGCCAGCAACTGCATCTTCATTTATTGATAATTACTTGATTTAGGTATCTTAAACTACACAATGTGTGTGCAACTAATATGTAGAGTTTTCAGAAACTTTTATGTATAAAAGAGCTTTGCTCCAATTTTCAGTTATTTACTGTTGTTCAGTTTTTATCCACTTACCACATTTCATTGATGTGTTATGAAGCTTTTCACTGAAATGGAATCATTATGGAAATTAGATTAGCCTGGTAGAAAAAAGTCTGACGTGTTATGTTCCATAGGTTAATAGTAAGATAAAAGATGAGGACAGATTTAAAAATCAACAAATAATCCTGTGCACGGGATTCTTTGCTAAAAATGTATGGATTGAACGAACAACACAAATTAAGACCTTAATACTCCTAAAGATTCTGTTAACAGATTCTAACCTGCTTTAAGGTTTGATCATTATACATTTTACTTTTTCTTAATCAATGTCCTCCTTTGTCTCAGAGTAGAATAACATTCATATCTGACTGAAAAGTAAGCTGATTAGCATAAATAGAAACATAGCAAATCCAAAGATACTGATGGCGTCTGTTCTGTCATAGATGTCTTGAATTGTTTATAAAGGACACAGAACAAAAGTTTGTTTGAACTTTAGAACATCATGTGGTTTTTTTTGTATAAAAAAACTTCTGCAAAATTTTTATATTTGTCTGACATTTTGTTACCTGTATTTCTTGCAGAATAGGAATTTATGTGGCAGTTTGCACACTTAGATTTTCTTGCCAAGTCTGTAATGCGCTTTTAACAGCGTAACTCAACTCTGTACTTAAACTTTTCCATCCTTGAGGATGATGACATTTAGGGTTTTTTAAAGCACATTTAGATCTGCAGATGACTTGTAGGTAGCTATCACTTCCTCCTATGTTTTAAACGACAGCTTAAATTGTCAGCTATTCTCCCTTTTCCTTTAGGGCCCAACTCTGATAAAGATGGGATGCACCATACAGTTACTAAGCACAGAGGAATAATTACGCTGTACAGACATCAGAAAGCTGCTTTTGCCATTACAAGTCGGCGAGGTCCTACTCCAAAAGCTCCAAAAGCCCCAATTGCAGATCTCCCCACTGGCAGTAGTGGAAGCATTCCTACAGAACTTGATGAGGTAAATTTAAAAAACATGTGTTTGCAACTTGCACATCCAGTCCTCCCTTCCTTTAGTTTGAATTCACTGGAGTTGATAGCATCATAACAGGGATGTCCAGGATCTTTTCATGAGATAACTGAGTTGACATAAAATTTTGCAATACAAGCAGCATATGTTCGTTGATGATGATGTTTTAAATCTTCAGTGTGTCATTAATAACATTAATAACTCCTGAAATATTTCACAGTTAGCACAGAATTATTATATCTCAATATAAATCCATGCAAGTGGATTTCCACAACCTGTGTTGTGATTCTGTCCTATTACCCATGTTAGTGTTGGTCATCTTGATGCACAGTGGATACTTTGAAGCATTAAAAATAGTATTTGAAATATGACTGGCTTTAGGACGTACATGTGACTTCCACACTTGATATGCTATTTTTTTTGTTACTGTTTTATTCATATAAAACTTCAGTGTGTTTTAATAAGATCATAGTCAGCACTGTGATTCCTAAACAGTATTGTGGATTTTGTTCTTGATTGTTAAAGTAATTTTTATCAATTCCAGTTTCTGAAGAGGGTGGGAGCAAGAGAAAGGGCTTAATAACAAATCAAGTATTGCTTTTGGGAAGTTTTGTGGGCATGTTACTGTTCTTGGTGTCCCTATATTGGCAATATCTGAGATTTTGGAACTGGAACCAGTTGGAAAACCTCTTGCTGAAATAGACCTGTGTCAGCAAAAGCCAAATCCCCAAATGTATAGGATTTAAATAATCTATAAAAGATTTCATTTTTTGCCAGTATAAAGAGTAAAGGAAATCACTTGTAAACAAAAAAAATCAACCAGAAAATGTGTTGTAGGTAGCTATAAACACAATCAGAATTGAATGCACCATATAACAGTAGGAGCCTCCTTGAAAATAATTGTTATTCTTAAATGTATCTGTCCTCACTCCTTTAATAAATTGTTTAATTCTAGGCTCAGAAACCTTATGTTGTACAGAGACGAGGAGCTGAATTTGCCTTATCTACTATAGCTAAACATTTTGGTGCTGAAATGGCAACAGGATTGCCACATCTCTGGGATGCTATGGTTGGTTCATTAAGGAACAACATTCACATAAATAATTTTGGTAATTACACTTCTGATTTAAGCTGGGGGGCCTGCTAGGCTGGGGGCAGTATGTCAGTCTTAAACTGAACACATTTTCTGTTTTTAACAGACCGAAAGTCCTTACTGGAAAAAGGAGATGCTCCTGCCCAGGAGCTAGTAAATTCTTTGCAGGTTTTTGAAACAACAGCAGCTTCAATGGATACTCAGCTACATCCTCTGGTAATCGTATTCCAAAGTCTTGATAAACTGAAGACATAGCCTTCTGTCTTCAGCAGTTAAGCTGTTATGTTTTAAAACTGTGTTTCTCCCTGTGTCCTATAGGTTGTTAAATTCTGTATTTGTTTATGCAGGTTGTAGAATAAACCACAAAAGCAAACACCTACCTACACTTTAGCTTTGGCCTACCCTTTTCTGGATGAGATGTCCAAACAAGATTGTGTCCAAAGTTTGAGTTATGATAATATTTATGCTGTTGTGTTACACTGAAATCAGCATCTCAACTCTGCTATATTCTAATTCCAGGTTTCCTAAACCTGGAGAACAGACTGATAATATGATGCCTTATCTTTGTTGTTAAAGTACAGATAAAAATGTTGTTATGCTGCATTATGTGGCTGACTGAAATGGGTTGACTGGAATGTAGTTCGTGTGGCCAGAGTGTGAGGGGGCGAAATGGTAGTAATAAAGACTGTGGAGTTTACTGCCTGACTGCTATGTAACAGGCTGAAGGTTGGCAGAAAGGCTCCCTGTGCACGCAATGCAAAAATTATAGGAGACTTCAGTTTACCCCCAGGTAGACTGGATTTGATTAATTCTTAAAAATTATTTCCTTTTACCCACCATTCAATGTAAAAGACCTAGCATCTTACGTGTAGTAGTAGGCTCCGAACTTACTATTTCTACTCAGGATGGAGATCCTGGAGTAAGGATAGTTATATGAAAGCATCAGCTGAATGAAAAATACTGGTTGAAAAAAAGCAAGAGAAAGTTAAGAAAGAAATAACAAGAAAGTCGTCACGCTTGCGCCTGAACACAATTTCCAGTACTAGCCTGTCTGCAGTACTGTATTTCAGAATAAATATAGTAGCATTGGAAGAGGCCTAGAGAAAGGCAACAGCATGATAAAAATATACGAAAAGGCTCCCATGCAAGGAGTAAGTAGGCCAGAACTCTGTCTGGAAAGGATATGGTGGGAAGGGGTGGGTATAAGGAATGGCTGTAGAAATCTTGAGCAGATGGAGAAGATCCACATAGAACATATGGAATTGTTTCTTATCGATGTTAATGAAATACTGAAGTGATTTTGAGTGAATTTAGCATATGACATGGAAACATTTTTTATATATGTATGTATTTGATATATATATATATATGATATGTAGTTAAAGTGTAGATTGGTTTTGGGGGTGCTAATACTATATACAGGTTTAAAAAAAAAAAAAAAAAATCATAGAAAGTCAAAGAGGGTGCAGTTGGTTCATCGAAGCTAATATTTAGGGACTTCCACCCTAGGAAAAACCCGACCATCTGTTTAAGAATCTGACATAAACACATATTTGTGCTGATAGAAAAAAAGACATGCATGTGCACACGTGCCCCCTTGGGAAGATGTGAATTTCCTTCTGGGTGTCTTGTTAGAGTTAGGAAGACTTCCCACATGGATAATTCATGTGCCTGTAAATGGGATGAGTCTAGGACAAATTTGTTAGCTGAAAGGAATTCTTTAATCAATGTATTGGTATTTAAGCAGTAATTTTTTTTTTACTAGAAAGTTCTGAGTCCTTAGTACTGTGTTTTTCCAGTGTGAAACACTTCCTTAATTATCAAGGGCTGCTTTAATTCTCATTTTGACTAAAACACTAATTTGTTACTCTGAATTTTAACTGTATTGGGGAGTAATGCTTGTTCAAAGTTCAATTGTCTTTTTCTTCTGAAACAATTTTTCAGTTCAAAATAATTGGATCTTGTGAAGAAGCCATTTCAAGCATTCTTTGGGAGGCAACAGTGACTTAAAAAGACAGTTTATTTCAAAATAATTCAGAAATCTGTTTATAATTTGTATTAACCTTCGTTTTTTCCCACCCTCTTCTATTCAGTTAATACAGCACTTGCCTCATCTTTATATGTGCCTTCAACATCCCAGCACTGCGGTGAGGCACATGGCTGCTCGTTGTGTAGGTGTTATGAGCAAAATAGCTACCATGGAAACAATGAATATCTTTCTAGAGAAAGTTCTACCGTGGTTGGGAGCAATAGATGACAACACCAAACAAGAAGGTGCAATTGAAGCCCTTGCATGTATCCTTGCTTGAGTACTCAAAAATGCAGAAACTTCTTTGCAGTTGCATAATTTGGGGGAACAAAAACTGTTGCCTGAAAAAAACAGGAGGAAAAATGAAATAAAATGTGAAGCTATTTTCCTCCTGTAGACAAGAAATAGAAGAAACTTTCATTTCCATTGCCTGTATTTTATCTATGAAATGAAGTTTGGTAGAGGTAATTCGGTTTCTCAAACAGTGGAATTCACTGGGCTAAATGTAACAGTAGCTCAGATTTTTGTCCCACCCTGTTGCTTTGTTAGTAGAAATCTTGTTCATCTGAATGTAAGGTATTAATGAATTTTACCTACTGAGTGTGAAATCTACCAGGCATATACTGATGTCAGAAAATCCTGAACTGGTAAAAACTATTTCCTTAATAACTGATTCAGGTGTAATGGAGCAGCTGGATGTTGGTATTGTTCCGTACATTGTTCTTCTAGTGGTTCCAGTTCTGGGTAGAATGAGTGATCAGACAGACAGTGTACGTTTTATGGCTACTCAGTGCTTTGCAACACTAATTAGACTAATGCCTCTTGAGGTAAGCTCAAGTTGTAAGTATACTGAGTTATGTGAACTCTTCTGTATCCACTTTTTCACCAGCGACAAAGTCCGTGCTTCTGGCTTATTAAATGCTGAATAAATAACTGGTTTTATAGATGTTGAGTCCATATCAGATAATTGAAGATGTGTCCTTTATAATGTAAAATGAGTAAAATTGGATCCTCTGTTAGTAATTGTCTGCTGCAATGTTAAAGTAAAATTTCTCTTCATAACAAACTCATTTCAGCTGTGTACATGAAGTTAATTGTATATTCACTGATTTTCCGTGTAATGCTGCTTTTGCTAGTTTTGGCTCAAAAGTCTTTTTAAGAGTTGTGTGTGTGCTTTCCCTAGTTATGTGTGGTGGTGTGTATGTGGTCAAGAGAAATGCATAAAAAAGCAATACTGATTTAAAAGGAAAAAATGAAATAGCAGTAATAGAAGAAGTGTGGAGATAAGTACAGTTACTTATTCCTAGTTCTTAAAATCAAAAAGCCCCACCCTACAGCTTTGGGCAAAATATTACTCATATTATGATCCACTAGTGTTTGATCAGTACAGATTTGTTTCAATTTTTCATTCTGACTACAACTTGCATACCTCAGACACTTTCTAATATTGCACTTGGAGGACTACAAGGCTTTTGAGTAACTTTCTTTCACCACCAGATGGTAACAGAAGACAGTTCAGAATTCATGTGCGCGTTTCTAATGAGAAAAAAAGTCATTTTAATGGGTTTAGTATCTTTTATTATCTCAGTTTTTAATTTAGCATAATAGAACCTTAGAATCTGATAACTAGCAATCTGCCTTAAATGGAGCACTTACTTCTGTATGCTTACACTGAAATGTTGAAGAAGTTGAAAGTAAGCGAGGCAGAAACGAATTTCTGGCATGCTACTGTTCGTTCCTGTGGCATTTGCACCAGTGCCCTTCATATCCATCTAAATACAGTCCTGTGGAATACATTTAGCTTACTTTTTTTAAAGCTATTTTAATAGAATTTAGTGAGCACCTTTTAAAAATGTAGAATACCTGTTTTATTAGTTGCATACATATGCATGATCAGTTAATATTTATTTTCCATAGGTACTCAAGAACTCCCTTAAGGCTTCCCTTTCCAGTTAAGGAAGTTCAGCATCAGATAATTGAACTATTTTAAAATGCAAACTTAGAGATATGCAAACTTAGAGTGAAGTAGATTAATAATGAGAGAAAATACCTGTACTGTTGTGAGACAGTCTTTTGATTGCCAGTTTTAAATGTTAGGCCAAAGAAGGAGTTTAAATTGATAACTGTAGAGGGGTTGGAGTCATCTCAGTGGAAGGACTAGGAGCAGTTTGATAGGGACTAGAGAAATAGATGTTTTATGAGGAAATACTTTATGAAGGAATGCTTTTTTGAGATTGAAATAACTTGATAATAAAGTTTTCGTAGACAGTTTCACACATGCTTTGTGTGAAAAAACTTACCGAGTGGTGTTTTATGGATACGTTCTACCTTTTTAAGTGGGAAGACTTTTCAGGGTAGTCTTGCAGGTGCTTCATAAGAGAAACTCCTACAGTTTTCAATAGTTAGTGGTATTGTTAAAACAAAAAACCCCTTTCCACTCTTTTCACTCTTGTGTCCCTGAAGCATGACTTACAGTTCCGTCACAAAACAAAGAGTCTGTCTAGTCTTTTGTGTTTATTGCTGGTGTTTTATATACCGCCTAAAATGCGAGACCTGAATTCAGCTGCTGGATAAGTAAAAATGATAGAGATCTGAATAAGCTTGGAGTTTCTAATCTGTATTTTTGTGTTTGTTTCTAATTGTGAGGAATTGGAAACAATAGCAAAAAAATGAGTTGGGAAAACTTAAATGTGCTCAGTTTCCTGTATCTTTAGTCTCAATTTCATTATTCATTCAACCATAAAAATGAAAATACAACTGAGAGAGGGATTGTAAGATAAATGGTTTAACTTAATCTGCCTTGTTTTATTAATAAGCAATCATGCTGCAAGTTGACAATATACTTGAATTAACTGGCATGATATTCACACTTCAGACATCTTCTTTTAAAAGGGAGGGTGGAAAGAGCAGTTGAACAAGTAGGCTCAAGTGGAATTAGAGAGTTTTTATTCTCAGCCAGGAGTCCTCCCTAAGCAATTAGTAACTCGGGATTTGAACTAAAGCTAACTAAAGATGGAGGTGGCCCAGAAAACTGGGATGACAGATGTGATGATGGCAAATATCAGTGCCCCTTTTGTTACTGTGTATTATTAGCAAGCAAGAATGTTTGAGTGTATTTGGTCCCCAGAGAGATTATTCTAGCCTGGTGCGAGAAGTACCTAGGAAGCCAAGGTCTGCTGCTACAGACCTAGAGGGGTTTAGGTTTTTCTTTTTCCTGATAGTTTCCAGCTGCTTCAGTTCATTGTATGGATTTCAATATCACTTTAGATCTAATTCTACTAACATCTGTAGGAAAAAACTCCATCTAATTTTTGGATGGTAGACTGTGGCTAAGGAGAAACGGGTGTCAAATGATTCTCTAGCCAACCACATAAATTCTCAATTAGAGGTAGAATAGCTCAGTCTTTGTAAAATCTTACAAGCATGACAGGATTTCTCCTCTTCTATGCGATTGTATCAAGCTTTTCAGTGTGTTCTTTGGGGCAGAACTTGTCTTTTGCACCCTACAACCCTGGAGGGGTTGATCTGCAAGGAATCAAGGTACTGAGTTTGGATTTATACAATTGAGAAGACCGCAGAACCTTGCCATCTGTTTGTTTAAAGTGTCTAAGCTAGTAGGGGTTTTATTTCTTATTGTCTGTGTGAGACTTAAGTACTGTAGCCCTTACATTACTGCTTTAAAAATATTATCCTAGGCTGGTATACCAGATCCACCAAACATGTCTGAAGAATTAATCCAAATGAAAGCTAAAGAACGTCACTTTCTGGAACAGTTACTGGATGGAAAAAAACTGGAAAACTACACAATTCCAGTACCAATCAAAGCAGAGCTCAGAAAATATCAGCAGGTAACAGCTTACACTTTTATTTTAAGAGAACGAAGTTCCAGTCTGATACAATTTTATGGAAGGGTAGGAGTTGCTACCACACTGGGTTTTTTTGCTTTTGGGTTTTTTGGTTTTGATTTTTGTTTTTGGCTGTGCAGTGTGTGTCTTGGACTCTTGACTAAGGAAGAATAAATGAAGTAATGCATGCCATTTATACTGGTTTTCTTCAAGATTTTTTGTTTTTCTTTCGCCTCTCTGGATTCTGTCATTTTTCTCAGGGAATGGTCAATGGGCTGTGCCTTGCTTAGGCTGACTGTGGCCACTCACAACTGCAAATCCAGGCCTCGTATTGTTTGGCCACTTCGGTTTCTCCCTTTGTTCCCCTCTGCTTTGAGTGAATGGGCTGTAGTGGATGAATTTATGGTGGGAAACAAGCTCATAGTTTGGCAGTGGTGGATGATAGAACATACAGATGTTTGAACTGAAGCTTCACTAGCCTAAAGCCAGTTTTTACTTCTGAGGCACTCGTTTTATTTTGTGCTTTCAGGATGGAGTGAACTGGCTGGCATTTCTCAATAAATACAAGCTTCATGGAATTCTTTGTGATGACATGGGCTTAGGAAAAACTTTACAATCCATTTGCATTCTTGCAGGTGATCATTGCCTCAGGTAAGCTTAAACAAATAACATTCTACCTTAAAGACTTTAATGATAGGTTTTATCTATGCTATTGACTCTGGACATAGTCCTGGGCAACCAGCTGCAGGTGGCTCTGCTTGAGCAGGGGGCTTGGACCAGATGACCTCCACCAGAGGCCCCTTCCAGCCCCAACTATTCTGTGAAAACAATTTTTGAAACTTGTTTTGATGTTCTTAAAAGGGCTCAGGAATATGCAAGAACAAAACTGGTGGACAGTGTTCCTCTTCCCTCCTTGGTGGTGTGCCCTCCTACACTCACGGGACACTGGGTGGATGAAGTGGGCAAATTTTGCTCGAAAGAGTATCTTAATCCTTTGCACTACACAGGACCTCCTACTGAGAGAGCAAGGTAATGTATTTTGCATTTATGACTTGGGTAGAGTAAATTATCACACACACAATATTGTAATTCACTTTCCTACTATTACTGAAACATAGGTTGTGGGCATGGTAAAACTTGTGATGGTATCTTTAAAGGCTGAAATAATAACATATGCAAGGAACACTTTAGTTATTATCCCCTCTTTTTTTCTTAAGATTACAACACCAGGTGAAAAGACACAATCTCATTGTGGCTTCATATGATGTTGTAAGAAATGATATTGACTTTTTCAGGTAAGAATTGGTTTGTTTTAGGAGTTCTTCATAGCTTACACTTCTAAATGCTACTTAAGTCTATGCTCTCCTTTTCTAGAAATATTAAGTTTAATTACTGCATTCTTGATGAAGGCCATGTAATAAAAAATGGAAAAACAAAGCTGTCAAAAGCAGTTAAACAGCTGACTGCAAATTACAGGATAATTCTTTCTGGGACACCAATCCAGGTAACTTTTCTTTTTTCCTAAGGAGTTGGGCAAGTAGTAGAAAACAAGCAAGAGATATCTATTTTGCAGTCCATTTTATTGTGCTTTTTATCAGTTGACTTGTTGAAAGCATACATTGTAAAAAGTCTTTCATTGCTGAATGCTTGAAATGCCATCTTTTTCCTTTCACAGTGTACCCCTGTATAGGGGAATGGGAGCAGGATCTGTAGTATTAATGGGCGCAAAAGTTTGCAGCGAGGCTTTCTCTACCACTTGTTCTTTAAGTAGCAGGCAGGGAAGGGGAGAGAGCATTTCTTTATGCCTCTAGTGAAATTAGCAAGAAACAAAAATCTGAGAACCCCAGATTTTGGGCTTTGTCCTAATGACTTGTCTGTGGATTATCCGTCTCATCCAGGACTAAGACCACTGGCGTCTCCTGGGTTTTGTTGTCCAGAAGAAATCAGTGTGTGGCTTAAGATATTAGACACAGTAGAAAGTCCATTTATATGTTAAAGTGTATGTACAGGTCTTCCTGTAAGAGCCACCAAATTTGAGGAGCTCGAAAGTATGAAGTGTTAACGTTTGTAGTGTTTTATAGGCAGTGTTACATATGTTGGAAATGTTTCTGATAGCTTGCAGCAATGCATTAGTTTTGAAATAATTTAACAAATGTTTCTTTTGTGTTCAGAACAACGTCTTGGAGTTGTGGTCGTTGTTTGATTTCCTTATGCCAGGATTTTTGGGTACTGAACGCCAATTTGCAGCCCGTTATGGCAAACCAATACTGGCAAGTAGAGATGCCCGAAGCTCCAGTCGAGAACAAGAGGCTGGTAAGGTTCAAACATCAAATCTTGGTTTTCTTGTTTTCTTCCTTTAAATGAGAACTGCTAACGAAAAGAGAAACTGCGGTCAGTTACAACGTAAGAAATTGGAGGGGCTGAATGTTTTAATTTTTTTTTTTATTCCCCTAAAATACTGCTTCTGTTGCCTTCACTAGGGGTTCTTGCAATGGAGGCACTGCACCGCCAAGTTCTGCCATTCCTGCTAAGGAGAATGAAAGAGGATGTACTGCAAGATCTTCCACCCAAAATTATTCAAGATTATTACTGTATTCTCAGTCCTCTACAGGTATACTTAAAAAGTGGCTGCAAACTTAGTTTTTTCAGCGCAGTGAAGACCACAAAAAAACCCACTTCTCTATTTCTGGGTCAATCTGATGTCAGCTCTGACGTTCTCTTGAGGCCACAGTACTAAAACGTTTTTCTAGTATGTGTTTAAAAACTAATTTCAGTGCAGTTGCAGTAGAGTATTTCTTTTAGCTAAATTTCTGGCATCTTTCTACAATAACAGCATCTAGACATCTGCAGACTTTTTTAAAAAACACTTTCAAGCTGAAAGAAAATAAATTGCAACAGATTCCACTGTTAATGTTGACCTTGTGCTACATATAAAATAGCCTCCTTAATTTATCATAACTCGAAACTAAATTCTAAAAGTGACTGTCTTCTGTCGGGGAAAACATACTCATTCTCTTGTCTGGGGCCTGGTGTACAGGTTCAGCTTTATGAAGATTTTGCTAAGTCTCGTGCCAAATGTGATATTGATGAAACAGTTTCTTCAATTTCACTGAACGAAGAACCTGAAAAACCAAAGCTTAAAGCTACAGGTCATGTATTTCAGGTACAGATTTCTTCAGTAATTTTTACTACCTTGTTCATTTATTTCTGGTAACTGTATTTCTGGGTTTAATAAAAAATGAAAATCCAAGTGACCATATCATCTAAGTAAAATATTTAGATTTTAGATCAGATTGTCTGAAATGTGATGTATAGCTATTATGTTTAAATTATGGTTTTGTATCAAGTCATATAAAACGGTCTTAAATTGTTAATGTGTTCTGCTCAAATGGTGTTCAGCTATTTTGTGGATCTTTGATACCACTCTCAATTTAAAACTGATTACCAAACTGATCAGGGAGTTCCCTGTTGATCTCATCAGCTGTTACACTACAAAATTAAGATCCTAAAACATGAACAGAAAAGTTCCCTTAAGGTTAAATCTGAATTTATGAAGGTTCATGGTCTTACAGAATTGCAGATTAAGTCTTGGCTACTTGGAAACAATAATTCTCATAGGTTCTGCACAGCTCCCAAACCCATGTACTATATCCCACACTCAGATGAAGTCTTTGCACTGTTCCTGCAACAGGAACCAAACTCATTATGCACTTAACAGTTACTGGATACAGTTTGAAATACAGGTTTTCTTAATACAAAAGTGCAACTTTAGCATATATTTTTATTAAAATAAACTCCAAACTGTGGAATGTGGCTGAGTGGCCCCTATACTTGTAATCAACTTTGTTCATCCTTTTTCTGTAACTACATTGTTGCTAACCATTTCTTTGAACGTAATTTCCTAAATAAAGGCATTGCAATACTTACGGAAGCTGTGCAATCATCCAGCATTAGTGTTAACAACCCAGCATCCAGAACATAAAAGAATTACAGAGCAACTTGCAGCTCATAGTTCATCCCTTCGAGATATCCAACACGCACCTAAGCTGTCTGCTTTAAAACAAGTGAGTAGACTTGCATGTTGTGCCTTTAATTTCCTGTGTCTCTAGTGGTGTTTAAGACTTCATCAGTATAAAACTGGTCTTAAAACACTAGTTAAAGTACCATATGGAATAGAGTACAAGGGGTTGTTAAGCATATGCCCTATTTTTCCTATTAATTCAAGGGGGAGGGGGAAGCACAAGCTTGCTTCAAGGTGATGATGTTTATATAATTTTTGCTGCCTTGTCAAAAACCTTACTTTTATGCTTCTTACTGCTGCGCCTCTTGTTATAGAAAAAACTTTTGTGCTATATATTACGCAGGAGACTATTACCTTGATAAAGTTAGATTGCATTACATAACTCTATTGTAAGTAAAGCAAAATGAAGAAAATTACTGTTCTGTTGACTCTTAAATTTTTCATAGTTTGACAGTGAAGCCAAACTTTGCATAATGGCATTTTAAGTGACTGTCACTTACAGACTGCCCTCTGTAGTTTATTTCTCTTATTTCTACTTTTGATAGTCCATCAATGACAATATTTACATAACATATACTGTCATTTCGATGATACACTTTAATGCTCTTTTACTTTAAGCTGCTGCTAGACTGTGGTTTGGGGAATGGTGGATCTTCAGAAAGCGGTACAGAAGCTGTTGTGGCCCAGCACAGAGTACTTATCTTCTGTCAACTTAAAAGCATGCTGGATATAGTGGAGCATGACCTTTTCAGACCTCAGTTACCTTCAGTTACTTATTTACGACTAGATGGCAGCATACCTGCTGGTCAGAGGCATTCCATTGTTTCACGGTAAGCATACACTTTCATAACCAGTATGTGGCCAACTGTAATGAACTGTATTATTTATATGGTACAAAATTGTTCTTTTGTCTGCCTCAAAGCGTTGAGGTTCATAAACTCATTATTTAAATGAAATTTACCATGCATAACTTTTTTTGTACACAGGTTCAATAATGACCCATCTATAGATGTTCTTTTGCTCACCACTCATGTTGGTGGATTGGGACTTAATCTAACAGGGGCTGATACAGTAGTATTTGTGGAACATGACTGGAACCCAATGAGAGACCTGCAAGCCATGGATCGGGCACATCGCATTGGGCAGGTGAAAAACTCTTAATTTCCCTTAAGTGTTTTTTTTTTCCCCTTGCCAAACTCCTGTTTCCTCAAATTTGTATAAGGCTGTAGCTTATAAAAGTGATGCCTGGGGGTTTCCACCAAGCTTCTATTCATACTGCTTTCTTGCAAATACACCAGTTGAAGTGTGTACCCTATGCCCAACTTGGTATGCCTTCTGTTCTGTACTTCCTGAGCTGCTGAGAAGAGGCCAGGGAAGAATCACCTCTCATTTGAGGAGGAGATGCAACTGAGACGAGGAACTGAAGGGTTGTCCTTCTCTGTCTGCACAGAGAAAGAGTGACTGCTGTTAGTCTCCCTCCTACAGCTGTAAAAAGCAGTGAATTCTTAACTTCATGAGTGCAGATGCAATTGCAGGTGCCTCTACTATATGCTGGCATAGTCTCATTCTTTTCATCTAACATCGGTCAGACTTACGGACTACAATTACTGAAGGGTAACTCCAAGCCAAACTGCTTCCAGACTGTCTATGATTAATACTAAAAGATTATGCTCTCTTGAATACCTATGATTTATTTTTTTTAGCTAAGTGTGCTTTTCTTTCTTTCAGAAACGTGTTGTTAATGTGTATCGCCTGATAACCAGGGGAACTCTGGAGGAGAAGATCATGGGTCTTCAAAAGTTCAAAATGAATATTGCAAATACAGTGATCAGCCAAGAAAATGCAAGCCTACAGAGCATGGGAACAGAACAGCTTCTTGATCTGTTCACTCTTGACAAGGTAAAGAACCATTTTACAAATACTTACCAAAAATAGAGTAAGCTTAGGGAAAAACTTTGCTTTGAAATGTAAAATTTAATCAGACAAACACTTGAAGTTGGAATGATGAATAGTAGTAGTAGACAGCTCTCTGAAACGGGAGGAAGTGATATTTCCCCAAGAGAATCATGACACTTGAAGAATTTAGTATATACCTTATTCTGTATATTATTTTTTTTTTTTTTGTGAAGGATGGAAAAACTGAAAAAGCAGATACCTCTACCTCTTCTGGGAAAGCATCAATGAAATCAGTACTCGAAAACCTTGGAGAACTATGGGATCAGGAACAGTATGACACTGAATACAGTCTTGAAAACTTTATGCGTTCATTAAAGTAACCATCATATATTTGTAATACAACTGCTGCTAGTTCACGTATTTTTCTGCTGATATTCAGCAAACTTCAAAGCATATATAGTGAACCTTTAGCTTAATGTGTAAATAGACTTATCAAAAGAAGAATTTTCAAAAGACTGGCACCGAGTAGTGTCACCTGTTTCACTGGGGAGTTACTCTGTCTTAAACGTTTGCACTGTATAAAAGAACTTTAATGTAAACATTGTGAGGTGGTTTGAATTTTACTTGTTCTGAACGGCTGCAAATTCTTACTTGGTAGGAGAATAAAACAAAGCAAGTTTTTACATATGTTAACAAGTGTTACTTCTGCTTGAAGTTAAATCCACCATTATTTCTTTCTGTATCTATAATAGTTTTGTACAGTTGTTTCAGTGAGTACTTCAGGTTGTTCAGTGTACATTTTTCTTTTAAACACAACTTGCTTTTATGGGGTATTAAAAAACAATTTTCAACTTAAACTTTCATTCGGATCATTTCAGGACTTGTATCACCAGAGGCAAAGCCTAGAAGCCTTGAAAGTATTGAATAATTAAAGGGCACTAGGTATGTGCACCCACCTTTGTATATTGAGTATAAATATATTATGCTCTTCAGTCTTTTGACACCATCTTGAGAGAACAGCTGACTTGAACTTTTTAATGTAATGAGCTATATTAAATACAGGTAATGGCCTATTTGAGGCCATGTTTGCATCCTATTAGCAGGGGTGTACTTTTTTAATTTATCTATAAGGCTAGAATATAGCCACTTTGAGAGATGCATGTATTCAGTATGTTTCAATCTTATATATTTTTTGTAACTAAAAGAAGAAATTAAATATACAGACATTTTCCAGAAGTAGATTTTACACTGTCTAGGATTCTGAAGTCCATGCTAAAGTGACTGTTTACTAAACTGATGCATGATTTAAAGCTTCTTAAAGGAATAGGGAGGACATTTTTCTTTAGGAGGAAATACACATAGAAATACCTACATTCAGTTTGAGGGAATTGAATAGCTGAAATTGTGTAACAAAGATAGTAAAGGACTTTAATAGCAGTAAGTGAGAATAACATGGCTGTATGTTACGCAGCTTTTTATAAAAGGGAGGCAGTAGTGAAGGTGTGTTTCTAGATGTGCATATGTACCAGTGTGCACTTTTTATAAATATTAAATTATAGATAACTTACAGCAGTTGTCTGAATACATAGAATATATGTATAAATATAAAACCTAAGGTTTGTAGCTTGCTGTGTGCTTAAGCATCAGAGCTTAAAAACCACCAGAGACCTCAACTATGTAACATAAGATTGTTTTAAAACAATATATATAAATCAAGACTGTTCTGCAGCATTGGAGATGAATTAATGTCACATTTCAGTAGTTATGAACTGCCATATTGTAACTAAATTAGCATTCCATGAAAATAAACAAAACTGGGAATATATAATGTGTATGTTGTGTATATCCGTGTTTAGGTCTTTTCCTGTAGAGAAGACTCGCTCACTGTAGCTGACTAGGTAAAAAACTAATGCTTTGGAAATGACAGCTGGATTACTAGATTTATATTTGTTCATTTCTACCTTCATTCATAGAATATTTCTGTTGTGCTCTCAACTGATAATCCATGGGGGGGACAGACAAGATGGAGCTTGGTGTTCTGGTTGCAGTGAAATTACAATGCTGGAATACTGGGTACTTTAAAATAACTTGGTGCAGTGATCTGGTGATAGTGCCCAGAAATAATAAGATACTTAGTCGTAAAACACTGCATATGTTTTTCTTCAAGAGTTTTACTAGTTGCTGTGGTAGGAAACTGTTTCGCTCCTGGTGGAAAAGAAATACACACCAAAGGACTGCTTTAAGCCAGTTACTTATCACATTGAGGTTACTATGCAACCATAATACTTTCAGTGATGGCTCGCTTGGATATGACATCAAAAAGACGACTGCACCTGGAAAATGATGGGGGGAGGGAGGGGAGCAGAACCTAGAATAGGTTGTTTCAGGATTATTGTATGTACTGACTGATCTTGTGTCTTGTGAATTAACACTTTCAAAACAGAAAACAGCAGGAATACCACACTAAGCGTATAGAAAACATTTTTAGTTACTTTAATATTTAACTAAGAGCTTTTACGTGCTTGTCAAGCTAGCAGACCATTTACCGTGATCTGGCTTGTTAGTGCAGTGTTCTCAGTATTCAGTTACAGCAAAACTCAAGCAAGAAATATGCTCTTGGAATGCCTGTAACTGCACTTGACCTGTTTAATGGGTAGTCAGGTGAATATGAAATTTTTTTTTCCAAGCTTGCTGAAATCAAAACTTAAAATTTAGTGCATGGATGTCAGGTTCTCAGCACCAACCATTTAGCTCTACAGCTCTGCCCCTATGGCAGTGTATCATTTGCTGATGAAGACATGGCCTAAACCTTGAATTGACTGACTGCTCCCTAATGCTTTTGGAGGTTTTGATTTCAGCAAGCTTGGAAAAAAAATTACACTTAAGAGTTAGGGTATGCCTACTCATTATTTAGTTTAACTCAAATTAGTTCGGGTTTAGTCTTTTGCTTTAGTCTTATCTCTAGAAAGCTTGCATTTTACCCTAAAATTACTAGATTTAAAGACAAATGCTTACACTTACCATTAGTGGTATCCCCAACTTTACTACCATCCCATGGTTCTACAGGTTACTAAAGCAGTAAGCACATCTTTCTAATTAAGTTAATTCAAGCAGAAGTAGGGCAACTTAAGCCATGTTAGAAATTTCCAAGATGAAAACATACTCGCATACAGAAGATTAACTTGCTTATGAATGGCAAATAACGTAGTGTTAAATACAGCTTTGGCACAGGTAGGGGAAGCTTTAAATCTTTTAAGGACCACAGCAATAACTGACCTGTGGCTGGTGGTAAGTTACTTTGTTAACAAAACCTTGGAAGCTGCATTTTTTTCTTTAATCGAAGCCAAGCAGGAAGATGCTTTACAGTAAAAATTAATTCACCTTTTAAATTATGTTTAAGCAAGTTACTTCAAGGGCAGTTCTCTGAGTAAAAGCATTGTTGTAGAGCTAATTATTCATCTGAGTTCTTTCAGTGTCCTAGTAAGAGACATGACCTTTAAATTTGTGTCAAACTGTATTAGTTGGCTTCTTACCTTCTAGTGGCTTCACTAGTTCTTCAATATTCTCCTCTACAGCAGGTTTAGAGGTATCTGTTCAGTTACACTGTTTAAGGCTAACTCACTGTTCAGAAATCAAGCGTTGGTTGCTACTCTGGCACCCAAAACCAGAGTCAAACCCTAGCTGAAATGGGGGATTCTGCCTAAGAAAGGAAAGGCTCTGTTGGTGTGAAGACAGACAAAACTACCTTCTGCAGTGCAGGGAGGCCTCTCCACTCCTGGGAGGACCACACACCAG
>Ga0181612_172977_pt1 | contig 42594 bp, 30 predicted proteins | sample HoacroProtozoa21_FD_119630 | JGI IMG/M metagenome (GOLD analysis project Ga0181612, IMG submission 119630) | Hoatzin crop microbial communities from Cojedes, Venezuel. Combined Assembly of Gp0051906, Gp0051904, Gp0051908
CTTTCTGTAAAGAAATTTCTCCTAATATCAAAAGTAAACCTCCCCTGATTCAACTTGAGGACATTGCCTCTTGTCCTATTGCTAGTTACCTGGGAGAAGAGACCAACACCCGCCTCGCTACAACCTCCTTTCAGGTAGTTGTAGAGAGCTATAAGGTCCCCGCTGAGCCTCCTCTTCTCCAGACTAAACGGCCCCAGCTCCTTCAGGTGCTCCTTGTAAGACGTGTAGAAGGACTAGGAGAGAGCTTCCGAAGACTATGAGAATATGGCTTCCAACTGATTTTCGTTTTGATTTGAACAGCTAATTCCCTTAGTTTCTTCTGACCTATTTGTAGCCTTCCTTAAATTAAATTAAAACAACGTGGCTAGTGGCCTGGGGGATGTAGTGTTAGGCCAAATCCATAACTGGATCCTGAGAGGGGAGGAGCTGGGCAAATGATTGTTCTCCAGTAGCGCAGCAGGGTCCCATTCCACAAGCGGTTCAAAATAGCTTAGCAGATTCTTTATTGATATGATTTGCAATTCTGTTGTGTTAAATAGCAAGGCAGACCCATGAGAGTAACTCATTAAAACCTCTGGCCACCCTGGAGTAAAATCAGACTCGGCGAACAATGGTAATGTGGCAGGGAGAGGGAGGATGGGCTGGATTTCTTCCTAAATTTCATTACCTCATTTCTGAAGGCAGCATTATCAAGCATTTGTCTTTAGTGTCGTTACAGGAGCTTATTAGAACCATAATACAAGTTACAGTAATTTGCATTCTCACTGCAGAGAGTGATCCAAAACTCGCATCTTTTGCTTTTAGAGAAAATCCTGGCTGCACTGAAATCGATGGCAAAAAGCTCTTGTTGACATATTAGAAGAAGGTTGTTCAAGATTTAAACACAGCCTTTTACATTGAACTGTTTTCACTTGTGCAGCACAACATCCTTGCAGAGGGAGGACAGACAGTGGAAGGAAACAGATGTACTGCGTTTTCCTTCACTTGCCTGTGGGCAGCTAGTGATCCATCCCCTGCCCTATGCCGTGTTACCTTTCAGGAGAAAGAAAACTAAAACATTTGTTTGCGGAGTTTGTCTTTAGCAGGAAGTTCTGCTGCTGTAATGCAAATTAAGCTTCCCACCTGGGCAAAGGGAATACAGTTTCAAAGGTAATACCATAAAAAATGTGTTATAATGAATTATAAGGAGCCAGGCAAATATTTGAATAGCTGCACAGCTTCAGAGGTTGTCATAAACAGGAAAAAAAAATTTATTTTTTTTACAGTCACCTTCTGGCAGTGCTTAATGTGTCTTCTGTCAACAAGATGGTATGACAGGGGGAATAGACGGCTTGAGCTGTTGGGATTAGGGCACAGAGCCATTTGTCTCTAGGTCAGTAGTTCGGATCCAGGTCGTAGCAAGTGAAAGTCATTTGCTGTCTTGTGGATGTTTTTTCTCTGATCTGTTCTTAGTAGGCAGGTGCCTCTGTGACAAAATCATCTGGGGGACTGGCCTTGATAAGCCACAGGCTCCCTGTAGCAGCAGCAATGGGGTTAAATTTCCCCACACATCTGAAGTGAAATCCCCTCTGACCAGGGTGTAAGGCGTGTTAAAAAGAGGGTCTTGCCTGTGCCCAGCCCCTGGTTCTGTGTGTCACAAGGGCCGTCAGTCTGGGCTTTTATGCTGGGATGGAATTATGAAGGTTTTGAAAAGAAATAGGCTGATCTCCTAATGATCTCTAATCACTGTGATAGCTGGTTGTTGCTCCAGCCTTTCATTTTCCTCTTCCCTCAGACTGCTCCTAGCCCACTCCTGACGTGTCCCTTCACTGGACACTGTGTTAAGTTTGCCTTTCTCCTGGGGAGCTCATGTCTCTGTATTTCTCTGCCAGCACCAGCTGCCTGTAGCTCAATGCCCATATCTTGCCAGCTGCCTGTCCTTTTTCTTCAGGCCATTGTTTTTGGAGGGGGATTTCTGGCAGGCTTTGTTATTGCTGTTGTGTTACAATAACAGAGGGTCCTCAAAGGAGAAATGCTGGAGTCTGGCATGAGGAGATTCCTCCTGCAATCAGTGTCATTTTCTAAGATTTATTACCATGGAGGCTTCACACTTTATTGATGATGCGTGCTCCAGCTGTAGCGATGTAGGGGCCCTGGGCATATTGACACAGCCAGCCGTGTTGCTGTCATATAGCATCACAGCATGCTTAGGGAGGGTGTTGTGACCTACATCAAGTACATTTGTAATAGGGGAAGGGGGTCTGGAGAACCCTGTACTCTCACTGCAAAGCTGAAGGAAAACTTCTGTGAGCCTTCTAAATCACAGAAAAATCCTGTGAGCTCAGGAACCAGCAAGGGCAGTGCCCACTTCCCTTAGATGTGTGGGAACAGGGATTTATACTTCAGTAGGGCTGTGTCCCATCAAAAAAGCACTGCGAAGGCCAGCCTGAAAGGGCTGTATGCTCGGTGGAGCTGGAATTTGTTATTGCTGTTGTGTTACAATAACAGAAGGTCCTCAAAGGAGAAGGTTGTGTATGTGAGCCAACCAGCCTGCACAGTGCTCCGCATAGCCTTGTGTCGATACATCGTACAGTCTATATGTGATGTGTAGAGTGCTGATGTTAGGAACAGCCGATACAGCTTTTGAAGAGGGAGATTCCTGTTACCATTTGTGTTGCTGATCCAGTGCCAAGTCTGTTTCTGTCTTTTAGCAGTATTGGAATCATGTTCTGCCAAACTCACCCAATACTTTGAGGCCAGTGTGTCTAAAGCACATTAGCCTTGGCAAGTGGTGCAAATTAATTGCTCCTCTTGTTGAAGCTTCTTCCAGGAAGGCACTATTGATTGCATTCATATCAAGTGAAAAACTTGAATGAGGTAGCTGAAGAGGACAGCATTTTGTCACCTCTCTTTTTGTATTTAGAGTTGGAAAGGAACAGGGTTGGAAAGGAATGTGCCAAATCTGTAAATTATGTGAATGAAGCAGGAGCTTCTCCCAAATAGGACCATGGAAAAAAAAATCAAGTTGGTTACTGGGGGAGTAAGAAAGGGGAATTTTGGAGTGTAAGAAGGAGCACAGCGGTGTGGAGTTGCTTTTTGTCAAGAGAGATTGAAGTCAGTTACTTCGTCTCCCTACAGAGCATCCTCATGTGCTCTGAGCCAGTCACTGGGCAAGGGGAAGTGCCAGATGGGGACCTGAACAACTGCTTCTGCTGGAGTTAGGGTGAAAGGGAGAGCAAAGCTGTGCTAGCAGGACGAGAAAAATACCCCACTCACAGGGATAATTAAGGGTTTGGATTCTGGAAAAGAATCTGTATATAAACAGCTCTTTGGATATCTGTGTGGTTTTATCTGTCTGGTTTGCTTTGCTTGTCTCCCCCCTCGAAGCTGGTGAGCACTCTGAGGCACCGCTGGACACCAGAGGAATCCATGGTAGTGGGTACCTACCTAGTCCGTTTTATTCTAGTAAGTGGATAGGGCTGGTGGGAGAGAACAACCGGTTATCAACACATCTCACTGTCTGTAGACACAACACCCTGTGGCAAGTGCTGTTGTGTTGTGGAGCTCAAGGCAGAGCAGAAGCCTGAATCCCTCTCCCAGACAAAGCTCACTAGGATGGAGTGCCTTCAGACCTCAGGCTCCAGCACCACTGCTAGATAATACTGTGAGTTGAAGAATTCATGCAGGTGTGTTGCCATGCAAAGTAGCTGAAGGCAAGATCTTGACTTTCCAAGGGCCAGCGCACTGAGGAAGGGGGATAGGGCAATGTCAGCCATGCAGAAAGGTCAGGACCCATCTTGCTGGCGGGGCTGCACAAGGGCTCAGCTGGCTGGAAGGGCCTGACCCTGGCCAAGACTGGCTGTGGAAAGAAGAAACGCTCTTCCACAGGGCAGCAAAACCTGAGGCCAAGCTTTGTCTCTGAGCAATTCTCACTTCCACTCTAGAGAAACAGTTGCCAGCCACAGCGCAAGACTCTCTGCAACACACTGTGTGTGGGGCAGCAGAGCTGGAAAGCCCTAGCCCTGAGAACGTGTGTTTTTCACCTTCTTTTCTTCTTGCCAGAAATAAGCTAATGCAATGCAAAACAGCCTTACTTTCCCCACTAGTTTGAGGTGAAAGGAAGAAGTCTTTCTCGGGAAGGACAGGCTTCACTTCTGAGCAAGGCACACAGAGGTGCGAAGGTTTAATGGGCAAGAGCCTTATTGATGAAGTTATTTTCTGAGCACTGCTGTGAAAAGAGCTGTTTCGAAGACAGTTTCAGGACATGCAATTATCCAGTTTGCCAGCTTAATGCATTCAACTTAACCTCATTTTTATGAAGCAGAAATCAATGTGGTAACTTTTTTCAGAGCTGAGAGATGACATTTTATTCTTCCTTCACTCATAAGAATGCATATTTTTAAGCTTCCACTTCTACTTTAACTCCTCCCTCTCCCAGTTTTGATTAAGGACGAATACCCCAAGGGCTAGAGGAAAGGGTGAGGCAATTTCCACATTCCTAGAGTCACATTAGAATGGAAGATGTTTCTGAAATCTCTGCAGTACATGGCAAAATTTTCCTTATTGCCTTCTTGGAAAATGACTTGGAAGTACATCTATGACTTCAAGAACCTTTTTATTAATTTCATTCCAGCACCACTTCACCAGGGAATAATTCTAATGTGGTGTTGATGGTGCTGATCTTCACCTCAGTTTTTTGCTCCAAGGAACAATTCCCATGTTGTCTGCTCTTCCAGCATCTGTCACCTTCTCTACTTCCACATGGTCAGGGACATTTTGGTTACTATTCCTACCTTGTGTCTTCTCCCCTTTCTAAGCAAGAAGTCCTGCAGAACAGCAGCTGTCAGAGCTGTGAGCTGGATAATGTCTGTCCAGAAGTTCCTTAACAAAACTGTGCCATGAAATTGAAGAGAGTAGGGTAATTGCCCTGCTTTTGATTAATATACCACCTCTCCTACCCCTGGCACTTCCTTCAGTGGATTGCACCACTCGTATGCTATTTTAGTCTAGAGACACATGCAAAATCCTTGCAGACTAAGGAAAAAACAGGAAAAATCTTTAACCCAGGCTTACTGTGCTGCCACTTTACCCATCGTGATTCTCTTGTGTTCAAGAATGTAAAAGTACTTTAAATTTTTCTATTCTTGTAGGTAAATATGAGTGGTACCTCTCCCCCTCCCCCTGATCAGTGTCCTGTGACTGGGGTTTTTTATCACAGAAACTGAGAGGAACATTGCATTGGGGCCCCTTGTTTCAAGCTTTTTATAGCGGGGCGATGGCACAACGGTCCCAAAGAGCAGAGCAGTCCAAGCCCGCCCCACGGCTCCCTGAGCTGCTCAGGGCGTGACTCAGCAGTGCTGCTGTTGGATGCGCTGCAGCATCGGAGGGATGGGAGGTGGCAGCCGGCCATGCGCTGTGCGGTGCTGAGCTGGGTCAGCTGCAGAGGAGCCCGGACCATGCCGCACTCTCAGTTCTTACCTCAGTGATTGTCTGCAAGATCTGGTTGGTCAAGGGCAGAATGTAAGGGTGTATGTGTATATACAGGGGGAAAGGGGAGCAGACGCCGTGGACTTTGGCTTTTTAATCTAAAGACAAAATTATTTTCCCTGACAGTGTAAAATTGTGATGGTGGCCCTATCTACCTTGGCAGAGCCATGCAGCAGGCAGTTTCCCGCTGGTGGTTGTATCTTTGCCATTTGCTCATCCAGTATTTATGAGGGAGAAGCCAGAAATGAGGGAGGGCCTGATCATGGGAAACATTCTGCCTTCCGTGACAGCTGGAAAAAGAAAGTGAGAGATGTGATTTGAAAACAGAAACACCAGAATTCTTCTAGCTTCCTTCTGGGCTTATCCTCAAGCCACATGCCTGTAGTCCTGCAACGTTCCTTTCCATAAGATGAAGGTAATAATGTAGTCACCTCACAGATCTTAACAGCTGCGGTATATTCAAGCTTCTGTGGTGCCATTCGGCCTGGGATCTGCTCTGACATAGACCCTGAGCAGTCCCATTGAGATATGGCAGAAACATACACTTCTCTGCTAAGTACCCTTTGGCGGGTCCTGCCCCTGGGGCTGGGGGGATGCTGTTGCTACTCTTCTCTAGAAAGAGAGCCCAATGTGGTACGTATATATCTTTATCTTAGGACACCTTACTGTCTCACATGGCTTTTCATTATTCTGTGATGTGTCAAGTATCCTCTCCTTTGACCTGCTGACTTGGGGTCATCAAGGTAGGTGAGCACAGAAGAGAATGGTATCATGGTTACTCTGTATCTTTGATCACTGAGGGTTAGGAAAGAAGGAGAAGGTTGCAGAGTGTGTTTCTCAAGTTTAGATCAAGCCAGGATAGATCGTCAGTGGTCTATGCAGTGTGCAAGTGTATTTGGAGTAGAAGGAGATGGGCCTGAGGTGAAGTCTTGAGGTAGGGAGTTAGTCAAGTGTGGGCCAGGAGCTGAAGATGACTGAGGACAAATTGGGAAGGAAGTGACTTTGTGCGATGCTAGTGGAGGAGAGAGCAGCAGCACTGGACAGCAAGCTCAGAGAGGGGAAGTCACCCTGCAAAACGCTGGCTGGTGCTGGGGTGTGCACAGAGCCATACCCTGGGGAGCAGGGAGCAGCTGGGTGTCTGCCCTCGCATAGCATCACGTTAGGTCTGGCTCTGCTCTTGGGTGGTGGAGACTGTGGAGGGTGAACTTTGAGAGAACCTCTCTCTGCACTAGCAGTGACAAGCAATCAAATAAGCAGCAGCACTGCTTCCTTGTAAACACTGGGAAGAAACTGTGAGGATAATGTCCCTTAAAGCATCTGACAGGCCTGCTCTTCCTCAAGTCCCTGGAGAGGGTGGAGAACTTTTAAGACGTAGCAGCTGTGTTTGTTTTTTGTTTTTTTTTCATTTATATGGGTTTTTTTTTCACTCAGCAAACTGCCGGGTGTTAATTCCTCTTGATTTGCTGTGTCTCGGTGCAGCCCAGTTTGGAGAGGCTGTCCCTGGAATAGGGTTGATTAGACTCCTCTCCACTATGCATCACCCAAACATCCACTAATTCCACTTTATCCCAACAGTGTGCCTGGCTTTTCTGATGCTACAAATAATTAAGTTGAAACTGTGTAGTTAATTATACAAACTTGGTGACCTATTGGTGAATTATACAAACCTCTGTCAGGGCCCAGCAGTGATCGCCAATGAAAGGTCCTGAACAGATAAATAACTTTTCGTCATCCTGTCATCACCACCGCCCAAAACTAGTCCCATCTATTAGGCCCAGCTCTAACTGATTTCTGCAAGTAGCTGGGTGTACCTAGGGGAGACGAGACATGTCAATGTGACCATATCACTGAAAAAACTCCTCCCTTTCAGTGATAAAGGGATGCAACACCACCACCCCCTCACCAAAATTCACCATACTTGTAAATCTTCCCGGAAAAATGCAAGTGATAGGTCAGGGGAATTGTGTCTCCGCTACACTGGGAAGTTGTTATAACACATCACAGAGGTCAGAAAAGCTTGGTAGCAGCCCTGACAAATGGCTGGCAGAGCTGCATTGTGGCCCTTACCTGCCCTTACGTGCCGCAGGGATATCCAAAAAGACCATCTAGAGAAAGCCTAGCCAACTGCATGCCTCCCGGGGGCTCCCTGCAGGCTGGCAATATCCCCTGCATCTGGAGGAGGATATTCTTCTGATGGGTTTGTGTAAATGTGGTGTAATGCTCTGATGAATTTTGGGTATCACATGAGCCCAGAACTTCTTCACTCTTCGTGTATCTCCATCCCTGCCTTGTGCTGGAGCAGCCACGGGAAGTGCAAAGTGGAACCACAAACAAATCATGGAGAGCTTGTGCCGTGATCACTTTCCTCTCTATTTCCATATTACTCTTTCATGCATAGAAAGGATAAAAAGGGCTGTCGTTTGCATACAGGTGCAGAGAGGAAAAAAAAAGTGTGATTCAGGTTGGTTGTGCCTTCTCCAGCAGGCTCTTCCCCTTCCCCACAGGCCTGGCCTGCGGTCCAGCCTTGCTCCTCTGTGCTCTGTGCACTTCCACAAAGGTCTGTTCCCTGCCACGATGCGCAGGCATCTTACCAGCTGCCTTTCTCAGCTGGTAAATCACTTCAAGCTTGTAGGTATGAGGAAGGGCAGAGAGGAACTTTTCTCTTTAGCTCTCTGCCCTGCAGACGTGAAAGACACGTTTGCGTTTTGTCCTGAGCATAAGGCAGACCCAGTCCAACTCTGGAATGTGAAAGAAGTATGGAGGAAGGCCAGCAGGGCGGGAGGAAAGCAGAATGAAGAGGACTGCTGAGAAATGAGACAGTAGAAATGAGAGATGGGGAAGGCCTGCCGCATCATCTAGTCTGTCCTGGCACAGAATTGTTTGTTTGATCTTCAGGGGCAGTTGTCAGATAAGTTTTAAATGTGTCAAGTAGCAGTACCTTGTCACTTTTTCTGAGATATTAGTCTTGCAGCATTGTCTTGTATATTGTGCATGGGGTTACTTACTTTCCAATGCAGTAGATTCCTGTGCTTGGCCAGAGTGTGACTGTGGTTTGACCCCCAGGAAACAAGTGGGCCAGACAGTGGAGAGCTGGTCTTTGCTGTTGCCAGGGGGAAGAGATTGGCTTCTTCCGCATGGAAAGCAAAAGGAGACATCTCTCTCATCTCCACTGTGAGGGAGAGGGGTGAGCATGTAGCAGTGAGCAGATAGCAGCTCTGTCCTGCTTTGCTGCCTTCCACAGTGCTTCCCATGGGTGCATGTGGGTAGGGTGCAGCTATGCTTCAGGGGAACTTGAGGAATTGTTTGTGGAGCTTTACTTATGACCCATGACAATAATGTTGCTAGAGATGAGATGCGAACACATGATGCCGCTGCTTCTCATATACAGATTTTTGCCCCTCTCTTTGCCCTCTTCAAGGTCATTTTAGCAGCTGGCGGGGAAGGAATAACGTAGCCCATTTTAGGAATATGGAAAAAACCCTTCAGTTTCTATCCGGGCTCATTGTGAGCACTGGGAATGCAGACGATGAGGTCTGGAGCCAGGCTGGAACCTGTTCCTCTGGCCTTTACCCTCTCCCTCCTCCCTCCTTCCCGAGGCACAGCATGCCGCAGGCTTCTACAGGAGATGATTCCTTTAAAAGGAACCTTATCGCAAAGCACTCTCTCCTTATCTGCAGCATTCAGATGTGGATGTGCTGCACAGAGTGCTGACTGGGGACCTGCAGCAGCTGGCAGCAGCTTTCCATCTGCTGCTGAAAAGAGGAAGCTCTCTGGACTTCCCTCCCAGCCTGTCTGCAGCGGTGCATCCACTAAACCAGCCATGTACGGTCATGGGAGAGGCATCCCTCCTCCTTTTAAAGATTCGCCAGCATTGCAGAAAAATGCATATGTATCTCTGCCGACTTTGCTTTAGTCTGGGTATCGGTAGCACCACGGAGGGGGGACCTTGCATGTCAGAGCAGGATCATACCCCTCACTGAACACCCCCAGGCCTTGGCAAGATTTGCATAGCCCCTGTGGAGGCTTGTGCTGCTTCATCTTCCCTGCTCTTTGTATTCAAGCAAACCTGCTACTGTGGGCAACAAACGCAGTGCGGCAGGCTTCTGAGGGTGAAAGCTTTGGCCTGCTCTGCCATTTCCTTGCCCAATAAATGTTGCCCCAGCCTGAGCAATTGCCGGCCGCAGGATGTGCTGCTCTTTTCAGCCTTTCCTTCCTACCTCTGCAGCCTTTGGCAGGTAGCAGCAGATGGAGGGGAAGCAGCCTCAGAGCCCAGCGTCTGACCCTGATCAACTAATGGGGGTAAGGGAGGGGAGAAGAGCCAGTGCTACAATCAGTCATTTGAGTAAAGCAGTGCCTGTTTTGATGAGCTAACAATTTTTCTGGTCATTTGGAGGAAAAGTTGCCTGCATGTGTTCACTCCTTCCTGGGGGTGATATGAGTTGTAGGACACCACCCCAAAACTTACTGTACTGATTTGGAAGAAGAGAGAAACTATTCTGTGGAGACATCTTTCAAATAGATGAGGGGGAAAAGGGTATGTCCACAGTGATTGGAGTGAAAAGACCAGACTAAAAGGGATGGAGAATATTCTGTTCCAGACAAGGCATTTCCTCAGCATGAGGGCTGGGCATCAACACCCCACACAGTAGCTTCTTGCTCCCATCACTTGTTTGCAGGTGGTCCAGAGCTTACCCCACCTGACAGCGAACAGCCAGCTCCTGGCCTCTGAGGCTGGCAGTTCAGTGCACTGTGGGCTGCTTTTTGGAGCCAGGAAGGTGGGAATGTTGCACTGATGTGCCAGCTTAATTGACAGCTGGCACAGAAAAGGAGACGTACTGATGAAGGAGAGACAGCTGCCAACTCCAGACTCCAGCACTGGCATCAGAGAAGTGGCAGGAGAAAGGGCCGGGAGCAAGCTGGGGTGGCAGTAGGGAAATGAGCCTGGGACGTAACCATGTGAAGAGGGTTAGTGCATAACTCTGTTTTGAAAGCCTAGGACATGTGGCAGACCAGGTGGCTGGCTGGGAGGCTTGACTGTGAGGACAGCGGAGTGCTCGGAGTCCTTGGTCCGGAGTCTCCTGGGAGCCAGACAGCCAGCTGGGCACTTTTCTTCTTACTGCTGGAAAGACCCAAAGCCAGGTGCGTAGGGCTAAGCTCCCCGCAGTTGGTGGTTACAGGAGAGCACTGTCAGCCAGTTCACAGGCTGACCAGGGAGAGATCTTGATTCCTGGAGCGGTGGCAGCTGGAGGTCATCTGTGGTCATCAGTTCTAGTGGAGACATCCTTTCATCTTGCGACCGTGTGTATATTTGTGTGTACGGGGCTGACAACTTAGCAAAGCCCAGCTGGCTTGCTGGAGGGTGACGGGACATACTGGCCAAACGCTTGTCTTTGTGGCTGGCCCAGCCTGTCCATGGCTGTCACTGCTGGTCTTCCCTTTATGTCTTTTGCCATGATAAGGATTTGCCAGGTCACCTTGGGTGTACTGAATCATAGCGAGGATATGCTGGGTTGGGCAGCTCCAGCTGCAATCGCAGCTGCTCACACAACCCTCCTGTACTCCATATCAAGCCTGGTTTCTGATGCCCTAAATGATGTGGCTTCCCACCTTTCCTTGAAGAAGGTAATCCTGCTGAAGGAGCCTTACAATCAGTATTTTCCCCTGATGTTCAATTTAGGATTTTACCTAGTTGCATGCCAATACATTCTACTCCATGCCCCTCACCCAGTCCCTAATGATCCTCAGCACTTCCCTCCTCGCCTCCCTCTTGACATCCAGTGGATCTGAAGAACAAACAATCACCAAATTCTTTCTCATTAGTCTTGTCAAAAGTGTTTGCATCCTGCATGATATTTCATCTACAGAGGAGAGATGGGATCTGTAATAAAATCCTAATGTTCAGATCGTTTCTTGTCTCTGTGGTAGGGAGAGTTATGTAGCTCAGACTCAAATACCAATCATTTGTTAAAAGTTTGGACACCAGTCTAATCCTTCCAGAGACTGAGGTGCCTGGGGTTTTAGGAAGATCCAAACTAATAACTGGGGTATCAGACATCTGTTCCTGACTCCCTTCCACTTTCGGTCTTCCCACTGGGGGCTGTGAAATATTTGATCCATCAGATTATTTTGTTTACTGCTCTTTGGAGTGCCCACACCCATCTGTGTGCTTCAGAGAAAGTTCTGTTGAGGAAGTCGCAACTTCGTACGTGGTCACAAAGAGAAACTTCACTGCAATTCCCATGTCTCACTAGCTGCCCACCATGTGCACAAAATTCTGAAATACGGAGGTGCAGTGAACCCAACAGATGTTCTTGTAAGTTTAGTGAAAGGAGGTGAAGTCTTCCGTTTTGTGAGACTTCTTCAACTGTATTGGACATCAAACTGGGAGGTCAGCCCCCATGGTTTTGAATTTGTGCTAAGCCCTAAACTAGTGGACCAGGCTCATATCTGGGTTCTCCCATTCAGGCTTTGAAATCTGAAGAGGCCAAGTTTGGTGCTGTGCGTTTGCTTCATCCCATGCTCAGTTTAACGTTGTCTTTTTGAGGCATCCCAACACCCTTTCTCAGACTGCTGGGATGACAGCAGTCTGAGAAGGGGTCAAGTTTGCCTGAAATTGGGTTTCAAAACAGCATTTCTTACACTGTGTTGCTCTATCAGAGCTCCTTGTCTGCAGCTTAACTCTCTATTCACTTTGTGGAGGGGAAAGCACCATATACACAAAGAAGGAAAGCAATAGTATTATTTAAAAGAGAGTAGTCCTAGTGCTAAAGCTTTCTGAAGTGAGTACTTTATTATTGTCTAGGAAGAATGTCCCTACTGCTCTGCTGGTTCTCCTTGCCTCATCCCATATGTGGCAGCTGCTCCTGGTTTCTACATCCCCTGCCTGACATGCTTGTGTCCTGATTCACATTTCTTGCTCTGTACCAAAGCTTTACAGGGTCAGGGATCTGGCTTCATTTATAATCACTGCTGACACTTAATAATATTTCTGCCTTAGGTTAGAAGTGCTCACAGAAAAGACACTCATTACAGTAAATGCAAACCACTGAAGCACTGCACTGGTCCCTTCGCCATCCCTTCTTACAGCATGGCTTGCTCTCTAGGCAGAAATCTAGTCCTGTGTTGCAGTTTTATCACTCTACTAGTACTCCTTTTGGGGGGAGAAAACGCAACATCAGTCTTTCTCGTCTCCTGACGTCACTTCAGCATGGATTTGAACCATTTCTTGAGTCCCAGCTTGTCTAGTATCTGCCCTGCATGTGTACAAGCACAGACTACACCATAGTCTTGCTTCTTCCAAGGTGGAGGGCCTGAGTATTTCATGCTCTTTTGCATAGCTCTCAGTCATGTGGTCTGGAGAGATCAAGCATGACTGAGGCTGAACATCATCCAGGAGCAGATATCATGAGATACTACTCAGCCCTCCTAAATCCACTGTCGATCCTTTGAACCGGTGCTACAGGTACAGCCACTGCTGGGGATGGCAGAGTGTATTCCACAAGGCTGGCTCCACGTACCCATTGCTTGCTTGGAGTCCATTCTGACTTTCCAGCATAGGTACAGCCTCTGTGTACATAGTCTGTAGCTTTTATAGACATAGCCAGTGTAGACATAGCTCTTGTAAAGCCCAGTCAGTCACAAAGACAAATCAGATTCTACCCCAGACTTAATTTCTCTGAATAAATATTCAGAGGTATTGACAAGGGACGTTTTGCTGCAGCAGCATGCAGTGAGCTGCTGGGGGATTGTGAAGAATGATCAATGCTATCATTTTTATGTACTTCATTTCCCCTGGAAATGTTTCAGTGCTGCCACCATCATTTCTTCAGCCCATTTCTTCTTACACTGATGGGGGCAAATTTTCCTACTGGACTGAGGGCTTTCACAGCAATGGGGTGTCATTAAATCAGACAAGGCAGCACAAGTTGAAGAATGATCCAGAGTGTAGAGGGCAAGGCAGGAGAGGTCGAATGAGCAGATTATGAATTGAATTCCCAAAGGACTTGGTTTCTTTTAAAACTGAACAAGAAACCAAGCAGAGTAAATATGAATACGTACAGCAGCTCAATTTCTGCTTCATAGTATAGCTACTTTATAGAAGCTGCTTCTGTGTAGCTTCTTACTGCCTGGTTCTCTGCTGGAAGGGTTAAAAAAGCAGCACTGGGATTGGGGGAGCACAGGGTGGAGACAAGCATTAAAAAATAATATAAATGGCCATCGTAGTATAACTGAGGGTAAAAATATCCCAATTTTACTTACTTGGGCTACTTCTATGCTGTGGAAGTAAAGTGAATTCAGAGAAAACTGATGAGAATGATTGAGAACAACCTGGAATGAATGAAAAGTTTGAAATTCTTTCCTTTGAAGAGAAAAGAAAAATCTTGTAAAGTAATAAGTGAGCTAGAAAAAGATGAGGGCCATATATATTTTTCCTGCCATATTCAGCAAAGATATGGAGCAGTCAATGAGATTGAAAAGGCAGCAAATTCCAAATGCATTCAAGGGAATACTCTTTCAGACAGCGTGTATTCAGACATTGGAGCTTCTTCCACAGACAACACGGTTCAAGGGCAGTTTGGATGTTTCTGTGAACTATAAGTATATCCAGAGTTATTAGGTAGACAAGAGCTTTGGAAGGTTAAAAAACACTCCTGCTTCCAAGTTTAAATCAATCTCTTGGTATTACACATTCAGGTGAAGTCTTCCAAGGAGGTGAGTTATCATCCCTCTGCCTGATGTGAGGTTTCTTACACCTTGTGCTGAATTAACTGAACCCAGTTGCTGCCAAAGAGAGCTTTCTGGAGGAACTGGGCTCCACGACTGATGTGGCTTGACCTTGTCCTCTTCATGCAGTTTCAACTGAAGTGCATTGAATTATTCTTGCTGTATGCTGGTGTGAAGGAAGCCAGGCTCACAGGCCAGGAGAGGGTTGAATCAGGAGAGAGTGGTGGGTCTCATTCCCATCAGGCTGAAAAGTTGAATAGATGCAGCAGCAGCAAAGGCATTTCAGAAGAAAAATAGCAAAACTTGGGCCAAAACAAATAGCTTTGTTTAAATAATTCTATTATGCAATGTGCTTTTTGGAGAGAAATACCAGTAAAATACTTTCTGATCGCATGGTGCAATAAGAAGAGGTTTCATTTAGGACTTTGCTAACATTTGTGCGAGCATCTTGCAATGCAGTGGTGGTGCCTGGGTCCGTTCCAGCAGTGACAGACTCATATCAAAAGCCTCTTCCTTTTCAGGGGAAAAGGGTAAAAACCTCCCTGTGGAAGGTTATGGTCTTTTAAAAGCACTTACTAATATCTTTAGCTTTTTGGATGGTTGGTTGGTGTAGGTGTACTGCAAAGAAAGAGTGTCAAAGTTTGAAGATTCATTTCAAGGACAGAAAAGCCCCACACTGTGAATATAAAGAGGGACTCCCCTTTACATCACCAGCTTGATGACATGCCTCCAGGCCTCAACCTCTGAGGCACAGCTGGAGACAGAGGGGACAGCAGCACTTTTTTATAACATGCTGGTATTTTACTTGAATGTACAATATCCCTGTGAAACTATTATTATTACTAGTACTATTATTATTATATTATTGTTATGTTATACCCCTAAAAGAGCTGTGCAAATCTCCTCCTTCTCCCGAGCTGCAGCTCTAGGGATTTTTGCCTTGATACCTGTCATCAGGCAACATTTCCTATTGGATTTCTAATTAAGGTGGAAGCCTTTGGGACTATGTTCCTGACCAGCTTATATTTGTGGAGGTTTAAGGACATTTTAGATAGAGTTTAAATACTGCTTTTAAACATATTTGTTCTGGTTTAGTTCATTTTTCTATAATCAGCCAAAGTATCTCTATACAATCACAGCAGGAATTAACCTGTCATAGTCATAGTTTCATAAATATGATCTACACTGCTTGTTGGTTAAAAAACAGTTTTCCTGGTGGATGTGAAGGTAATGGCTGTGTCTCTGTGTCTTCTCAGGCTCTGCTCTGTGAAGGTTATGGGAGGGTACAGGTTTCTGAGGTGTGCTACTCAGGGACTTATTTTCACTGTGCTTCTTCTCTAAGGTGCACGTTGCAATACTGAAAAGGTTATATTGCTATTATTACTCTAAAAGAATAGGAGGGATTTGTCTCTCCTGTTACTTCTCTTGGGCCGGATGCGACATGTGTGACACACACTGTATGCCAATAAATTTGCATCAGTCTCTGCAATGAAATCTGTTGGCACTCTGCCGGCAAACTGTTGAGGTCCCCCAAAAGATGATTCAGATCTTGGTTGGAAATATACAGACCAGCCTCTGTCAAAGCAGTTTAGGAAAAAAAGCCAACAGTAACAAAGCGATTTAAGTTTGTGTTACCAGGGACCAAACAGCAGCCTACCCGGCAGTCTGGTACGCCTCTCTTCTGAATTTGTCCAGGGCTGCAGTCAAAAATTGTTTCCACTGTGGTACGAAGTGCACCGTTCATCTCATCTGCCATTTCTGAAATGTTCCTAGCAAGAAAAAGAGTGCTCAACGTGGATCAATGTAGACTTTGCAGGCAAATACTCAGCCCATGTGAAAATCAGGCTGTTGTGCTGAGCACCCTCAGTTTGTGAACTCTGGTTTCTGTTGAAATACAGTGTCACCGAGTTTGCGGCCGGTGGAGCTTTCAGAATCTTTGCTCACTCTCTCTGCCTTGAGGTGCATGAAACCATTCAAGTCTCCAGGCCTGCCAGGCCGGTTCCTTTCATGGACGTTACAATCACTAACAGCATAAAAAAGCCAAGGGTGGAAGTTATGCTTGGTTGCTGTGGTTGTAATCGAGTTAAACTAGAGAATTGAGTTAGGTGGAAAGTGCTCCATCTCCCTGCAGAACGTGAACCATGCTGACAGGCTGAGCTGTGCTATAAGCAGCAATAGGCTATGCTTTTGTACATAAATATAGTCAAACATAGCACACTGCCAGCCTCAGAGGGCAGGTGCAGCAAGTAGACATTTACGTTATTGGCTCTGTGTAAAAACAGAAGGAAAAAATTCCCATCACTTCAGTCGGCAGAAATCCTGATCCTTTAAACAAATGCTGGCTGCAGAGCCGAGAAGAGATCAGTGTGAAAATACGTGTAGCTGCAGTTATTTTAACGAGCCTGTAGGACTCATTTTGGCTGCTGCCCTGATCTCTGTGCACTGCTTCTATAGGGTCCCCCATAGAGGGGGTTTAACTGTGGAGCCGTAGGCCAGATTTCTGTAGAGAAAAAGCCTATCAACTCTTCTGCTTCCAACTGCTTGAGCCCATTCTGGGATGAGGTGGAGGCCTCAACTGTGTGTGCAAATGTTGCTTTGCTGATGCAGAGAAAAGTGTTTTGAAGACAAACAGGGGCATGCTTGTTCCATTTTGGGATGTGCATTTCTTGGCTCAGCTTCTTTCAGTGTACTCATACTGACATCCAAATAGGGCATAATAGTGGGTTCATATGTGTGTGCTTTACTGTCTTGATTGAAATGCAAGATGCATTAAAGAAATACTAATTGATCAAGAGTAAATTGCACGAGCTCTGTAGTTCTTCAGCAAGTTTGCACTTACTGGGCAGAACCTAATGAGTTTGTATTATATCCCAGATGGTAATCGTACGAATCTGTAAGTACGTTAAGTGACGGTCTCATATTTTTTAGAATTTGTTCTGAATCTTAAACTAAAAAATTCAAGTGTGACTGGAAGAAAGCTGAAGACAAAGGTCACTGCTGATTTCTTTTGTGACAGCTTTCTCTAGATTGTGAACTAGGGGTGTTTTACAGGCAATCTGATTTTTGAGAAGACGATTTTCTTTCTCATTTGAAGGATCTGTTCTCTTGATCTGATTTTCTTTCTTCCATGTTCAGGTTGTGTGTTTATGCATACAAATACATCTGGCAGTCCCTAGTTCTTTGGGTCAGGCTCTTTCATGTGGGTAAATGGAGATGGGGAGGCACTGTAGCAGACCAGACATTCATTTATTCCGCTCTCCTGCTCTTAAGAGTGATCAAATGCTTCAGAGGGATCATGTGATGAATTCCAAAACAACAGCTGTAAAATATTCTGCTCACGGGTAGATTTATTCCTCAGGTTTTTTTAAGCACTTAAAAGTAAGAAAATAAACCAATTTTTTGAGGCTGTTATTATTAGTCAGCTATTTATTTATTTAGGCATATATTTAATATTCTGCCAAGTTCCTGGCCTGGAGGGTTCCTACGGCAATGCATTCTGCAAGCTAAACTGCACATTGTTTGGAAAAAAGAGCATTTCTTCCCATCAACTGATCCTTCACTTTGATAAAAAGTCCTCTCTTCTTTGGGTAAGAGAGGCTAGATAAGAGTGCTAAACCTCTCCCATGATACTGATGTCTTTCTGGGATACTTCTGTCTCACCTGCCTGTCACTGCTTCCTGCCTGGACCAAATTGTCCCAGCAGGTGTTCTAGAATTACTGTTTTTAGCTCCTACCTGTTAATCAGGGATCCCAAAACTATGGTAAAGCTATTGCTTAGTGGAAGGCAAACAGCTTCAAAATAGTTATGGGACATGGCCCAGCTTTGGGACCTGGTGTTGCTGCTGGGAGGGAGAAGATTGGGATCCCCTTCATCAGGACACCTATTGATAAAATTTTTTAGCTTCCTGGCTGAATATAGATCTGTGCTCCAAGGGAGAGGGTATCACTGACCTAGGTAATAGCATAACCTGATCAATATTGCCATTAGTACTTTGTCTCATTGCTTGTCCATGCTAACGGTTTTAATTGACTTTGTGCCTGGTAGCTCAGTGTGCTCAGGGGGTGTTTTCCCACTTAGCTCAGTGCATTTTTGATCAGACCACAAATGAGGTCTTTCTGACATCGTCTGCAGCCTGGACTCACCTACATCATCTGAGTCATCCATCAATTACCTCGTCTGGCTGCTCAGCTGCCTTTTCCAGCAATGAATGCCTTCACTGAGCACCAGTCCAGCACAGAGCTGTGTGGACCAGCCTCTCAGCCCACTTACTGTTCCTTCTTGATGCCATTTCCAGGCCTTGAGGCCCCAGTTTCAAACCAGTTGTGTTTCTTGTCTCCTTCTCAGGTATTTATGCTTCCTTTCCTCTCAGCCTCCCAGATAATTCTTTCCCTAGGCGTAGCTATGTATAGCTACTGAGCTAGACAGACCTTTTGCCTGATGACTGTGGTCATTCTTAAACTTCCAAAAAAGCCTGTGACCTGTTTCCAGAAGTGGTTCATTGCTAGCCTCTCAGAAGAACTACAATTCCCAAAGAAGCAAAGAGCCATGAGAGATTAAAAGAAATGCCTAGGCAGGTGAGGTATCTAATTCCCACTGAGAATGAGACACCTAACCTACTTACAGCTCTGGAGGCTTGATTTTTTTATTTTCTTTTTCCAAAGACATTTAACTATACTGAGAGATACTGTTGAAAACCTGACCTGTAGGCATTATGAGAACATAAGCCCAGCTGAAAAGCAAAGGGATTCTTCCCCCAAAGTCACAGAGGTTCTTGAAAAAGCCCTGGCCAAGTCCTTGCATTGTTGCTGTGGGACACGTCCCCTTGGAGGTGAAAATGCCATCATCCCTCTGCACTGGAGGCACCGGCCAGCTCTTGTCCCTGCTAGCTAGTACCCATGGAAGGCTTACAGCTCAGTTCAGCGGACGCAGAATCCAACCCTAAATGTTTTTCCCTAGAGATTTAAAGAAAACCGTGCAGGAAGGACAGTCATTTGAGTTGTGCTAGAAAATATTTTTAAAAGTCTGTGTCACGTTGCCGTGGTGACAAAAGTTCTTAAAATGATGAAGATTTAAGTCTAGGCTGGGAATGGTGGCATGGGAAGGGGGGCTGTTGTCATGACAACCTCAACTCTGAGAGTGCAAGAGGCAAAACACATGGTGGTGGCAGGATCTTTGGGGTTTATATATATATCTATAAATGTCTGCCATTTATGCCAGCTTTCTTGGTGCTAATTAGTCCTGCTATTTCACCTTTCTCTGCTGTAAATATTTTCCAGTAGACACAAGTCTCTGAGAGAGAAGGCAAGAAAATGCTTTTTTTTCTCTTTCATTTTTGCATGGGTTTTATGCTGTTCGCTGTCTATGGCCCCTCAGCTCCTACCTGGAGAAGAACTTCCATTAGCCAGAAGCAAGCTGCCTGGGAAGAGTTAAACCATCTTGCGAGGAGGTAGAGGCTTGCAGGCTTGCACTGTGTTCTCACAGAGCTTTAACAGCACCAGGCTGCTACAAGATCACTTCTCCCTGCCCTGTGTGCACATACACACCCTGGCTTTTCTTGGTGCTGAAGTGGCTGTTTCTGAATGTGAAGGGTACCTCCTTGGGCTGTAGTTAATAGCCACAATACATGGGCAGTGGTTAGAGCAGGCAATCAAACTGGCATCCCTAGATTCAGCTTAAAACTTTGCGCTCAGTTTCTTGTGAAATGTCTGGCAAGTGACTTTTCCCTTTTATGTGCCTCATTTTGCCCATCTAGAATAATGGAGATCACGCATTCACTGGAGATATTGAAGCATACCAGATTAATGTCAGCCGAGCCCCTTGAAACCTTCAGATGAAAACTCCCACAGCAGCACAAAGGATTATTTTATTTTAAGTGTGAAATCTACTTGGATATCTCTCTTAACACCTGGCACTTAGTGCACTTCCCACAAACTCGCTGTTCCAGGCAGCCCTGAGACAAGCACACTCCACAGCGTCTTCCCCTGTGAGCGTTAAACCTAATGAATCATGGACCTGATTCTCCTCTCGCACTGACTCAAGGCAGCATCAGCAAGTCCGTTGACATTGATTATGTCATTTGGTGCAAAGCAAGCATAAAAAGAGAATCAACCCCAAACTCTTGCCTTCCTCTAAAACTTGATCTGCTGGCTATTAGTTTTCCTTGCTGGCACAGCAAAAAGCAGGCAAAACCAAATTCTACACCATCTCAAACTGTCGAGCGCATCCCTGAATCTGCACACTGCTTGCAGATGTAGCTGTGCACCACAGATGATTTCCCATCTCCAGTCCATCTGCTCTGTGCTGGCTAGTGCTTTCAACATTGTCCCGATACAATCTGGATCCCAAAGCTCCCTCCCTCCCATACCATTGCGCTGTTCTGCCAAACACGTTGTGAGAAGCACAGCCCAAAGCTGTCTGACCCAAAGCTCATTCTTCATAAGGGACTCCTGCTTCCCTGTATACTGTGAAGTTGTAAATAAGCCCAACTGCGTTCCATCACATAATTTTGCTTCCTTAACTAAGCCCCTTTTCACCAGGCCAGCCTGAGCAACAGTTGCCTCAGAAATTCAGAGTTTATATCTTTGTATATTTTAGTGGCAACAACAGCATTTTGTCCATTCCTCCAAAAGAACCAAACGTGTGGCCTGGCAAGTTACTCCAGACATCAAACCTTTTGGAATAAGATCAGTTTATGCTTTGGCACAGGTTAAATGTGACATCACTGGAAGAATAAATAGAAAGTTGGAGAGGGTGAGGAAGGAGCAAGTAAAGGGGTTGATGATGCATTTCCCGTAGCAGGATCAGGAGAGGGAAAACAGCAGCTGAGATCTTTTGTGTTGCTTTACTGAAACGTTGTTGCCCAATGGTGTGGGTTTACTCAACAGGCTGAATTTCTTGGGGAGCTGCGCTTTCTCTCTTGACTCTGATTGCTTGTGCGTCCTAACAGTGTCTGAGTTTTTCAGGGTTTTTGGCTCTGTGTGCGCCTTGTGTATGCTCATGGCATCCATGCTTCAGTGCTCGAAAGTGTGCAATGCTCTGTGTGCCTGGAGAGGATTTTTTTCTTCCTGGGGGAAGCCCATCCTGTGAGCTCTTTGTGTCATTTGTCTCTCCCCTCGCTTCAGCCTCCCAGGATGGACCTGCACCTCAAGGCTCCCAAGCCCTTCCCCTCTCAGATCGGTTGCATCACTCTTGCTGAGTGTAGAGAAGGTGACTTTTTGCCCCTTGTACAAGAACTGGCACTGATCTGTGGTAGTGATCCCTAAATGAGAAAAAAAACACTGGTTTCTCAATGAGCTGCCTTTAGTTTGCATGTTGGCCAGAAGGAGTAAGAGCTTAAACTGTGTCCAGTCAGGTCTCATAACAAAACTGGGTGATGTCCAGTCAGTGCCTAGATAGGTGATATGCAGCAGCACTGTAGCTGATGATGCAGGGAGTTAGTACAACCACTCTACGGTGATCTGTCTAACAGCATTTCAGGCTCAGAAAAGCTCTTCACAGCAACCAGCTATCCCAGTATATCAAGAGATTAACACTTAGGTTTGAAAAGGCAGCTAATACCTCTGTGAGGAAAATGTATCTTTACCTCTGTTGTTATCTACAAAAGCCAAGTAAGGAAGAGTGAAAGATTCTTACCCATAGTCCACAAATACTCTTCTTAAATATAAGTAAATACATATTTCCTCACAGCAGAACAACCTTAAATCTGACTAGAGCACTTGGAATAACATATGATACTGTTTTGATTCTCTTTTGAGATTTGTGTTTCCTTTTAAGTTCTTTGGGTGTTTTAAGTCATAAATTAAGAGTAAATTCTTTGCTTTCTATTAAGCTGGAGCAGTGTCATAGCTACTTGATTATCCACAGGGGATTTATCACAGTTGTATATTAACCACAGCGTGGATACAGACACCAGCACTGGCTCAGGACCAGCAGGCTTTCTTAGTTTGGATGCAGTGCTACAGAAATACTGCTATGTTGCTAGTAGAGGTAGTGAAGGGCAACAAGCAGCTTCGCTGCTTTCCTGTGGTGCAGAATCTGTTCATAAACCCTGTGGATGGAAGTCAGTTCTGTGTAGAGCCAGCGTTCAGCTGAGTGAGTGTGGATGCTGTTAGCTCTCTTTGGCAGGGTGTTCAGCTCCAGCTCAGCCGTGCTGGCTCCAAACAGAATCATTACTATGCCTCTGCATCGCAGTCCCCAGCCCCTCAGGAAAACCCATTTGTTCCAAGCATAGCACCTCCGGTACATGCAGAGCCAGCAGGGATGTGCCATCGCACCCCAGCCTGCAGTGCTTGACACGTTGGGGAGCTGAGCACAGAGACAGAGGCTTTGCCAGAGCTGGCCTGGGCCTGGCAGGGCTGGTGCAGCGTGTGCCGGGACTCAGCTGCCTCCCTGCACAGCACTCGCTGCAGTGTCCTCTTGACGGGCTCTCGGTCTCTCGAAGCAGTCCAGTCACCACGGCCCTGGACAGACAAATGCGCTAATGCAACATCGCTCTCAAGGATCGGAGAAAGCCTGGTAACCTGTTGGGCTTGGATAGCCACACCAAGCTGTGTGCCAACATGAAACAACATACCTGATTAAACATACAGCTTTGATTTCAGCAAAGCCCTTGTTTCACTGCCAGAGCCAGGCCCCCATTTCTCCAAGGTGCTTCATTTCTTCCAGCTCAAGTGGTCAGGTTAGAAGAATCCTGCTGCAGTACAGAGCCAATTGAGGAGTACTGTACAGAGTTATGTGAGGCCGACAAGGTTTCTGATTCGTACTGATAGGGTCCTGATAGTTTGTTCTGTGTAAGTGAGATTTCCAAGATGGAGCTCTTATATAACTAGAGATGACTTTGTTGAGGGAAGTTTTGGTCCTCCCACTTTCCCAAGCTGTCCTTTCAGAAAGCGTTGCAAGGTGTCCTTCAGCTGGAAAGACAGAGCCGACTTTGTAACAGGGATTCTGAAGCCACAGCATGTTTTGGACAATCAAGAAACAGGGATATTGGCTCTATCAGAGAATACCCTTGGAAAGACATGCATTTAAGCGTGAATCCGTGCGTTTTCCTTCTCCTGCTCCTCGCTCCCTTTTTCCAAATCACAGACAGCAGAAAGCCAGAAAGCACAAGCACTTCCAGGGGCAGAAGGAGGTGTGATGGACTGGGACCCAGCCTGGGTTGTGTTACAGCAGGACAAGAAAGCCCTGAGTGTTAATGATGAAAACCAGAGAAGTTCCAATTAGCATTCACATTCCTCTGCTTGTGGACCAGCTATTCTAGAATGTTTCTTCCCCCCCTCTCCCTGGCTATAGAGCTATAGACTGCTTTGGGGCACTGCAGCACTGGCTTAGACGCTTCCCATCATGCCACTGGAGTTAGTATTCCCTGCAACACAGGCAACTATTTGCAGTAGGAGCTTCTTCTCAGTGAAAGGTGTTTGTTCACACTCCTTCATAGTTACTCCTGTGTGCCGCACAGTGAGTGTTTCTTATTTTTCTCTTTCGTGTGAATGCAAATGTATTCCAAGGACTGGGCATATGAGCTGGTGACTCCTGGGACTGCCATTTGAAATTGGATTTGTCTCACCTGCAGTTCAGACATTTAAAGTTGGAGTTCATTATCTAGTCTTACTTTATGGGCAGCAGAGAGAAACAAGAATTCCTGAGACACAGTGCATCTCTGTCTCAGGTAAACAAGTGCCACAAAGCAGATGTATCACCCTCTGGGTGTGTGTTTCCATCCAGTGACTCTAATGATGTAGTCTAGATCCCAAGGCCCAAAGCAGGTGAGCTGACTCCACCCTCGCATAAAGCAGATGTTGCCTCTACCTGAGCGGGAGGTGAGTGTCGGCTCAGTTGTGATCCTGCTCTCTAGCCAGTGCTGGGCAATAGAGGGCAATCCCAAATGGACACTGAGCTGCTGGCCTCTCTGAGCTCTGCACTGGGAAAATCCGTGCACTACAAGGGCAGATGCACCCCGGTGTCAATACAGAGGCAGGACTCTCCTCCTCCGCTTTGTGCTTCAGCACTGGGTCCTACACTTATCGGTGGGTTATGTGATGGGTGGTGACCCAGCGGTGAAGGACGACCCATGAGCCAAGATGTACACACACTCTGCACAGAGCTGCCATTTCTCAGCTGCCACCAAATGTGTAAGTGATTAGTGCATGAGAGTAGGCAGCGGGGCCAAACAGCAGAAGAAAACACACAGATTTATTCCTGGTTTTTGGAGGTGCACCAAAGAATAAAGGCTTTCTGCCTTAGCCTGACTAGAATAGATCCCAACCATCATAGAAGAAGCTCCATATCCATTCACCTTTTCCCTAAACTATCCGTTCCCTCAGGCTCTTCGCCCTCTGCTTTTAATATATTATAGGAAGAAAGGCACTTCCTAAACCTGACAGGATTTCTCCCTGTCCCTGGCTGGAGTTCCCTGGGTTACAGGAGCGCTGGAGCTCTTTGAAAAACACATATAGGTGGGAGAGGAAAAGTCATTAGCACAGTAAAACTGTGGTGATACAAAAGAGCCATTCAGAGATCCTTCTGCAAACGGCTGCTCCAGCTTCATTAAAAGCATAGCCCGTGGCTGTCACTCAGATAGGCTGGATTTGCTTTCGGTTATCTAAATGAGAATGATCATTTCTGCAGTGAAAAAAAAAGAAGAAACCAGTAGGAATTATTCTTTATGAATTATGTGCTCAGCTTTCGTACTGACCTATTGAGTCAGCATTGAGTGTTGGATTTCCTGGAACAGCCTTTCATGCTGGATTTGGGGTATTTTCTTCTTTTCAGCCCAGAAATAGCGGTAGAATGGCCTTTCTCATACTTAAGTGACACTTGGACTCTAGCTGCATCTTGGATGCAGTGGAAATAATGGAGTTTAGGAGCAGTTATCCAAATCATTCATCCTTGTGGTTTCCAGCATTCTTCTGTGGCTCCCTCCTGGTCTGGACTGAGCATGTCGGCATCTCTAAATGTGTGTGACCTCGTGGCATCCTGATTACGTGGGGAAGTGTTAATATCTGGTGTGGAAACAGGCATTCAAATTGAACAGCTAGCTCTGACACCAGAGTGATGAGCCAATTTAGGCAGCTAAACTGACAAACAATGATTCCTTTCCTTTATAACAGAAGTCTTCTGCCTTTTTAGCTGTTTCAGCTGGCTCACAATGGGATCAAAGGAGGCTAATCCCTGGTATAGGCAAAGATGGCAGGTGGTTGGGATGAGCAGGACTATCTCTGCCAGAGCAGCAAGGAGTTAGATGGACTTAGCCATACAGTCACATAGCACGCCTATGGCCTATCCCATGCTTCAGATACTGCCCTGACAGTCATCCCCCCTGGTAATTTCCTGCCCCTCCGGAGGTGATTCCCAGGTGGCTGGGACACCCTCTGCATGTTCATCTTCCTACAAGGAGGCTCAGTGGAGCCCAGGCAGTGCTCTGGACGTGGTCCGTGCTCAGCAAGCGGTAGGTGTGCTTCTGAAGTTTCAGTCACTGCACCATCAATTTTTATTAATAACACGGCAAACTGAAAATCAGTTTGCTATCTCATGTAAGCTTGTACCAGGGTCTCTGTGCCTTTTGGCCCACTGCATGTTGCCCCATAAGAAAGTTGTGTTTAACAGGTTCCTTTTACATCTGAAGAACTGACAGTTAATGCTGCTACATCCCTAAGGAAATGGTGAGCTTGGATAGGTGTCACAGCATGCTCTGCATGGCTCACTTGCAGATCAGTTTTACAACAGCACTGGGAGTCACACTGCAACGAGAGGTGTAGTGGCAGGTCAGAAAAAAAAAAGTGTGACCACGCAGGGCTGGAGCAGCAGGGGAGGGCCGAGGTCCAGGAGTGGAGCTGTGCAGGGGGACTCTGCAGGTGACACAGCAGAGAGGCTGTGGGCCGGAGTGGAGGGGCTGTAGCATAAACAAGCTCTGTGGGAAGTTTCAAGCTGATGTAGCTGGATTAGGACAGAGCTGACTGAAATACACCCTGGAAGGCAGTACCATCCCACAGGTCAGGGTGGAAATGCAGGAACAGAGCTGGGACATGCAGCCTCATCTGATTCACAGTAGTCTTCTTCGCTCCTCATGTTCCTCTGCTTTTTGTTCCTCCCCATTAAACTCAACTAGGACATTGTGTCACCAGCTTGCAGGCTGGGCTGCAAACCAGGCAGGCTGCATGTGCCTTCAAACCATGGGAGGCCTTCCGAGAAGGCCCTGCCGTGGCAGCTGACAGCAGTGAATCTGCTTCATGCACACACAGCTGTCCAGATGTTTCACTCCTCCTCTACCAGAAACAGCAAGGCTGTCTGTGGGGAGAAGTGATTAACGTTTCTCCAGACGACGGCAGGACACGTTGGCAAGGTTGGGGCATGGCTGTCAGGCCTCCATCCATCCGGGCTCTGTCACAGATTGCTGTTGTGACACAGCAGCATGTGCGAGGGCATGCCAGATTTGTTCAGGGTCTCTGTTTTCAGGATAATGCAGTAGGCTGCTTTAGCTGAAAGCCAGCATACTGTGAGGACGAAGTGTATGGTCCTTACTGGATCCAAGCCATTGCCCAGTGACAGTGTGAAGGTCTCCTCTCTTCATGAGCTGTGTTAGTGGCGAAAAAGGCCAGAAGGTGGGCTCTGTGCTGAGCCACACAGGGCCAGCCACGCTCTCCAGAGCCCATCTCTCCTTACTGTGGCATGTTGTAAGGTAGGAAAAACCAAACCTGGGCAGATGTGCAGCTCAGGATAGCAGCAGAATATAAGAAATACAAGAAATTAGTTGAATCAGCTTCTCTTCTAGAAGTCTCTGCTGAGTTTGAGGCCATTCTTTCTTGCATTTAATACTTGCAGAGACTGCTTCTGACATCCAGTACAAAGACAGCTTCCACCATGGGTCAGTGTGTAGCATATATTCAGCAAGAGCAGGAATCAAAGAAGGTCATTGCAGTTAAAAAGATGTAATGATAGAGTTTATTTCTGAGGAGTGGCTGATGTTCCAGAAATATTTGAAAACAACTTATTTTATAAAATGAGTTATGGTGCTTTTAATGTAAATTAGAAGGCAAAATCAAAGGGCAAGGGGTGAATGATTATGATTTGGTATTTTGGTTTTTAATCTGTTTTTCAGCTGATTCTGCTCGCATATTGTGTCTGACCCGAGCTGAGCTGACGCAGCCTTTTCTGTTACTTTAGCAAGGTTCTTGACCCTGATACTGCGTCTAATTATGTTGGGTTCGTTGTTTGGGGAGCTGCCATCTAATCTGCTCCCTCTTGGTCCCTGCAGATCTTCCACATGACCTACGATCTGGCCAGTGCAGTGGTGCGGATTGTGAACCTGATTGGGATGATGCTACTGCTATGTCACTGGGATGGCTGCCTCCAGTTCCTTGTGCCTATGCTGCAGGACTTTCCTGACGATTGTTGGGTTTCCCTCAACCGCATGGTGGTAAGTGCTGGCCCCGCTTCCTCTCTTATGGCCCGAAACCCAGGCCCTTGGTCATAGCATCACCATTTCAGCACCAACCTCCCAGCACTAACACAGCATCCCCAGGCTTCCCATTCCCCCCACCTCCTTTTAGAGCCTTCCTCCGCTATCCAGCAGGCACTTGTAAAGCCACAGCACTGTGGGCATGGAGGCTCCTTGGAGGCAGTTTCTGCAACGAGACAGGCTGAGGGCTGCAGAGCAGGAACCAGCCCCAGCAGAGCCTGCTGCGGGCTGCCTGCAGCAGAAGGCAGGAGCCAGGCTCCCCCTCCTGGCAGGAAACAGCAAGGAGCAAGGATGGAAACGGTTTTCTGCTGGGATCTGGGCATACTGAGCCAAAGGCAGGAGGCAGAGGGGGTCCTAGAGCCATAGCTGGGTCTGGTCCATAATTCGCATTACTGGTCCCAAGGAAACTGTTAAGCCCTCTGCTCCATATCCACTCGAAGGCTGGGTGTGATCACCCACCCTTCTCCCTGCGGAGCTGCACAATATCCTGTTAGAGTGGCCTCAAACAGACTGCCAAGCCACAGTTTGGCGTCCTGTCGTGGGATCAGTAGCCAGACTTCCCAATAACGTCCCAAGCTGCTGCTGTTTGCTGTGAGGGAGATTTATGCCATATGGTAAATGCACGGAGAGTTCATGGTACCTTTCAACCATCTGACTGAGAATTCGGGATCTTTTATTCAAAGGGACAATGTCCAGTTGATTCAGCAGCAAAAACTGACAAAGCTTAAAAAATTGCCTTGTATTGCAGCTCTTAACCTCCAGATTCCCCCAGCCAATTTCTTCTGTAAAAAAAAAAAATGTCAGGCACTCGGGCAGAACAGAACAAATGTAAAATGTATAAAAGGACTGCCAACTTCCCATGCCTCCCACATGCGGAGCTATGGGCACATGCTGCCCATGCCTAGGAAGAGTGAGCATCCATGAAAAAGTCATCTGTTTGGTGTTTATTTATTCATTTCTTCCCTCTGCAATAATCATTCACTTCCTGCTGTTGAAAGGTGTCACACTGACAGTTATGGAGACTAGAACCCTTTATTTATCTACAGCAAAAGAACAACCCATGCAGCAGCTGCCTTATCCTCCCCCATGCTGCCTTTTTATTATTTATGTGGCAGGAGAAATGAAAGATCAGTGCTCCATTGTGCTTGTGCTATTCAGGTTCAAAAGGACATACAGCTCCTCGTCCTGGGGAGCTCAGAGGTGCAGACAGAAATCATCCCCATCCGATGAAGTGACTTGGCCATGGTGCCCTTGCAGGATAGCTTCAGAGCAGCAGATCTGAACCATGTTTCCTTTATCCTAACATTTGGGTGGAGGCTGCTGTCTGATAGCAACAACTTCCATTTGTTTCTCCCATCCAACCCTGGGGGAAGAGGCAAAAGCTAGGGTTGCAGAGTTACAAGTGTGAGTAGCACACTTGACTCAAAGGCCAGCGGATGAGAGCTGCAACACAAGCTGCAAAGTGACCTGAAGAGTCAAAACACCGGGTCTGCTGGTAACTGGTGCATGGAAAACCTTTGCAGAAGGCAATAGCTCGCAATGGCAGACACACATGGTGAGAGGAAGAGTAATCCAGTGCTGGAGCACTGACTGAAAGTGGGACACCTGGGTTCAGTTCCCAACTCTGTTCTGTGTGATCCCAGGCAAGTCAGATGGGAGGCTCAGAGAGTTCTCCTTCCCCAGATGATTCTGAGGAGTAAATAGTAAATAGTGTAATGGCAGGTATCTAAAATAGTCTGAGAGACCTGGGGTTGTACTGACTAGGTTGCACAAATGCATGGCACAAGCTAATGCAAATTGCCTTTCGGATACTTTTCTCTCAGAGGCTGTAAAGCCAGAAATCCAATTCTGTAACCCAGTGGAACGACGAGCCGCAAACTTATTAGGATCAGAGCCTGATGAGGAAGGAAACAAAGCTAAATTTATATAATCTAGAAAAAGAGTTACCTGGGCCAGACTATGACCAGGGCCTATAAAAGACCATCAAGGTAACTGTGTAGTGAAGGGATAGGGTCTTGAAAAGTGGCAGGAGACAGGACAGAGGAAAAAAAGATTTAGCCTGGGCACCTTTCTTAGCAGCAAGACTGAAGCAAGGGGCGAAGGATGCATTCCAGAGGCAGAAGGGCTCAGCAGAGTCTTCAGGAGGGGCAGGGTAGAAAGTTTCTATCCAAAGCAGAGCTTTACCAGGCAAGGACTCATGCTGCAGTACTTTTCTTCTGAGCCTTGAGAGCCTGTGAAGCTGGGAATTAAACTTGCCTTGTGTGATTTTTTCCACTTGTCCTCTGCAGCTAAATCACCTTCACTTTTTCCACTTAATAGAAGTGAAAAAAAAAATTATCGTAGTGACTGTGTCAAAAATGGAGCGTCAGGAAACTGCGATGAAGATCTGGGGAGGTGGTTATATGCCCCACCTATAGTTCAGGTGGCTTCCACTCCAGAAGCTGTACAGGAATATGCCAGCCCTAAAATAGCTTGGGTTAGAACATTTAACAAAGAGAATAATTAGTTCTTCTGGAATCAGATATTTTCTTCTCACAGTAAGGTTCTGTCCTCTAATCTCCTGAGAAGATTTCCAGATGTGTCACTGGGACCAGTGTTGGATGTGAATGGCATGATTAGTGCAATAATTTACGTATAGTCTATAGTGAAGTAATAGGAGAGGCCACTGAGCCAGGAAACAAGAAGAAACTGGTGGTCTGGGTTGTTCTCAGGCTTTGGTGCTGAGATCTTGATAGTAGCTTCCAGAATGGCTCTGTCTGAGAGCTGTGATGGACAGGGTTGGGAGGTGGGAGGCCAAGATGGCCTCTGTGACAGAGAGTTGGTAGGTTGGATTTTGGGACATTCTGTACTGACCTGGTCACAGCTTTGAGGAGATAAATATACTTGGTGCACAACTGCCCTGATTACACACAGGAGCCGAAAAGCTGGGATGGAACCAGTGCAGGAAAAAAGGAATCTTCTGAAGCTGCTAACAGCCAAGGGGAGCTGAAAGTGAGGTGCCAAATGCTTTAGAGGCTTTCTCCTTGCGTATGGAGGTGCTGCTTTTACACCACTACAGAATTTCCCACCTAGCCACCTGGCAGTCCGTAAAGCCAGCTCTGATTCTGGCACAGCAGGGAAAGAAGATTCATCACCTCCCGTCTGCTTCCTAAAGGTTTGATCCTCTTCCAGGAGATTTGTGAAGGGTCTGGTGTTGCTGGAGTCATAACAGGGGCACTCAATAAATCCCTGGGTCCAGTTCATCTTGGTGTTTTCTACATGCACCATGTTTCATCTTCAGCAATTGTAGGAGGACTGAGTCTCTGTATGTCCTCTTTCTGAACTGGCTCTGAAATGGCAGGGAAGGATGTTTTCAGTATTAATTACTCAGCTCCAATCTCAGGGCCTTCAGCATTAGCTTCTCTACAGGGCACTTCATTAAAAAGAGAAACATTAGTGAGTCAGCTGCAGAGCAGCATGTGTGCAGGCAGCAGCAGCTCCCCAAGACCCTTGCCTGGCAGCTCCTCATCAGAGAAATCGGAGCTCTGCTAAGACCTGAAAGCTGCTGGAAACACGTGGCTCACTCCCTTGGGTATTGTGCTGAACTGATAAACCCTGCAGGAAAGGCAAATATCCCCACGTCAAATGCAGCGACCTTGCATATGAAATACTAATTGTCTTCCCTTCTACCAAAAGAAGAAGAGCAGCTTTCCTTTTGAGCTTAAACACCCCTCCCTGCCCTCCAGCACATTCTTGCAGTGTTGCTGATAGAAAGGAGGAAGAGAGATGAATGCAGCATGTGTTGTGGAAGACAGACCAATCCTGCATAGATCTCCTGTGTGATTCCTAACTCCTCCCAAGGCTCTGGTCCAGCAGATCCCTCCTACCCTCACTCAGCAGGCATATGAAGCCATGTAGTAGAGTATAATGTTTTATAAAATCTGTCAGGGAGCAGCAAGAGTAGGGCTGCTCCATGATGGGATGTGAGCCAGGAGCCAGGGGTGACCCCTGCACAGGCGGTGCCCTTGCCACCTAGGGCACAGTCCTGCCAGTCCGAAAGAGGGTGGGCAGAGCAGAAGTGGTGATACCAGGGTCCGTTGACCATTCCAGTGAAGGCTGGGTGACAGCCATGTCCAGGGTCTGCCCAGGGAGTCCAGTTAGGAGCAGCAAGAGTTGAGGCCAGAGGCAAGGCTGGAAACATGGCTAAAGCATGTGTTCAGGGCCCAGGGCTGGGCACACGGACAGCTAGCTCAGGCAAGGTCTGAGCGCCCAGGCCTGCGCTGAAATGGAGCTCCAGGAACAATGGGTGCATCTCAGAGTCCTGAGAAAAGCTATTCTGTTAGGTGAAGGCCATGCAAAGCTCCTCTTGGAAATAAGCCCAGAACAGGCAGGTTCTGTCCAATGTGAAGTCTGGCCTACTGCCTCAATTTCTTGTCCCGCTATTCCCTTCCTTTAAGCTGGATCTGAAGGTTTGTTTTCCCGGCCGAGCACTTACAGTGTTGTCCAGGTGAGGGCAATGATGTTCCGAGGCCTTATTTTGCATCTTTATGTAAGTGATGTGCAGTAGCAAACACCATGTAACAACTCTGTGGGCAGAGAAGATCACTGCTGAGACAAATGTGGGAGTTCGCAAGACTGCAGTATGCCCTTTCACTACAGACAGCTCCTTCATACTGTGGAATGTTAGTGGTGTAAGTCGGGCTTAACATTGTGCCTGTGGACTACACCCCTACCCCAAGAATTTACCAGTACTTCTCTGTGTCTTTACTTCTCTCTTTCTAGTCTTCTCCTGTGAGTGTTCAACCAAGTACACTCACATGTACATCAGACCCAGAACATCCTACAAGACACCATACTGTTTCTTTAGGTGCTTCTGTAAGGTACTGCAGAACCCAACACTGCCTTTGGAGAGTTCCAGGAATGTGTCTCCAAGTATTCAAGGGTGGATCTGAGCAGAGGCACTGCAGTCCAGACACTAATGCCAGAGAAACCCTTATAGTCCTGCCAGTGTGGATGTTAAGAACATTCTAGTCTGAGAAACTGCTTCAAAGTAATTTTACCTCTCTTTTGCAAATGCTTAGTGCCTGGCACGTGTCTGATATAACATCCCTCTTGACTATGTTCAAGCACAGATCTGTAGCTCCATTTTAGCTTGCTTTGAGATTTGGTTAACAAGGAGTTATTTTCTTTCTGCAGTTTAAGGCCTCATTTACCTACCGTAATGGACCATTTTAGCCACTCAGGTCTATCTCAAGTAGTACAACCCTCCCACCATGGGGCCTGGCATAGTGGTACACTGAGTATAGGGGCATGGCTGTTATGGAAACAAGCCATAGCAGTGTAAGGCACCGTGATGCCAGTGAACTTGTGTCCACAGTACATTTGAAACCAACATACTAGTCTCGCTTAAAGGACTACATTCTTGACCTGCCTGCTCATTCTGTGGAAGATAAACTGTGTAGAGTAGGCCTAAAAACTAAAGATATACTGAGATCTATAAGCAAAGAGTCATCACGTAGACTGTGCCATGAGGATCCAGTGTTCTTTACAGATGCTCAAAGAGGTCAGAGATTGTTTCCTAAAGGTAGTTGCTCTGAAGGGTTTCCCCTTCATGGTAGTGCCTCTCTTTCAGCAGTCCTTGATCTCTTCTCCCAGCAGACCACATTGTTCAGGATTTTTTTGTAAACACTCCGTGTTTTCCTCCAGCTCTCACCCCTCAGTCTGTCATTACTCAGCGATCTCCTCAGTCTGGCATGAAGCAGGCTGTCCTCACAGGGAGCTGTGCTGCTGATGGGAATTGGGGTTGTGACTTGTAAGTGTAGAGTTCCCAGGGAGCCAGAAGTGTTTCTGCAGGCTACAGGAGCTCAGTGATGTTGGATGGTGTAGTTTTGGATGACTAATTCCTACAAAACACTACCAAGCTTCTTTGTACACAGCACTCCTGAGCAGCAAGTTGCTGGAAGAAAGGCTTTTAAAACTTGAACCTGCCTGATACCCAGATGGTCCTCTTAGGCTCTGATCATTCGTGGCCATTAAAGACCCTGGCAGCCAGTTTCGTGGTGTATCAGATTCCAGCTCACCTGTTCTTACTCTGTCTCCCCAAATTCCCTTTGGAATTTCAGCTCAGCATTTCTTTTCTCACTGCTCTCAATTCTGTTGTGGAGATGTGCTGCCCTGTTAAACTACTGCCACACTGAACTCAGAAGGCACCAGTTTTTTAGCAGTGTCCATTAAGAAATGCCTGCACGAGAAAGGAACTCATTTGACAAGAAAGGGATGGGACAGGACACCACGCTACTGCCTCTGCCCCAGTAACGCTGTGAATGTGCTGCCAACCTTTACAGGTGATGCGCCATTTTAGGCAAAGATTGGTCAAATGTGACTGCTCCTGGCTGTTGTCTCAGGATGACAACTTCGCTGCTGAAGCATGGACAATAGAGGGGCTAAAGCCATAGAGTTTACAGCATTTGCTGTTCAGTGAGTGCAGGGGCCATGGCTTTATGACTGCTGGTACTACAGGGCTGAGGGAAAGGGACTATGATTCCTGGAAATGCTAACAGTGAAGATGCAGGGATGCCTGTGTAAGGTTTGTGAGATGCTTGGTGCCTTCACAGATCAGAAATGGGTCTGCAAAATGAGACAAAATAGTGGAAATAGGGGCTCCCCCCAGTTCGTTGGCCAGGACTCTAGGAGCCACAGCGTAGACATGGGTGAGGCAAAGGAGAAACCATATTCACTCCTTTGGTGCTTACACCTCGGGCAGCCCCCGTGGTTGAACCTTTCCTGTTGCCCTGTGGAGCCATCAGAGTGCAAATGCTCTTTGCCATCATCTGTAGCTGCCTCCCCTTTGGGCTGCGGCTCCTCACACACTGGCAAGCCAACTGGGTAGCCAGGAACAGAGACACCAATGGCCACATTGTCTCTTGTCTCTCTCTGTTGACTCAAGGGTCATTTTTTCCAGTGCAGGAGATGAACAGGTTCCTGCTTTGTTAGGGAGGTGAGCCCAGACAGGCTGGCGCTGGCGGGGGGCAGTCTCTTCTGGGCTGTGAATGTGCTACTTCTTCTGTGTTCGCTTCGCTGTCACTTCTGTTGCTTTGCCCTTCTTGTTGCAGTGTGAATCGGACCTGTCTTGCATAATGTAACTGAATATGACCAGAGTAATGCTATCGCCTGTCTTTGTCCATGTGCTTATCTCTTAACCAAGCATTAACACTCTCCTGAGGTTCCAGCTCACAAACAGCAACAGTACACTTTGCTTCTGTTTACTGCTTGTAAGCTTACTGACAAATTTCCATCAACATTAGTGACACTCAGAGAGCTGTTTGAAGAGAGGTCATCAGCCATCCACCTGACTGTGATTAGATCCATCTGAGGAGATGTCCAGTAAACTGTGGAGCACCCAGCATTACTGGTTACTGGTGCTAAGGCACCAGGCCTTCTGTACAGTGGCCTTCGAAGTTGCCTTGGTGCATGTATCTGCACAGCTATATCCATAAAGTTAACACCTTCCGAGGAACAGAAAGAAGACTGATGAATGTACAGATTATGTGCTGCGATGAATGTCACTGTAGCAGAGGTATTTTTTCACACACCTTGTAATAGCAGTGTGTGATGACAGTGCATTTACTTTACAAGGTTTTGTAGCAAGGACTTGCTAGCATATAATACCCACAGGATAGTAAATGTACCTTGAGCTGTTCCATGAACTCAGGCTTATCAGAATAGTCATGAAACTTATGCTGATTTTGCTCCCTATCCTATGATGTAATTGCTGAGGTGTGTCTTGTGTTGGTTGCAGTGGAAAAGCATAGAGTGTCCGAAAAAAGCCGTTGACTTCAGCTGGCTTCTCATGGTGGTTTATTGCATCTCTCCAGTGAGACCATTTGTAGTTTTCTCAGTTGCCTGAAAAAAAAACCAGTTTTACACTGGGAAGAACTTGCTGTCTGGACATTATCATCTTAATTTTCCGCCCTTCCCATCTCTTTAGGTAATGACCAGAGATCCTGACCATTTCCTAAATTACTGGGGAGTGATTTAGTGATTTTCCCCACTCTAAGATCTTGCTGCTGGCAACTGTGCTCAGGCTGTCTTTTACCAGTTCTCTGTTAAAGTCCATTTCCCAATGAAGTAATCATTTGTTTCAGTTCCTTCTCCCACACATGGGTCATTTTGAAAATATCCCAATGCATCATCTCAGTTTATCCTAGGTTACCAGTGTGTCAGACTGTCTGGCTTCCTTTCTGGAAAAGTTTTTCTGGAAAGAATACATGGAATCTTTAAAAACCCTGACCAAATCAGTTAATGGCAGATGACTAAATTTGGGCTTTTTTAAAAAAATTCAGTGTGCCCAGAACTTCCAAGCCATCAGACAATTAAATTGCTTGTTTAAGATACAGAGGTGCTTTAAACGTGGACTTTGGGGTCTAATGTTAGGTATCCTTTTCTGAAATGTGTTCATCTCAGAGAATGTCTTGTCCCACTGCTAAAGCTATGTCTGTCTATCTGTCTCTTCAGAATGACTCCTGGGGGAAGCAGTATTCCTATGCGCTGTTCAAGGCAATGAGTCACATGCTCTGCATTGGGTATGGGCAGCAGGCGCCCGTTGGCATGTCAGATGTGTGGCTCACTATGCTGAGCATGATTGTCGGTGCCACCTGTTATGCCATGTTCATCGGCCATGCCACAGCCCTAATCCAGTCTCTGGACTCCTCACGGCGTCAGTACCAGGAGAAGGTAAGGACTGGGCTTTGCAACTGTTCTGTGACCCAGGGGTGGTTTATGCACTGTCTGGAGGAAGCCAGGGCTGTGAGTGACCCATGTGAGAGGCCAAAGGTACAGTGTCTTTGTCACCAAGGCAGTTTATTGGTAATTCGTAGCCATCCATTCACTCAAACAGACCCTCAGGAGGAAATAAATGCAAGATCAGATGAAGAATAGTAGGGCAAACGGGTAATTCTCGTTGTCTCTGTCTTTTTAGATCAACATTATCAGTGTTACTGGTATCTAAAATTTTAAGTCACTTTTTGCTTTCCAGGATCTTGTTTCAAATCCCAAGTGAATGTTCCGGAATGTGCAGCTTTTGTTTAGCAAGTACTTTCTTTAAAAGTGTCCAGGTTATTCACTTCAGTCCTTGTGAGAGAAACTACCTAACAAGCCCGAAAGCACAGATCAAAGCTCAGGAGCACTGAACAGGTTCCCCAGGTAGCTATCGAATTAATTGCACAGTTGTTGAATTGCATAATGTAGGGCACACACTGATCAGGTTACCACTGCAGCGGCAGCCACTGGTGGTGGTGGGTTGAAGGCCATGCTGTGAATTTGTAAGATGGTAAGGGGCAAACAGGATCAGTCACCTTGATTCAGCCAATGAAGGGTAAGTCATGGAACTGCATTGATTCCTTCCCTGTTTCCATGCCTGCATTATATTGCTGTCTGCAAAATGGCATTTTGTTATCTAAAGCAAAGGGGCTGCTGGTGCAATGATACTTTTCCCTCTGGGATATAGGCAGGCAAAATTTCTGCCTTCAACGTCGGGTTGAATGAGTAGGCCTGCACCTCCACAGAACAGGAGAGCTAATTGAAGAGTGACTGTGTATAACTAAGAGCAAGGGCCTGGGCAGCTCAGAGGTGAGGAAGGGACTTCACCACAAAGTAGGTTACTCTCAAGCATCAACAAAAGCAACTGCCCTCAGTTAGTAGGGCTGAAGGTAGCATAGGCAAGAAGGTATTATGGTCAGGGTCTTATGGATACATTTGATCTGAAGATTAAGAAGAGGGAGAATTAGTTGCTAGCCATATTCTGACCCTGCCAGGTGCAGTTAGATTAGGTGAAAGGGTAGCTGTTATGCAAGTGAGTAAACTATGGCTAGCATGCACAGGCTAGGTGAATTTTAAGCTCAGGAGGGAGGTGGGAGAAAGGATTTGTTAAATGGCCTAGGAACAGGTTTGAGACACAGGGATTACAACGCTGGGCCACCCAAAGAGAGTAGGGCAGAGAGTGAAAGCAAAGAAGACCAGAGGCTGAATCATGCTTTGAGGATAGGGAAGATCTGAAACCACAGCTAGAGCTAAAAGAGGGAAAAAGCCCAGGAGAAGAAGCGTGGAGGCCTGGGATGCAATTAGACCTCTGGGCTTTATATAGAGTTTTACCACTCTGTTACAGACTGGTGGGACTAATTCTAATTCAGAGTATGGCATGCCAAAGAGAAGGACACTGCAGCACTAGGAATGTAAGCTGATCAAATCTGTGTATGCGGAGTATTTATTCAAATGTGTTTGAAGTATCATAGAAGTCAAGGGCTGATTTGCAAATCCAACCACCTGGTCAGCCTAGTCGCAGCCAAATTTACACCTGCAGGACTGGGCACTAATATTTTATTCTGAAGCCAGGACTGAAGACAAGGGCAGAACTTGACCCTGGAAGTTGAATTCCAGTCAGTGCTCAGGGAAGCCAGGCACGAGTAAACAAGCAGGGACTTTGGTGGGGGTGGCAGAAGAAGTGTGAGATGTTAAAGTATTATTAGAATGTGGACATGTGAACGAGAGGGTTAACAGATCCAGGAGAAAAGCTTTGTGACAAAAGGAGCAGGTAGAGGATTTAACAAGGGGTGTATTTCATGTGTATTTGTTATGGCAGGTTAATTTCCCAAGGTATTCTCCTAGGATTAAAGCCTCAGGGATTGAGTACATTAATTTTCCTCTTGCAAATGGAACAAATGATGGCCTAAAACTAAATATGTATTTACTTTCTGCATTCCTTAGCACTTGAATAGCCATGATTAAAATGAGGCTGCTTCATGATTTGCAGCCCTGCAACTCAATTTAGTTCAGTCCTCATGGGACAATGTGTCTGTTGAAGCATATTATAAGCAAAGAATCTCCACAAGTTTGGAGGTCGATTGGTAGAAGCAGACAGCAGTTTAGAGACCTCTGCTGAGTACACCTTCGGGCTGCAAACAGGCCTCTGCCTCTCACCTCAGCAGAGGCTCAGGCTGCAGAGACTTTAGCAGCTGTTCTGAGAGTAGCCAAAGAAAGGGGAGACAGTAGGGAGAGGAATAGCAGAAATAACCTAGTAACAAGACAGAAGGTTATAGCCAGTAACTGTACTGACAGGACAAGGTTCATATGTGAGTTTGTGGTGAAGTTTCAGATGGCCTAGATCTCTGCCAAACCAACTTGTTCTTGCCCTGTACAAACAGGGCTTTTGAGAAGAGGAATAAAAGCCAATATGTGCTGTCTGTTGGCTTCGGTAGCAGCCTTGTCTCACTCTGGGTTGGATTCGTTGAACATTTGGACAGTCAATCCCTGTCCTGTCTCAATCTCTTCCTGTAGCATCTGATTTCATGCTATGCTGGTTTCTGCAAGGCAGGGAAGCTGTATACGATGGTGTGGAAGGAAGCATGAAGAATTTGGAGAAGGAAGTTGCACCCTTCAAGACGTGGTTAGTGTCAAGGTTTCTGAGTACAAGTGGAGAGTCCCATGTGGGACAGAGCACTCACACCAGCTCAGGCACTGGAACTGGCACAGCCATCATGTAAGTTTGGCTCTGTGCCTCCCTTAAAAAGCTCTGAATCAGAGTAGCTCTTTGGATCTGGCACTCTGAAGTGACTGTTTTATTTCCAGTCCCAAAGGCAAAGTTAAAAGGGGCCTGTCTGTCCCATCTTGCATTGCAGAGTGTGTTATGCCCTAAGTTACTTGCTCATGGTCACGGAGAATGTCAGCAGCAGGATCAGGAGCCGACTCTTATCTTTTAACCTTGGTCTGGTGCCTAACTCCAAAATATCTTTGCACCCAAGATTGGTGTCTATTTTCTACATGTGAGAAAATATTACTACAAGTCCATCCTGAAGGATTCTGATAGAAAAATTTCCCAACATCATGCTGTGCAGTTACGTATTAGAACTGAATTGATCTGACAGCTCTGACCAAAGAGGGGAAGCTGCACATATCCGTTCTCACCCAGTGCTCCCTGCCACTGTTACCAACTGCACTGTTTCACTCTTGTACACCACCTTTCATAATGCTCAGACCTTTACTGAGCTGATTTCTTTCTTCCAGGTTAATTTTCTGCCAGATTAGTGGGTTGAATTAGCCCACTGTAGATTCCACTGAGTGCCAGAGCTGGCACAGGGTGGTGGTGGAGGAGGTCCACAAGCAAGGGCAGAAGCCCAAGGCCCTTTTCAGCTATTCATGGATCAGCACAAGCCTTAACATGTAGGTTCATTGTTGACTGCAAAATTACCTCACAACCTGTAGTAACTGTGGCTCACAAGAGAGGAAGAGTGTTTCCTGCTCAGGAGATGAATAAACTAGACTGATAGGCAAGTTATTTTCATTCATTTTGCAGGTTCCTCTATTAATTTCTTTCTCTAATCCTAAAGCTCAGCTGGATTAATATTTATGTCAAGTCACCACTCACATGCACTCATCCTCCCCAGCAGACTCTGTAACCTTGAGGCTTTTGGGAGCGGTGATTATGCTGCTTACTGCAGCCATGCTCCTTGGAACAAAGCAGAGACTTTGGGCTACACTCTCCCATCCCAGCAGGATGCAAGCAGTGATGGGCATCCTGCAGAGAGGCTCGGCTCTCCCGTGTTATCTTCTCAGGTACATACAGAAGAGTTGATTGATGAGAGCTAGAAGTTGCTGGTGTCAGCATTGCAGAGCCCAGCAAAACCATAATCTCTCTTTCCCAGAGGCTCATCTCTCTGCAAGATCTGTCTGCTACACTGGCATTCCGTCAAGCTCTCTGCGTTCAATCCCCTGCTACTCCTCCCCCCTGAACAACTACTATCTGAAATATCCAATGAATCCTGAACTATCCAATGAACCCTGAACTATCCAATGCCTTTTGTCCTTAAAATATATATTGAAACTGGGTAGATGCTTGCGTATGCACTTGTCATTATTCTGAAGAAGCACCTGCTGCAGCACAGTTGCAAGGGATCAAGCAGGTAACACTAAAGAGAGAATCCCTTTGAAAATCATACAGAAGCACTAATGACATCACCTCTCAGCTCCTGAAACAGCCCTGCTTAACCATCAGCACAGTCCGTCTTGCAACAGTTTTATCCCATGGTCTGGCTATCCAAGCAAAAAGGTGCTTTACTGTCCAACTATCAACATTTCAGCTCTTCTGTCATCAGCCTGAATTCAACAAAGAGTAACTGGGGAAAAATTCGGAATTGTAAAGGCTGAAGCATGATAACTGGAACGTGGCCTCTCAGTTCGAGGACAAAGCAGGTGTTAGACCAAAATTCATTAGAGGGGAAGTGCGACCCTACCATTGTGCCTGCCTACTACAAGGAGAGCTAAGAATCTGTCTTCTGGGCTTAGTCCTTGCCCTTTCTTGGAGACCAGCATATTAGACAACAGGTTTAAGGAGTCATTTGGGGGTTTTTATGATACGTAATTAAACTGGAGAACTCACAGCTACAGGATGCTGCAGAGGTCCAAATTTTGATTAACCTCAGAATGTTTAGACAAATTCACATAAGGAAAATCTTCCAAGTGTTATTGAATGCTAAGATGCAGGTACAACCCCTGGCAGTGGGTATCCCTAACCTGCTCTTGTCAGAAAAGCTAGGAGGATATGGCCAGGAGCTGGATTGCTGTGTGCCTCTTTTATTCTTTCTCCTCTTCCTCAAAGTACCTGAAACTGTCAGAGACACACATCAGGTGAGAGGAGCCCTCAGCCTGACTTTTTATGTCTGCCTCTGTGGTTTTAGGCCGTTTACTGTGCAGTTCAGTGTTCTGAACTGCCTCCAAAGGAACGTGTGCAGGGAATTCAGTGCAGAGATCTTAGCTGGGGTCCTGGATACAGTATAATCACGTTAGTCTGGCAACATGCCCTTGCTGATTAGCCCCCCTCCACCCCTCCTGTAAGCACAGCTAATTAACCCAAGCGCAGCACTGTACCAAAGCTATATTAATTCTTGTGGCTCCAGGGTTGTCTTAGCCAGTGCTATCCTGGGGACAACACAGCACAAGTATATTAAGATAACTGGTGTCAGCTGCTCTGTTAGCCTAGAGTTGGGCAAAGACTGCCATTATTCCCACACCTACTCTGCCACAAACCTGTCAGATGGGAGATTTCATGTTCATTACCACTCTGGACGGGACTTGAAGTGCCATTCCCAAGATTATTGGTCATCAAAGTCTGTAGTTTCTCAAGTGGCATTTCCAGATTCTTAGAGTCCAAAGGGGTCATGCAGAACTCCCCTCCTGAGCTAATATCTCAGTTCTGGGTGTCAGGAAAGCTGCAAAGCTCTCTTACTCTTCTGGTAATGTGTGTGAAGGAGAGGGTAGGGAGTGTGCAGCACTCCAGAAATAAAAGGTGCCTCTGGAAAATCTAATCGTATTTCCTAATTGGAGAAAGTTTGGAGAGTCTTGCTTTATCCTGTTACGACTGCACTAGTTGTGTATTACCTCAGTCTGTAAAGAGATGGCTTGATAGCTATTACATCCTATGTTACCGTCAATCAAAGCATTTGGGATTGATAACAAGGCTTATAAATTATGTGCTTTATTGATTGCATCTAGATGCGAGGACTTCTGATGTGTACTGGGCTCGGTGTCTCAGCAGTGCCTCTAGGTATTTTTTTCTCTGTCAGGACTGGGTTTTCTGGCTGGTTTGCAGTCCAGAGTCAGCAAGTGAAAGGAACAAGGTTAGATGCAGCTGAGGTTCACAGCAGAGGTCCAGCTTCCCCCCTAACATGTTAAAGAATGTCTGGAATAGCAAAGGGCCCCCCTGCTCTGCATACCCACCCACATGTGATAGTAGGTCCAAGGAGGTTGCCGGAAAATTGCAAACTGATGTAAGCTGGCCCTCCTTTGAGTCAAGATTTGGACCGGATGATCCCCGGAGATCCCCTGCAACTTGTATCATCCTCTGACTCTGGAATTTAAAGTCCCGAAATGATGCCGTGAAAAGCCGGAATTGAAGACTCAATAGTCGGCAGACTATTAA
>Ga0181612_141627_pt1 | contig 42542 bp, 25 predicted proteins | sample HoacroProtozoa21_FD_119630 | JGI IMG/M metagenome (GOLD analysis project Ga0181612, IMG submission 119630) | Hoatzin crop microbial communities from Cojedes, Venezuel. Combined Assembly of Gp0051906, Gp0051904, Gp0051908
AAGACAGCATCCGACCACCATATCTCCCACCAGTCCTGCTCTGTTTGTAAACAGCTGGTCAAGCGAGGCACCTCCCCTGGGAGGCTCACTTACCAGCTGTGTCGGGAAGTTATCTTCCACGCACTCCAGGAACCTCCTGGACTCTTTACTATCCGCTGTATAGTATTTCCAGCAGACACCTGGCAAGTTGAAGTCCCCCACAAGAACAAGGGCCAGCGATCATGAGACTTCCCCCAGCTGCTTACAGAATATTTCATCTGCCTCTTCATCCTGGTGGTCTATAAGAGACTCCCATCATGACATCTGCATTGTTGGCAGAGGGGGTTGTAATAAATAGGAAATCTTCTGGGGAGTCTTTAGAACTTTTAGTCTAATCATTACAGATAGGGATACTCAATAAATTACATGAAATTGCAAAAGGTGTCTTTTTCAGGCTATATTTGTTTTCAAAACTGCTGGGTTTCATTCAATGAGTGTTAAGTTGAATGGATGAAGGATTTTAGAAACTGTATAGGAAGAGGTTGACATCTCTGCTGTTTTTTTCACAGAATCAAAGTTTTTATCATTGCCTGAATGACACAAGGCCAAGGGTATATGAGGAAGGCAGTGAATACACAACTTCCTTCTCCCTTCACGAAGTCTGGAATTGGTTCAGTGTGATGTGAAATTTCAGCTGAATTTGGCAGCAGTTTGTTTCCCACTCCTAATTTAGACACATTTCAAACTGTTAGATCTTGATTTTCAGATCTTAGTGGCTGATTAAAAGCTCTCAAATATGCAGTAATGCTGCTTTAACTCCAGGAGAACAGAGAACTCCACAGTCATCTCTTGACAAGGAGAAAAGCGATTGTCAAATGTGTTTTGCACATTTGAAAAAACTTTTCTTTGGGGCAGATTTGCAAATTAATCTGTCATAAATGCTGTTGTATTTATAAATCGTATAACTGAAAACATAAGCCAATTATGGTATTTAATATATTACTGTTGAAAGATTGCACTCCTGTTCTGTACTAGAAGAAGCACTCTAAATCTGTAAGTAGGTTATTCCTTCATGAGTATTTCAAGTTAATTAATCTGATGAACTATCAACAAATTGATTTCTCTTGTGTCTCTGTTTTTTTATGTGAGACAAAGACACGCGTCTTCCTGAAATAAAAACTATACTTACCAAGAGCATGGCTTGAAGGCAAATTAGTGGAAACAATGCATAAACCATTTGTTGATGTTAAATTTCTGTATTCAATTGAATCTTGAAAAAATATTTAATGTGCTGTTGAATGTTGGAGTATTAAAATATTTTAAGTGGCACATATTTCATCTTTGGTCAAACAATCCAATATTCAATGCAGAGTCAAATTCTGTCCTTGGATTTTCATGGAAGCAAGTTTTGATAGTTTCTTGTGGGCAAAGAGGCCTGGAGACTAAATAAAGAAATGCAGCTGGACAAATCCAGAAGCAACTATTCCCAGACCTACCTGACAAGGTAGAAGAAGAAACAATAATTACAAACTAGTCTTTTCAAAAAGGCACCTTGTCTCCACCTCAGTGTTTTACTGTACTGGATTATTTGCTATGGACAGTCTAACACAAGCAACATCTTCTGCCTTCTGCTGTCAAAAGCCAATTAATTTCTTTCAGCAAGAGCTTGAGCCACTGTATTCCATGTGTTTGTCATCTCTGGGATTCACTTTTGTAATTCATTCACCCTGCTCAGGCTTACTTAAGCTCAGAATGAAGCCATAATTCACAAATAGTGTGGTAAACCACATCCTCGGGCAGCAGCAGCGTAGAAAGCCTATTATACAGGTGCTTTATCACATCTGCTATACTGAGTTCTGAGAGGAAAAAACAATTCCTATGACAGATTAAGTCTATCCCAATAAGGGCTTCATAAATCAGTGCTACCAAAAGCAGGAGTGACTCTGAATGTCTGCTGAGGTCCAGGAGAGGCTGTAGTCTGGAATGTGATTTACAAAGAAAGAGAAATGCTCTTAATAGAAAAGAGAGAAAAGACCAATCAAGTGTAGGGAAATGGCTCTAGTAACCTCTCATTGCTGTAGGATTCACTCACTAGTTACTTCATCGTGCCATTCCTCCAACAGCAAAAGCAAAAGAAAACCCACAGCATGCTCAGAGACGGAGTTTGAGATTCAACTGGAAGACTCACTGGGAGGCAACTGGGAGACTCACTGTCTCAAATTACAGTGAAACAGTTAAAGGCACTTAGGAGGAGGGACGTGATGAATTTTGTATGACAATTATCAGAGTATTTTTGACGTTGGGGTTGAGGTTTTGCTGAAGGTTTGGCAGTATTATTCCTTTACTGGAATTGTTTTGCCCAGTTTTATGAGTAAGTGTACCACTTAACTCATACCTGCAGCAGGAACGATGTACCTCCCTACTCTTTATTATTTTAATGCAAAAATTCTAACGGAGTGTGTGAATGACACGATAACTTTGCAGACAAGGTTAGTGGCAGATTATCTGCCAAGATCCTGACAAGTAAGCAACTTCCAGTAGGACAGGTAAATCAATTTTCCAGAAGGTTATGATGATATAAGACCTATGCATGAGTGAGAACAGGAACAGTAGAGAGCAGGGAGGGTGTGCTGAATTCCTGTGTGAGGGATGCCACTCGTGTCTTGGTTCTGAGTTTCCGCTTCTCCTAGACCTGGTCCACTTTTTTGGATGCCCCAGCTGTGTTTAGAATTAAAAGGTGTAACAGAGGATTCTGAGTAATACTCTGTCCTCTGGGACAGGTTATGCAACTGCGTACTGTTTTAGCTTTTTTACCAATTTCTTTTCAGTAGGAAAGAAATATATATGCTGCACTGTCAACATATATTCTCATCTAAACCATGTACATGTTAGATAATACTGTAGGAATATCCCTTTGTATTTTACCTGCATTAATCAATAATGGATAGATGAACTTTTCTTGGCTTTATTTAGCAGAGCAAACATAAAATTAACAAGTAACTTAAAGCTAAGAAAATCAGACAATGTTGGATTATGTGAGCTCAAACCTATTGCAAAGAATCTGCTATGCCTTCTTGCCAGTCACAGTTCTAATCCCAGTTGGCTGCTGCTTTGAAGTGGTAGTTTATTTCCTCTCTTTTATTCTGGCCTGAGAGATGCCAGTGAGTTCTGACGTGCCATGCCCGTTACAAGTGCTACATTGGTGTTTTGCTCCTCAGTTATCTGTCCATGTAGAATTGAGTGCAGTTTTACCTGACACACCTCATGCAGTTATAACACATTGGTAATATGTGAAGAAGTAGTGAGTAAATGTGATCATTCATAATCAGTGACATGTGTCGCAAGGGTTGATGTTGGTGCCAATATTGTTTAACTTCTTTAATAATAACGCAGATGGTGGGATGGAGTGCACACTCCGCATGTTTTCAGACAATAACAGGGTGGAGTGTCTGATGCACCAGCCGGTTGTGCTGCTGGTCAGAGGGATGTGGGAAGGTTGGAGAAATGGGCTGACACGAACCTCCTGAAGTTCAACAAAGGGAAAAGCCAAGCCATACACCTGGGGGGGAGCAACCCCAAGCCTCATAGCAAGCTGTTGTTCAAATGGCTGGGAAATGGCTTTGCAGAAAAGGACCTGTGGGTCGAGGTGGACACCAAGCTGACCATGAGCCAGCAACGGGCCCTGCAGCAGAGAAACCCAACAGCCTCCTGGGCTGCATTAGGAAGAGAAAAGCCAGCAGGTTGAGGGAGGTGATGGTTCCCCTCTATTCAGCCGTGATGAGATCAAATCTGGAGTGCTGCATCCTGTGCTAGGCTCCCCAGTACAGGAGACAGATTGCCATACTGGAAGGAGTCCAACAAAGGGGCACAAAAATGGTTAGGAGATTGGAGCATTGATCACATGAGGAGAGGCTGTGAGAGCTGGGTTTGTTCACCCTGGAGAAAAGAAGGCTGAGATGGATCTTACTAATTGTACAAGTACCTGATGGGAGGGTGAAAAGAAGATGGAGCCAGACTGTTCTCAGTGGTGCCCTGTGTCAGGGCAAGAGGCAATGGGCACAAACTGAAACACTGGAAAATCCATTTAGACATAAGAAAAATTGTCTGACTGTGAGGGTGGTCAAACATCGTAACAGGTTGCCCAAAAAGGTGGTGGGTTCCCTAGTCTTGGAGATATTAAAAATCCAAGTGAACATAGCCTGGAACAACCTGCTGTCTAGGTCACCTTGCTTTCAGTGTGGTGGTGGTGGTGCCAAACTCGATGACTTCCAGAAGCGTCTTCCAGCTTCAATGATTCTGTGACCTGGATCTAATCAGAAAAATCTTCACTGTAAGCACCACCCCACAGAACTGGTGCTTTATAAGAGGCATAGTGCCGCAACAGATACTCTAGAATCCCGCTTTTCTAGAGTAACCTACCTGCTCAGTTGCTTCTTCTCAAAAAGAATCCCTGCTGAAGTTCATAGTGATCACAGGGAGCACACCATGACAGGAGCGGCTGTTTTATCTGTGAGTAGTCCTGTTGCTCTCATAATTATGCTACTAGCTAAGATAGCTCTAACCTGGTTTCTTAAGGTGTATTGCTCCCACTGCTTGATAACCACAGACAGGTTATGCATAATTCATGGTATGTCTGTTTTTAAAGAACTTGATGACCTGTCAGATTTGCCCCTGAGACGGTAGGTATCTAACATTCTCTGTCTCTCCTAAAAAGAAATTATTTGTAAATTTTGTTTTTTTGGAAAGGAGTGATAATGTACTTGATTTTCATATTTGCAGATTTACCAAAATCACTGGGGTGGCCAATGAACTTTAATTCAAATTTAGCATTTGTTGCTTCCTGCACAGTTGAACAATTAACACCATCGTTGTTACAGAACACCTACCCCCACCCCCCCCATTCTTTATTGGTGGTGTTTATAGACAGTTATCCAAAAGTCTATTTTTATTTAAATGAAAATGTATTCAAGGGTCTTCCCTTCCTTTTGACTTTACTTAGTACTTGCCACCTCTCTGCTCTTTGGGTGTCTCTGTATCCTGTGTTAGTATAGTCACACACACACAGAAGTTCCTTCCTTTCTCCAAGATACCTATTAGATAATGTGGTGAAATCACAGGTGAATATCTTACAAATTTGATTTGATACCAAGGGCTCCTGTCATTTGTCTTGAATAGGAGTTTGTACATAAAGTTGCAGATGAGAACTTGGCTGAATTTTCAAAAGCAGGACGTTGAATCCTGAGGTGCAGAAAGCCTAGAGGATCTTGTCCAAAATTACTTGCTCCTAGTTGCCCAGGATGTGTGGGAGCACTTCAAGCTCCAGCATGTTCTGCCTATTTGTTAAACTACCCTTCCATTTCCAAGGCTGATTTTTGAGGAAGTGGCTATATGAAATACTGTTGGCATAAACTGTAATCTGTGCATTCATTGGGCTTCTATTTCCAGTAAAGTGAGCAGATGATCATTAGTAGCAAGCATATGTTTTTCAAAAAAAGTAATTGAATTTATAACTATGGTGGAAGGGTGACATGGATATTATTCATATATCAAAATTATTCAGATTGTGCGTTCAAATATGAAGACATCTTTGATATGACGAGTTATAGAGATCTCCTCTTTTAAGAATGAGATTTAGTTGGTGAGAAATTCTGGCTGAAACAAATTAAAGAATCCAGTAGTACAGACTGGGTGAGGACCTGCGTCCTCTCCTTTCCTAGCCTCTGGTCTGTATCAGCAGAAGTGGGCATTGAGCTCCAGTAATGTTTTTGCTGTGCAGGCATTTGTCTGTATTTACAGTGAATTCAGAGCATGCTTCCACTGCTGGTCCAGACTGCCCCCGAGAGCTGACTCTAAGCAGAAGTACCCTGCAAGCTGGCCTGATCTCCCAGCCGTAAAGCAATACAAAGGAGGGAAGAAATCACCCTACATTTTTCAGGCCTGCTGTGCTGGGCCCGCTGGCCTTCCTGGCTCCTGCAGTCTTGGGGCCTTCTGCCCATGCTCCAGGTGTGTTGCAGACATGCCAAGGGGCTGCCTGCTCACTGCAGTCAGGTCATGAAGTGGCACCATGTGGCGAGGAGCGCTGGTCCCCCCTGGTGCGGCCTGGGCCTGGTGGGAGTTCACAGTCCCTGTTTGGTTCCTCTTTGACATAAGCAAACTGCAAATGACATCGAAGCAGGTACCCTTATGGTGCCAATGCGTATGTCTAATTTGTGGCTATCACATGCAGTTAGAATCACTGCATCTTTGTGCTCTTCACCAGTTGGGAAGGAAGGCAGTAAAAGAAAATCTCTTACTTTATTACACACAAATATCCACTTCTGAAATAATGGGTTTTGGTAGTAGTGTATAATAACGTCTACAGCATTTCTATTCCATCTACTTTGTTTTGAAATTGCTGGTAATTCATGTGTGAAGTTGCTTTCACCATACCCAAAACACTTAAAAAGTTGAAGTAGAATCCAGGAAGGCTTTTGAATTGGTTTATGTCTTTGTTTTAAAATTACCACTGATAAATATTTCTGTTTATGATTTGAGAGAGTAGTCTTATGAAATGTCACTCTGTTCCCACTCTTCTAGATAATTACTTGCCTTAAGGTATTGCTTTCAGAGCAAGGGAGAAATTTCCAATATCTTATTTTTAAAGGCCTGCAATATTAACTCTTAGATTTCTGCTGAGCCTCGCACATTGCACATGTTAGTGTGTGAGATAATGCTACAAATTTCATCTGAGCTACTCCCACTCTCTGAACTGCAATGGCTGTTGTCTGCCTGTAGGAAGAGAGCTAGCTCTGCTGGAGCAAGATGCAGATCTGCATTGCTAGTGTTTCTGTAATATCCATCTTGTATGCTGGTGGCATAATAGAATAAATTGATCTGGTTCATGCACAGATTTACTTCTTAATGAAAAAAAGTTTAATTAAGAAGATCAGCGTTAATTTAAAGTCATTAAAAAACCCTTAACATATTGTTGTAGATTTATTAGTGCTAAAAAGCTTGTTAAGTGTTTTAGCCTGCTAGCATGAATAGTGGCGTATGAACCTATGTTATGTTTGCTTATAATATTACTTGCAGACATCAAAAACGTTAAATAGGTATGAAACCTGATCAGCTTTTATTTTGTCTTTGTCGTTTCTTTGCTGTTTTATTGACCACAAATTTTAGCCGAAATTGGGAGAGAGGATGGAAGACTGAGAAAGTCAGCATTTATACAGAGCCCAGTGTAACTGTATTCACTTTGAATGCAAAAACAAGGAAAGCCTTGCCTCTCTGGCTCATCTGCATAATTTCTGCTCCATATACAGGTATTATAAGGTTTCTGTCTTAATAGTTCTTTTTATTTCTAGTGAGTGCCTTCCAAATTGTTTCCTCTTAAACAGGACACCGCCACATTATCAGCTGGGAATTTCTGTTATGTTTAACACTTTCAGACTCTGACATATCATGTCTAGAAATAATGTTTATAAAGTAGATATTAGGAAAAATCTGATAGTGATGGATAGCTTGTGGGAATTGTAAAATCTCCAAGAAGGGACATCTGAGGGAACAGGTTAGACAAGCATCTGTCTGGGTGCATTTCCATACCATCACTCCTGGACAGGGTGGTGTCAGGTACTGGATGACCTAATGTTCCCTTCCAGCCCTTCTTTGCTCTCATTCTACATGTTACACGTTTTACATTTTAATGAGCTCCAGGTTTCATCCAAAAGTTGATCTTTCTAACAATGGGGATTTGTGTATTTTTTTTTAACAGCGTGGCTGTTCCTTCATTTGAGAGTTTAAAGTGTTATTCATTTTTTCAATGGAGGTGGATAACTAAACAAAAAAATTAACCATATTCATAATTGCTGTAAATTTGCTTTGTTCCACTTACGTCTAGGCAGTAATCCCAATTTCACTCCATCTAAGGATGTGAGCCAATATTTCACGTGCACCAAAACATTCGTTAAAGACAGTGATAAAGGCAACAGGCTTTTGAAGTGAGTAGATAATGGAGGTGGCCATTTCTCGAGGCTGACAATGCTATAGATGCAAAACCATTTGTATCTGATTTTTAATATGCTATCTGATGGGGTGTGCATAGATATCTGAACTTTTAGAAGTGACAAATTATAACATCCTTAGAAATTAAATGTGATGTTTAAGAAAGTTACTGAGGGTTAATGGATTTCTTCATTTGTTTTTTATACACTGAGTTTCATTCTAAAGCAATTCAGGAATAAACAGAGGAAGCTATAAACATTTTGCGAATATTAAGATGAAGTTCCAGAAGAACTAATGAGTATGTAATTGGAAACACAAATTTGCATACAAATTTGAACGTGCTAGTTCAAAGCTTTCAAACATCAAAGTGTATTAAAATGACAAGCTATCCATGCCAATGTACATTTTTTGTTTTAAATGGGTGAAAGAATAAAATATAAAGGTTTTACTTGTGAGATGGCTAATTATATCAAATTGCTTTAGGCAAGAGGCAACATCGAGTCATTATGACATGCATTTGTCTTGCTTTTTTTCCTGCTATTGTATGCATTTTCTGTGTACTTTGGGGGCCAGAGAACTGAAACCTGTGTCAGACATATTAAGATAATAGAGAGTCACAGCTTTCCATCTAGCAAATAATAGAGGCATCTCTTATGCTGTGACCAAGGCTCACCCGCTGAACTCCCCGACTCTTATCTTTGCCTACTGCAGGTGAGGAATGGGGAGCAAGAATGGATTCAGGGTTGTACTGTTGTGCTTGTATGCTGTCCTGCTGAGCTGATGCTGCTGCACTTGGCTATATGAGCTTTCTTGCTCATGTCACACTAACTCAGGGTTTTCTGCACCATATTTCATTACTACCTGCCACTTTGTTGGTACGTTCTGCTTTGTGTCAGGACTGTACTAAATCCTTCACTACTAGAGTCCTCTCCTACTACCTTCACAGGGGAGCTAGAAAGGCTGTTATATCTGGCTAGTAAAACATGTGAGTGGTATGTGAAATGAGTAAGTGGTAGTATCTAGTTCTTGACTGTCACTTGGATGTGCAAATAATCGCCTGTGAGGTTGGCAAGAGGTTACAAAAAGAGGCCTCAGGATACTGCACCCTTTGTGGAAAAGCAGTTCCCTCTCAAAAGTTGGGTACTTACCACACGACTACACTGGTCTTTAGGATGCCATAATCCATCCCCTGCACCAATACAAACATCTCCAATGTCAATGGCACAGAGCTGAAATAAATGTTTTTCTGTTGTGAGCTGTAGCACAAAATGTGGCTGTCTTCTTTTGCTTGAATTGTGCATATAAATTGGCCGCTGTTTTTCCTAATCTTTTACCAAAGGTTTCCTGGAACTTTTAAGCAGAAGGAAAATGGTGAGTTTGGGGGTGGTTTTGTGCATTTTGTTGTTTTGAGCGTGTGTGTATTTGTTCTTTTTTTCCTCCTTTCTTTCCAAATTGAGAAAGCATGGTCCTTGTAATCTTGTGGGATGTTGATTAGGATTTTCAGGATCAGGCTTGTAACTTCAAGAGGCATTGTGATTACTAGTACAATCCCATCTAGAATAACACTTTCTGATGTCTAACAAGCATGCCATTTTTAAACTTTGGAATAACATGAATACTTAAAAATTCAGATTGATTAGAAAGGATATGCTAGGTTTTTTCCTCTTGCTTCTCCCCTGTGGATGCTGTGAAAAGCCAGAGTTAAAGACTCAGTAGTCGGAAGACTGTTAAGCAGGTATTCTTTATGGCAGTGCTGGACATACAGGGGATTTCTCCTCCAATTGTGTGTGTCTGTTAAATGCATAGCTTATATACAAGTTTTATGTACATATTCATTAGACTCCCAAGAAAAGATTTACATATTCATTATTTTTTCTCATTATCATACGCTAATGTTCCTTCACACATGCCCATTTATGACCCTGGGTGGTCGTTGGGGGCCTCTGGATGAAGGATATACTCTTCCTCACAGTGGAGGAACCTCTGCTGGCTGACCTCCGCTCTTGCACATGGTCAGTTCTGTCATGGGTAGTCTGTTCTGGTTTAGTGTTTATTTTGTCATTCCTTCATTGTTATGGTTCAGCACATCTGCTTCTTCCAAGGCCGAGCTGTCTAAATAGTATTATTTAGGACTCTCTTAGACCTTTTCTGTCCCCCCCCCCAAACCAGCAAGTCAAGTCTGTCTAAATAGCATTATTTAGGAGCCTCTTTATCTTAGAGTTTTCCTGTCTTCTCAAAACAGCAAGGATCTACTTCAGTTTAATTACAATCACTCTAGTAAGTGGAAATTTTACATTTACAGATATCAATATACACACAGCAGTGTTGGGAATGCAGTCAGCATCTCGGAGCCCCAGGTCCATGCATTTTCTATTGCACCTCATGAAATCCCTCATATCACTACTCAGTCTTGCACATCTTCCATCTAAGCCTGCAGAACAAATTCTTGATGACTATTTGTAACACCTCAGAGCCTTAGCAAGCTCTTTGGTGTGCAAGATCCATCATTTAATTCTGTATTTGGACAGCTGCTCAGACAATGAAGGTCTTGCTGTGTTACTTTTCACATATTAGATGAATTTTTTCCTCCTGTCTTTGTGGCTGTGTGTTTTGTTACTTCCTTCACTTTTCAAGCAACACTAAATCATGTGCAGAGAAAGCTGCTAGTCCTGTGATTTGGGGAACGGCCAGTTGGCTGGAGCACATCTGACCTACTGCTTGTCCCTCAGGGGCCTCTTTCCCAGCACTGAATCCAAGTGCGAAGGCGATGGGCCTGGTGGGTGTATGCTGTACCTGGATGTGGCCAGGCCCAGGAGCTGCTGACTTGCCTTTGTGTGAATGGGGAAGGCATCCTGGCATTCTGTGCCCACCTGGTAAAAATACTGAGCTGTGCTGATCTACCCTTGCTGGAAGGCAGAAGAGAGAAAACAGGTTCTTTACTAAATTTTTTTTTTCCTTGTACAAAATAAACCGGAGTAAAATTTAGTATCATGATATTTAGTATCATAAATAGATTCTTCCACAAAAGAAATACCTAAAATAGGTTTGATGATGAATATTTTTGTAACTGCCTGAACCGAAAGACTCTGAAGGTTGTACCGCTGTATTGCTGCTCATTGCTTTGTACAGCAGTTGTCAACAACCACATTAGTCACCTGCAGTCATTACAGTGCCTCTGACTCTGCATCTCCTACTCCCAGAGGAGGGAAGCTACCAGGTTTTGTATCACAAGAGATTGTACCCCTCACCACTGACAGAAAGCAGATTTTGCTAGCAAGAAACTTGCATATTAGCCAGGCAGTGTAGCCAAACTAGAGATGCTTTCCTTCCAATTTTTAAAGGTTTCTTTTCCCAAAGTCTCCCAAGTTTAGAAAGACTCAGGTGTGAGTTCCCCATGTGCATACCGAATCTAAGATACTCCCTGCCACTGTTAGTGAGTGCTCAAAAAAAGAAGTCACCAAACATATTTGTTCATTGTATTGCATCTCCCCATTGCTTTATGGACTTATTTAGCAGGCTGTTATAAACAGAAAGCTATCTGAGCCCTGCCAGTTTGTATACCTAGGTCTCACTGCATCACAGATTACAAGGATGTTGAAAGTTTCTCATGCATCTAGGCTAATATTGATGCTAAACATTACCTATAGCCTATTCTCACTTTTTGTTATGAAACTGTTGCTACGATGTCTGATCAGGATTATCAGCCTCCTTTTCTGTGGATAACTATCACCTACGTTAAAAAAAAAGTATGTAATTAAGATTACACCTTTTAAAGTATAACACCTACTACAAAATGCAAGAGGGCTCTGTCAGTAAGCCAGCCACCTGTGAGGAGCATTTTAAAACAGATGGTGAAGAAACAATTCAGCCGAAAACATCAAAATCGTGGCATCATCCTGGAAAATATCACCTGATGTTTATTATTACACTAGTTATGACCTCCAGTCATTTGTGCATTCGTAGTTATTTGTGCTTACTCTTTTGAATGAAATATTCATTATGGAAGGGTTCTTTCTGGCATATGTGAGTGCAAAAGAAAATTGCTGCAACATGAATTAGTCCATTTTTGTCCAAATAAACCACTGACTTTCACTGTTCCTGTTTGCCTTCTTGCATGTTCTGCATGTAGAGTGATCTGCTACAGGGAAACAGATATTGTGTGTTGGAAATGGATATGCAGAAAAGCGCAGCTTCTTCCTGGTACAACTTCATGTGTTGAATTAGAGATATTTGCATATATAAATCAATCCATTTGCAGTGTTTTGCTTTAAAATCTGCTCAGTATGTTTTGCCTAGATCTGTTGAGAGGACTAATGTGAGAAGTTTGAGTTTTCTCTCAGTAATTTCCCTAAGAAATCTCCTAGTGAAGGTAAGTAGTGGTGTTATTTGTCAGTCTAAAGGTAACGGTAACCACCTTGGTTTAGGTTTTGATATTTCTTATACCTGGTACTTACAGCACATCTTAGGGATCAGACAGAGCAAGTGTCATGGGGAAGGATGAGCAACCTGTTCACCATGAACAAGGTCCTTGTTGTATCTTGTCTTTACTTCCATGCAGAGCTTGGTTTTTAACAGGTTTCCCCTACTACCACCTCACCTGCAGGGAAAAGAGTTTGTTTTCTTTTAATAATTTATTTTCCAAACTAGTAAAAAAATGCTTAAGAATTCTTGATCATGTTGCCAGTGATCTTCACAAAGAATATGAGTTGGAGGGATTTGACACCTCAATGAAATAACTTTTTTAAGCATTTTCCTGTTCATAGATTACCTCATTAGCACCATTTTGGAATTTCAGAAGAAAAAATGTACATTCTATCTATTTTTCCTTAATATTAGATCAACTGATGACTGATTAAAAAAAAAATGTTTGCAAGAGGTGCTGCTCTTTAGGCTGTTTTTGGGATATCTGATAAAATATTGTGAGGTTCAGGACATTTAATTTATGTTATTTATCTGTGTTCTGAAGATTTTGTCCAAGGAATGAGGACTATTGTCCTCATGAATTCTAAAATTCATGAGTTAACTGAATTTTGGAAAAAGTATTAGAAGATTTTTTATTTGCTATGTTACCTCATCTATGACTGTAGAAACAGTAATAAACATGAATATACATTAGTAGTATGAAAGTATATGGTGGAATTAAAATTTACGTTTGAATTCTGCCAAATAGGGGTTATGCTTCCTAGCCATATTTTCAGCTCCTGGTCAGTGGTTTGAACAGTACTTAAATACTTGTATTACATAGAATAAACGATTTCTTTTTGCAGGGAGAGCTCTGACCCACTTTCTTTCTTTTCCCTTTCTGTCCAGTGGCTCAGAATAGGTGTTTCTAGACCGTTGATCCACGTGGACCACTGGTCTCTTCTGGTATGGGAGCTCATAGTGATGAATGGGTGCTCATGGCTCCCTACACCAGGCATTGAAACATGTGATTACAGATCAGAAAACATCCACGGTACCTTTTTGCCATTGTTTTCACATCCTGCTTTTTAATGCTTTTTTTAAAAGTCAGCATAAGAACAACTTTGAGACCTGCAAATCCACCGGAGAAAAGCGTTTGGATCTCCATTATTTGTATCTTGGACTCCACCTGATTGGAGTCAAAGAGGTTTGAGTTCACACTTGACTTGTGTCATGGCCAAATCCTTAGAGGAACAACCTGCATATCTTTTGCAATACACGCTGTGACAAGTCTCCAGTCATTTTCCGGGAAGATACTTGTTCTTGTCTATGGAGAAAGAAACTGGGAATTGAAGTTTCAGCTGCAACTCCGGAAGGTGAAAATGAATTAAGTATTTTAAAAATGACAGCTTCCGAGAAACAGCCCTTTCTGAGCCCATGACCCTCTGGTGCCAACATTAATATTTGTTACTAGGAAAGTGAAAACTATACCCTGGCTTTTTATTTTGAAAGTGCTATGAAATTATCACTTTCATTTGAGGAGGAAATAGAAGTCTGTTCTGTGGGTGAGGGAAATAGGCCTATTAAAATACTCTTTTTCCTCAGCTGCTATTTATTCCCAAGAACAGTATTTTGATAAACAGTTAGAAATAATTTCTTTTAATCCTGGGATCCTGCTGATTATTTAAGTCTTTTTCACTAGCCGTTTATAGTATGTAGTTTAAAAACTAGTTTCAGCCCAAATCAGTGTGCTTGTTTCCACAGGAAGACATGCTTCTAGGGTGCAAAAGCTGAGTGTTTTGCCTCAGTGAGGACTGCAGATTTTAGCCCTAGCTCTGATTATTAAACAAAATGCTGTTTTAGTGTACCATAGTTTTTACTTGCAGTGAAAACTTAAGTGCTGTAAAAGTAATATTTTTGAATTAATTAAAAAAGTAAAACATCACCTAGTTTAAATGACTCACAGTAGCTTACTTCAGGTGGATTATCATTTTACATTTCACCTTTATATCATCGTTATGTTATTTCTGTCCTAGGCAGTGTGAGAAGCTACTCCATTTAAATAAACCCCTTGCTTGAATATTGAGAAGAATATTGAGTAAAAAGTAATCAAAAAAGTTGAGTTTAGAGCAGCTCACACTTCCCTTTACGTGTATCTGGCTTGATACAGGGAAACTGGATTCTCAGAAATTATATGCTAGTAAGAAAAGGGAGAGTCACTTGTTTCCAAAAGATTTCTGCGTATGATCCAAGTGTGGCACTGGTACTCCACGAGCTCTAAACTAACAACAACAAGAAGTTAAGAAGCCCTGAATGGAAATTTTCCATCCAGATTGGAAAACGGTGATTTGACTAAATTGAACTGTGTTAATCCTGCTGACACTTTTGATTCAGCACAGATAAAAAGCAGGTTTGCCTAACTGAATTCTTGCCAGACAGCAGCCTGGAAGGTAAGCAGACTGTCTGGGGCGTCCATTAGCAGCTAGGCGCTTTCCAGTATCCTGGGGGATATTTTAAGCTACCTGCAGTCTGAAGGTAAGTAGGCAAATCCCTATCATCTGACTGATTTTCTTTCTGGCTCCTTCTTTGCCTGGCCTCTTACAATTCCCCTTGTCTCCCTGTATAGTGATGAAGATTGCTAACATATTTCCACTCTGCACAAAATTTTATGTTTACATCTTAGTATTAAAAATATTTTTTCTTAAGGAGAATTCTCCTGTAGAATGGAAATTCCAGTTCCTACTGGTAAAAGAGAGGAGAGGTGATCTAGGGACCTTGTGGCCTTTTTGGTGCTGTGCAATATGTTTACACACACTCTATATTTCTTGAGTTAGTAATGCTGTTGAGTAAGTGCTTAAGCAAATCCCTCTTTAGAATAATATTCAATCAATAGGGAACAAATAGTTGAATGCCAAGAGCGAATCATCTGAAAATAAAAGGATGTTTTCCCTCTAGATTATTTTTTGGGATCACTTGTGATGAAAGGAGGTACAACATTTGCAGATGGATATGTTCTTCCTGAGCTGGATGTGTTTTGCAGTGTGTGACTGGAATTTCATCTATACCTGGAGGGGTTTCTGTTAATGCAGGGCGCTGTGAGCATGCTGTGGAAACCTAATCCTGGGACAGCCTTTCAGGAGGTTTTTCCCTTCAAAGTCGGAGCCCTTCAGCCAGGAGTACCCAGTTGGTATCTTGCACTGGGAGTGTGAAGGAGCAAGAAATGTAGGTGTCATGCTTCTTATTGCTGTGAATGTAAAGGAAAAAAATTAAATCTGAATGAAAGTGAAAAAAGCCAGATCATGGTGAAACAAACTCCACTGCTATCTCCTCATGCATTGTCCCCCAGCCACTCCATAGGAAATGTGCCTTGCCTCCACTCTCCGCTTGTATAAGTATCACATACAAATGCTGAACCTGCTCACCAATTCCAGACTGCTACAGCTCTCCCACAGGAAAGAGTCAGTGGTCATGCCATAAGAGTTACTAGCCACCCTCAAGGAGATGCTTTAATAACTGAATTTTCAGCTGTTAAAGAAATTCTGCACCTGCAGCATGTGTATGATCATGTTTAATTCTCATCCTATGAGTAGGTGTCTCAAAGCATCATGCTGTTCTTGTGTATATACAACTACTGAGTTGTTCGGGTTCCAGAGCACAACAGTGGTGAAGTCCAGGTCAGCCCTTCCCGATCAGGGCTCAGCCACGCCTTCCCCATGCAAACGAACGCCCTCGCGCCTTTTCTCCTCCTGCAAATGCAGGTAATGCAGAGGCAAAACAATAGCTCAGAAGGCTCCCCCTCTTTCTGCCTGTCTCAGTACTGATCCAGTGAACTTGAGTCATGCATACCTTGCACAGTGACTTGTGTTATACACAGACTGGTGTGTCTCAATATTAGGCAAGTAGTTTACCTAGCAATTCATGTTCTGGAATCTGATGTGATTTGGTCACCAATGAGTTTAAAAATGTTTTCCTTCTTAATGAGCCATTGGAGATATTGCAGGTTGTCTTCATTGCTGAAACCAGCATGAGAAAATGCATTAGTTCTGGAAATTGCGAGAGGGACTAGAGATGCTCATTGACTCATATTTTGTTAACATATCTAGAATAATTGTTTTGGAAGATGATAACACAACAAGCTAGCACAAGTTTTGTAGTTACAGGTACAGATTCCAGTGAAATCAACTCTATAAGGGCCTCTCTCTCCTATTTGCAATCGTGATAAATTTGATTGTGCTGCACACAATCCACAAACCACAGACCAAACTCCATGGTTATTAACATTCCAGTCGGGATTACATACTGAATAATGGTGTTGCAGAGAGGTATAATTTTGAAACAGTGAAATTGCCGGCTGTGTAACAGCTCTGTCTCTGTGTGTCCTTCACAATTATATATATATAGGTGAGTGTAGGCATGGTGGTGTTGGGTTGATGGTTGGACTTGATGATCGTAGAGGTCTTTTCCAACCTTAAAGATTCTATAATTCTGTGATTCTACCCATGCACTCCCAAGTGTGTGTGCGTGTACAAGAACCCCAGGTACACGTGTATGGAAAAGAAAATGTCTAGTTCTGTTCAAAACTGGACTCCAGTGTGAATTTTACCATCTGGCAGACAGACTGGTTCCTCAGCTTTTGAGGCTGACCTTTGCTCTGCTGGAGCAGAGACTTTAATCTGGATCTCCTGCCTGTCAGATCACTTCTCTCCTGATCAGAGTCACTATCTTGTACATGCGGTACAACAAATTGTTGTAGAAATCGGTGTATCTGTGCAAAAAATTGTCTTTGAAAAAAAGTTCCAACTCTCTCTAAAAAGTACTGAAAACTTTTACAAAAGGCTGTCTTTAAAAAAATGTGCTTTGTCCTATTTGAACTGCTCCTTTGAAAAAGGATTTAGAAGAAATACAACTCAGGTTGACTATTTTACATTCTACCAGGAAGAAAAATGGGAGCAAGGAAGCATGTGTGATTTGGAGAATGTTTTGTTTGTCAGCATAATCTCAGCTCTTTTGTCCAAACCTTCCCTGTTTGACAGAAACAGAAGTGGGACCTGCTAGAGATTGTTCTGCCAGACACGGGTATAACTGTGGCTGTAAGCTCAGTGAGAAAAGCAGGAAGAGAAAGGAGAGGAGTCAGTGAGATGTGGCTATAGCTACTGCCCCTTTCTGTAGGAAAATGAAGAATGGGATTGTGATGATGAAATGATAAAAGACATTAGCAGCATTCGACCATGTACCGTCAGTGTGAGGAGACAGTAAGCCAAATACAGCTGTTAAAGTCATAGAAAAATTTTTGTTGGAAGTGACATCATCTGGTCCAACCATCTGATCACAATAGGGTCAACTTCAAAGCAAAGTCCACCTGTCTTGTACATGGATGCCCAAACTGGATGGAGTACTGCAGCTGCGGTCTCACAGGTCTCAAACAGGGGGTATAACTTCTTCCCTTGATCTGCTGGAAACACTCCAAATAATGCAGCCCAGCATCTTAAATTAGTTCCTGCAGATTGCAGTGTCTTCAAAGACCCAGGAGGACCTGGAGCAGTGCCACCGCCTCTGGCAAAAGAGGTTTGCTGTAACTCAGGTTCTGCCTATGATGAGAGCTTGCCTGGAATGGCAGGTGGCCTGAGCAAGACTACAGGACAGAAGATTTCATTGTTAGGATCTACAAGTTACATTCTTGCTCTAACTTATGCCCCAAGCTTCTCCTGACATGATTTCTCTCACTTTTTGTTCCTTTCTTTCTTTTTATTCCCCTTCCCTCCTTCAAAATGCAGGGGTGGGGGGGCTGTTGTGTTATGCAGCTTTGGTCTTTGCACCCTTTCTTATTGTGCGTAGGGACACACTGACCAATATACACTGTGGTTCCTTTCTAAAGTTCTGGCAACGCAAAGCAGCCACAAGCCATCCTAACTCGTAAGTTATGATAGGTTCATGACTGCTTTAGTCAATGCTGTGCTGCAGAGGACATAGAGGATTGCAGCGACTCCTGTTCTTAATCTTTCAGTGGCTGAGAGTTCACCCTGAGGCAGATGCTCAGAGATTCATTCTGATCTTGTTTGCACCTCGGTAAGTCAGGCGTAACTTTGAGGTAGTAAATTGAATTATGCCGGAGGGGTGGGTGAGAGGCCAGAACAGATTACATTTCACATTTTCTTTTTTCCTAGTCATTTACTTTTTAAAAAATATTTAAGTTAGAAGGGGATTAGAATTCTTCTTTGAGCTGCTTTTCTACCCATCTTTATTACTTGCTTTTCATTTGTTTGCTGCCAATACACGATGTTTTCTTTCTTAATCACTTGCTAGCATGGTAATTTTTCTTAAAATGTATTCAGATCACAACAATTTTCTGGCAAAGAAAAGCATGAAATTCACTGCCCTTGAAATCTGCATCCGTATGGAGGAAAATATACCCTTTCATATTTCACTGTCAGAAAAGAATAGTAGCCATGGAGTTATACTTAGGTATGGAACCTTGCAATATTCAAAAGAGGAGCAAAATAATATTATAAAGGATGCTGATTTTTCTTTCACTTACGCAGCACGTATGTTATTTAACTGATGATGTTCAGATAAGAATTTGTTATAAAAACCTGCATGTGTTTGAGAATAATGTAGGAGGATGACACTGGACAGACTGTCATTACTGTCCATATGGCTGTGGTCTCAGACTCCCTAACAGAGTCTTCTAGCCAGTTAGAAGGCTGGACAAAAAGCAGGTCAGATTTCCAAGTCCGTCTCACTTTGTTTGCCCTGAATGCTAATCCTGGTTTCAAATGGAAAACAACTTATTGAAATATTGCATAAATATAAATGCTTAGCACATACTTTGTGCTTCTGTTCTTCACTAGTTTTCATACATTAGACAAAGTGGCAGAAATTCAGAAATCACATGGGCATCAGACTTGTGAAGAGAATCTGTAGATCCTGTGGATAATACAATTATTATTTAATTTAGCTACCTGGGAACGGCAGGACAGAGCTCAGAACTTGCTGATTTGTGTGAATAGGACCTACAAGTTTTCTCTGCTGTCTCTTGACTTTGGGAACATAAACTTCATAAGAGCTGGGGAACTGCTGTTACTGAACAGAAAATTGACCGGGAGCTAAATATGTTGATTTCTGTGAATGAGCTTTCTGAATTTTGAATCTTTCTCATCTTATTTAATGTTATGAAACTGGGTATGTTAGTATATTATTTATTAGTAAAGTTATAATGTCAAGAAGAAATATTACAGCCCATTTCCTCATTCATTAAGTGACAGAATTTGGGAGATTCTTGTATGTTTTGCAACCAGTGGAATTTTTCAGTGCCAAAAATAAAATTGCCTCAATCACTCTTTTTATTTCTTTTTGCCTAGGAAGGCTACTTGCATACAGCGACATCCTTATTTCTTTTTAAATTCAGTTTTAGCCTGTCATCTACATTCTTATTGGTAAGATTGTGACTGAGATATTTTTCTTTCATAGAAATGCTTCCTCATTCAAAAGTAGTACCTTGGGAGATGTACCAGGATATAAAGAGTCTGATTAGGTCCGGTGAATACTTACCTGGAGGACAGAGAAAAGACAAGACTGTATCAGAGATTTACTATTTCCTTTTTACCATACTTACTCACAAATTCCTTCTGTGTCCTTTTTTGGAGTTCAGCATTACCTGAGAGTAGCCTTTTGGCTACCTTTGAAAACCAACAGGTTCCAAGTTTTGCTCCTTCACCTGGATGTTAGAGATCTAGAGGAAAATCCGTTCAGCCTAAGTAGTTCATCCAATACAAGAGTTCATTGCTTTGCAGATGGACTCCAGCAGCACTGCGTAGCTGCTTGAGATGAAAGGTGTGCAAACTTTCCCTTGTATAAAATTAGAAATATACATTATCCAGTTAAGTAAGATACGGGAACCTTACCATCCTCTGCCGGACAACTACTATTAAGTATACATTTTCCTCACTTTTCTTCCATTAACTATTTAACTAGATGATTGTCTGATTAGTATTAACATGTCACTGGGCAGCTGTTCTCAGTGTATTATCTCATTGCTGCTATCTCTGAGGAAACTGGATGTGCGTAGAGAGCATGTACACGATTTCTATGTCTTTTCTGCTAACTCCATTATTTTGTTCCATCTCAGATGAATCTCTCTTATTTTTCCAAGTACACATTCTTTCTTTCCTTCCTAAGAACCTGAGTCTGGTTTGTACCAGTGATAGAGAGGATGGCAGTGCCAATCTCCTTTTGCTCTTCATTTCACAGGGACCATGTAGACCCCAGGGTGACCATACTGCTGTATTACATGTCTCTGAAGACAAAAATTGTTGTGTTTCTGTTGACACTGCCAGTTCTCTGACTGTTTTGCAGTCACCCATCCCTGATAGGCATTTATATTTCTGTAGTATGCTGCTGTCACAGTGAAGATTTGGGCCAACTTCTTGTGTGAAGAGAGAACAAGTCCTGGACAGATTCTGTCTTGAATACTTTCTACTTTGTGTCTGCTTTTTAGCACATACCATTAGTTAAAGCCCTCAGGCATGTCTGTTTGGCTCTTCCCCTTCTTTGCTATTACATCTGAGCAATTGATTGATGTAAGTACCATGTTAGCAGATGGCAGATATTCTTTTCCTGTCAAACAGATAACCTGAAAAAATTGTCAGCTTTTATGAAAAAAGGGCCGGAAGCCCATTCCTTGGCCATAATTTATCAAAGTGTATCTCATTTCTGTTTATGCCAGGTACTCACATGGACCCCAATCTTTAAAGCTTGTGCCCTGCACATTCACTGTGCTATTTCAAAGTAAATAATAGAGACAGTTTCTTGGGCTGCCTTATTTTGCTTTGAAGAAAAGGATAATCACCATTTATCTAAAGAAAGTCTGCGAGCCAGTGGTGTGTCCACTGAATGTGTAGACAACTGCCCAGATAGCCTGTTTTTCTTCCACTCTCTGATGTAAAGCAGTCTGAGTATGATAGGGGAAAAGAACTGAAAGGCATAAGAAAGGTCAATACAGATTTTGCTTTGAATGTGATATTAATTCTATTGTACTTGGATATTGCATGCTGGAAAAATGCTCTGAAGATAAGTGGAAAAGTACTTGGTTTTGTTTATGAAACATCATAAGTTAATACTTATGATGTTTCAGACAGACAAGTCAATCTTGCTTTAGATAAGCAGCAAATCTAATTCTGTATCACAGAAATATAATATGCACATTTGACTCTTCTCCCCCGCCGCCTTTTCAAAATGTTTCAATATTTCACTGACAAATGCATAGATCTCAATAGCATTCTTCTGATTTTGTCAATTTAGATAAATGTGCCTGGAAAGTACTGTAAATAAAGCATTTTTACCGGAGGTATTTGTACAGGGAGTTCCATTAAATGTGTACAGCCAGAGGGTAAAATTAATCTGAAGTTAATAATGTAGAGCACTGCGAGAGGACTAGCAAATGTGCTACAAAACTGGGATCTGAAAATCTCACCCAACTAAATTTTTAACATTGTACTCAGAAGGAGTGTGTAAACATTATGTATTCAAGAAATGTTTGCCAAGTCTGCTGCAAAAAGTGCTAGACAGCTAAAAGATATCAACAGGGAATATTGTCGTAACGCTAAGAATGATGTGTTATCTAGTGCTTAACACTGAACACCATGTAAACAATTAATCACAGAATAGAAATCACTGAAAACAAGCATGTGAATTGCATTCACAGCCTCACACTAATCAAGGAAGTTGTGTTTATTGCTTCCAATGGATAAATCTTTTTAACCTTTTTTGACTTGATATGTCAGCATCTGAAACACCTGCATGGTTGTGATGTTTGTGAGATCTTATTTCTGGAGGGAGAGAGAATACAAATGTTTATTTTTCTGCAGTGGGATGAACCTTTTAAATAGACAAGAGGAATGAGAAATATGCTTGCTAAACCTTAGGGTGCAATGCTGTTTTTCATAATATATAGTCTCATATACACACATATATAGAATAGTCATAATGCAAAGGCAGCCATTTTGCTTGACAACTTTATCACCATTTACTACACTCAGCGACGGAGTGATATGCACTGAAGTTTCAGGTATTTCATAAAATGCCAAGGCATTATTATTTTAGTTATGGTGCAGGAACTTGTAGTGGGGAGTGTTCAGTGTCCCAGTGTTGTCAAAAGAACTCTTAGTGCATGAAACAAGTTTTACAGTATGTCATCTTACAAACCTTGTGTATTTTACACCATACCTATACTTTGCAAGTTAGGGAAGAATATTCTTACTTGATTGGAAAAGATAGTACTTTGGTACAGGAGGCTGGTCTTGAATTAAGTGGAGAGAGAATCTGGCCCGAGATCTCACAGGATATGGCCAGCTGGTGTCTCTGGGGCTAAAGGCTGTGAGCAGTCCAGGCGAAGACCCTCGCCAGGGCTGGGCTGTGCACCATCAGCAGAGCTGTGCGCCATCAGCAGGGCTGTGCCTTGCAGGGGAAGACCGGTCACTGCCACCTGAGATGGTGGGAGGTAGTGAGGCATTGGAGGCCAGAGCTTGTCAGAGCTGGGGTTACCAGCTATCGCTCGTAGTTTTCACCCTATGCACAAGCTGTCAGCCTGCTAAGAAGTGGGCTCTTTCCGCATCCATGGAAATGAAGTGTTTTGTTACTTAATGAGGGCAGGTCTCTCTCATTGCCATAAGCAAATCAAAAGTGTCCTGTTTTGCTTGCAAAGGATTTTACTGTAATCTTCTGAGATCACAGTAGGTCTCAGAGTGAGAAGTAGGTCTGAGTGTTCTCTGAAAGTCCCACCTGAAGAGACAATTCCTATAAGCTTTGTTACTGAAACTTTATCTTGCTACTGGTGTTAAATGGCTTAACAATAGGTATTATCTTTTTGCTCTGGGCAGAAGTTGTTTGCATTTTGATAGATGTCTCACCACAAAAGTTAGTATGTAAACCAGTTGATCTTGTTCACGTTTGGAACTCAAGGGGAACTTGAATCTATCTTCATTTTGTCTAAAAAGTTCTCAAAGGCATGAAAGATTAATCTCTGATTAACATTTGCCTGCAGCTATTTCTAAAATGCATTAGTTGGTTTCTGGGAAATTAATTAATCCTAAAGGAATGATCAAGTGTTCTTAGCTTTGTGGTTTTTGTACAGGACTAGGTCCTTTCTGAAAGACACAGTATTTCAACAGCAAAGCGTTAAAGGGATAAGTTCAGAGCAATGCAACTTGACCTTTTCAGCTTCCCAGCTCTGTAGAACTCCTGTAAGACTCATTTTCCTAAGTCACAAAGTGACTATTACACCATAAAGAGCAGCAGTAAATGTGCTAATATTTCTGGTATTTAAACTGGTTTCTCATGTTAAAAAGACCTACTTAGAAAGATGCTGAAGTCCATATAATGATTGAATATCAATGGAGTCAGGCCAGTCTGCAGGACACTTTTGTGCCTATGCTACTTCTATATTCTCTAGTTGGGCATGCCTATCACTGACTTTCCTGCCAAAGACAAGGTGCTGAGTTTTTAATGCATTTCTGTTGAGACCTCACCCTTCAGATCTCTTCAGAATTACAGGCTATTGCTTTAGAGACACTGAAGTCTACCCCTATTTGTATTGTAAATTCCTGTTAAAGTTGTTATAAATCACTGTCTGTAGCATTCCTCTTATGTTTGATAGAACAACTTCACTGACGCTGGTGCTGCTCCAGAATATGTATCATTAGCAAAGCCTGTGGGGAAAGCAGGGATGGAGCATTACTGGCTGTGCTGTGATGCCCTTGGTAGTCACTAGACTTGCTCTGATACATGTGAACTGAAGACCTGTAATAATGGATTTGAGTGCTAACACTAAAGGGATGAATGTCATCACTCACTACACAGGGATGTGACATGAAGTATGAAACATAAGGGTGGAATGGAGGAAGCATGTGAAGAAAAACTGAGAATTCACAAAACAGGTGAAAAATGTAGGATGTGCTGTAATAGGATACATCCAGACAAGTTAATTAATTGCACAACTAATCATTGTTGCAACAATCTGAAGATGTTAATGGCTCACAAACTGCATGTGAGTCAACACTGACATGTTGTCAAGAAAAAGGCAAGCATTCCAGTGAGGATGTTCTAAGCAAGCCAAGAGTCTGCAAAACAAGATAAGGCAGCTTTCTGCTTTACTTCACACTGCCAAAGCCTCAACCACAGCACAGGGTCCAGCTGCAGGCATGCATGTTGACAAGGATGTGGGCTAGTTTTCAGGGATCCTAGAAGACATCAGCGAGAACTATTAAGGGTATCAAAAGCATGGTCTATGAGGATAGAGCTGAGGAACAGAGCTTTAGCTAGAGAAGAAGAAAATGGAGGGGAGACAGGAAGTTATTCTATAACTATCTATGAGATAGCTGCAGAGAGGAAGTGAATCTTCTCCATCTCTACTACTGTTAGGATAAAACACAATAGGCTTAGTGGGTGAGATATGGGATTAGAAGCCAGGAAAACATTCTAATGACTGGAGTGATTAAATGCTGGAACAGATCGTGGGATTTTGGGGATATTAGGGAGTTGCTGCTGGTTGTCTTCTTCAAGCCAGTAGGACAGATCATCAGAAATTTCTTCGGGAGTAGTTGATCCTACGTTTGGGTGGGAGGATATCTGAGACGACCTCCTGAGGCCAATTCCAGCAGTACTGTCTATAGTAGTATAAACTACACAGGGGTGAGAAGGATCGAATCTATCCTATCAGCTCTATGTTAGAGGAAGAAGACAGACGCGTGCATGTATTTGGGGCTTCTGAGTCACTGGAGCTGCACAAAGGAGGATTAATTCAGCTTTCCCATTGATTGTTGCCTGCCTTGATGCCTGGATGAGATCCCTTGGTCATCCACAGAAGGCTGGAGCAGGATTTCTGTACAGTCAGCCTCTGACCTGGGTTTTACATTAAAAAACATGGACTTTGCCTGATGTGCAGCTAACACTGAGTAGCAAGGCAGGCTTTTCAATTTTCTTCCACATCTGCTACTTTATTTTGTGTACTCTTCCAGGATTTGTGATGTGAAGCTAATTTCATGGTTTACACCACATAGGCTCTGTAGCAGGAACAAACTTTTGTTCTGAGTTTGCACAGCACCTAGTACAATGGAGCTTCACAGTAACACAACAAAAAAGAACAGTAATAATGGTATGGGGGGAGTAGTTCCATTTTTTCTGTAGCTTTCTTGTGGCTTTGTACATCTCCCATATACTGACAGCACAGAGAAAGAGCAATCTCTAAGCAAGCTTATAAAACTGACAGCTTCTTACTCCTATTCACTGCAGGGTAGTCACATGCCAAATATTAAAAAGAGTGCTTTAAAAATACCAAAATGAACAAGAACATCTGTAAGGCACCAACAGTGAAGGCAGTAAACAAAACAAAATGAAGTGGAACACACCAAGGGTGGCAGGTTTTTTGTGTTTATTCCCCTTAAGGTATAAATCATTTTTTAGATGATTGACACATAGGATTGAATTAATTTGAAAAGCTTACTTATTTGCATCCTTTGAAAACTATTGGCCATACATAAGCCTGGGGAAGTTACGTAACTGTCATCTAGAGTTGTGCCTTCAAGCATTTGTGAAGGAAGTTAATGCTTCTGTAAGAAGTACTTCATACTTCTACAAGAAGACAACGAGCCTGTTATTCCTCTCTATATTTTGAGAACATAGATATTTACCTCTGAAGTCTAAATACAGCAACCTGAATACCCAAAAGAACAAGTCACAATTAATTTTCATACAAATTAATTTGTGCTTCCATTTTAAATCATTTTGCTCTTCAAATTGATTCTTTGATCTTGAAGATGAAGTTTCTTGTCTGAGAAAGTGCAGTCTAGTGGTGCAAGTGCAAAAGGCTCCAGCTTAAAAGCATCATTGTCACTTTTATTTATTTTGAGCTTTTGCCCCAGATTCCTAGTATCAGGTATAATTTGCAACAAAAAGAGGAATTAAATACCTGTGACTTTGCTCTTTTGTACATCCATTTGTGTGTGACTCTCACTGCATGATCTGTTGCAAACCACTACTTCTTGCCACTAGCTTGGCATCCACAAGTGGGAATCCTGCCCTAAATACACATTAAAAGGTTCAGTATTTATACTAGGACTGTAATAAATGTTCAGCAATGAAGGCAACACCACTGGCATCTCCTGAGAATTGACTCACTGGAGGAGGATCCCCTTTTATAGTAGTTTGAGAAATTAAAATTAAGACTTGCCGTTCCGCCAACTGTTAGCAAATGTCTCCCCTATCCTCCTCCTATTGTCTGGCTTGAACCTGTGTCTGAGGCAGGGAGCAGAGAGCAGCAATTTTGTTAGGTGATTTGGGAGGTTCTGACCCAGCAATATCTTCTGCTGCCATTGCTCTTCATATTCTAGGGCATCTGATATGGATAGTATTTACATAATAAAAAGAACACATAAAAATAAGGACTGTAAATGTGTGTCCTCTGGCACTGTACCATCGCTTAAACACTCCTGTTTTAAATACTTGGATGAAACTCAATACACAGCCAATTGCAGCAGAAGATGTGGGGGGGTTGTGCGTGCTTCTGTGTGTTCAGTAGTCACGCAGTAGTTCAGAAGCAAAGGCTTATTGGTTTCTTTTGCTCCTCTTCCAGCACCTGTGATGGATAGGCCTACAATTTCCACATTCAGTACTGTTTCTTTAAATTGTTTTTCTCATGTGCTCAGCAGGGGTGTGGGGAGAACAGGTGTGTACTTGATAAACTACTGGTATTTAAGTGGTGATCTGGGAACTGTTAGGTTTATGTTTTTGCCTTTTTCTTATGAGCAGTCTTGGCTGTTTTTTCCTCTCCTCTACTGCCTTTTATTTCATTTTTAATACCAGCTTGTTTCAGTTGCTTCATGCATCTGTTTCTTAATTTCAGTTAATTTTAACTTCATCCCCTGATGCAGGTTACTCATCTATGTGTATATTTGCGTTCAAGACTGAATTCCTGTAATGAGTGTTTGGCTTCTCTTTGATAGAATGTCAGTATAGCTTATGTCTGCTTAGTGTCTACCTCAGTGATGTGGAGAGTGTAGGCCTCAAGAGAACAAGACCATGTCCATCAAGTCTAGGTTTCAGAAATCAGTCACCCCTTCCCCTGCTCCCTCTGGAATCTCATGATTTTTTTGGCTCTTTTGGTATGTTCAATTACTCAGCAATAACTCCTTAATCAGAAAAAAAAAAACCAAAAACCAACCAGATTTGACAGAACATGCATGCATTACCCATGAATCCATTCCTTCTTCACAAGGTGTACTATGTTCTTTTAAGGAGATGCGGTGAGGTGGGACTCACTGGGGCAGTTGAGAGCCACTGAACATGGTTGGGGGAAGAGGTTTGTAGAGCAGCAAGGTTTGGCAAGCGAGTTACAGCAGCGAGCCAAGAGCCTGTATTTCCTGCCCCCAGGAGAGGCACTGAGTGTCCAGACAGACCTCCTTGTGACTGAAGAGGTCTGGTGACAGAGTGCACTGCTACTTGGAAAGGTACTGAGTTGATTAAAAGCAAAGACACACAAAGGAGCTCTGTGCAGATCCTTCCTTTTGTGTTCTTTCTAGTTGCTGTGAGCCTTCTCCATTTTAAAGGAAACATTCCAGGTTTTATTCAGACAAAAACAGCTTTAGTCAGACAAAACCAGCTTTTTTGCATTTAAGAGTCTTCCAGTCTTTTTGGGAGAGTACTCTCTGGAGAAGGTCTAGATGGGATCTACCTCAGAGCACTGGCCAGATTTCTCTCTCCCCCTCTGTCAACTGTCATGCTAATTATGGTACTCCCACACAAGCAGATGTTTGTTCAGATGTGTTTTTTTCCCCCCAGATAAAGTGCTTTGTTGTTTTATTGTCTCTGGGAATTTGCCACCATGTCAGCATTCTGTAGGTCATCTGTCTCCTCCTGTCTAGAAGCTCTATATATGATGAGCTGTTGGGTTTTGCTTTGGATCTCTGTAGTCTTTAATGTCTTGATCTCTTGATCAAGTCCTCATAAGCGTTATGCATTCTAATTACTTCCAGATATACCATAGGTTAGTTAAAAATCCGATACTGTTCACATATGTTGTGTCTTATACGTAAAAATGTATAGCAGAACTCCTTCCTCACTGCAAATGCTTTGGGCAGTTCAGAGCATAATGAGGTGTTACAGATGCTTCCCCTCAGCCAACAGATGGATTATGTGTTTTGCATCAATAGAAAGTCCTAAATCCAGGATTACACTAAGTAACAAGTTGATAATATTTATCAGAGTTGCTTTTACTGGCTTAGGTAGTTTGCTGAATCCAGGCCCAAAGGAAATTAAATACTCGCAACACTGAAGTGTGTTTCACAAATTCTCAATCTTCACTGAAGTGAAGATTTAGAATTTACATATCTAACTCTGCATGTTGTTTTGGGCATGACTTCTTTAATTTTCAGGACTTGTTTACATCTAGAAGATGAATGCTGGTTCAATTTTCTGATGGGAAAAAGTACACGGTCTCAAGTAAGCAAAAAAAAGCAAGAAACATACCTTCAAGCTAGCTCTTCAAGTTTTATCTAAACAGCTTAACATTTCTTGAATCCAATGATTTCACATTGTATAAGTACAGTTCCTGAAGAGCAAAGACAGGCAATTTGGTAAATTTACTGTCTTCAAAGTACAATGTGCGTGACTAAGGCAAGAAATATGCTTTAATGTTCTTATGTTTAACTGTGGCCACAAATAATGAATTTCTTTGTGTATATAGACCATTCTAAAACTTTCATTTCCAAAACTTTGTAGTTAGTTATGTGAAAACATAGAAAAATATTTAAAGTTCATCTGTTTTCTCATTATCTTGTGTCTATGCTGCTATAACTAAAGCACAAACGAAATACATTTTAAGTGCAGGGAGTAGTTTTAATAGCAGTTGAGTTTAAAAAGTGGTGGAAAGAAACTAAGTTGTATGTCAAATCTTTTCAGATCTTCAGTTAATACTATTGAAAATCCCGTAGGTCACGTTTACTTTTATATAATTACCATGCAAAAACACCAGTAGGCAAAATATATTATGCATAATTGAAGCAAGTTAAATGATATGAAGAATGCCTTGAACAAATAGCTGTGAGGGACATGTACTTATACATAACCATTAGCGTAACTCTGTAAGTCTACTTAATTAGACTTAATTACAGTACTGCAGAAGTCAACACAGAAGCTGTGAGATGTGAAAAGAGACATTTTACATATTGCTGTAGGGTTGATTGTATTTATGCAAGACATTGACATGGCTTTACTCTAAAGGGCTGATTGAAACAATCGGTTTTGACTACACTCGCAATATGGAAACAGAGCAACTGAAACAATGGCAAGAGCTGTAGGACTGCTCAGTAATCAGAGCTGTCATCTGTTCTGATTTGCACATGTCATATCAAAAGCATTCTAACGCCTTGCTCAAAACTTTTTATTCAAAGAAACGCACATACACCCAACACCAAACCTCATCAGAATATTTTAATTTCACCACGAATAAAACATTGCACAATCCTGTCAACATGCCTGGAAAAGGCAATGATAAACTATTCCTACCCTGAGTCACCTAGCTGGGAAAGGGTTAGAGCTTGACATTGGTATTACTTACATTGACATAAATCTGAAGAGATTTTGTGACAGTTAGTGGCATTACTCCAGTGAAGAGCTGGCCTGATACCAAAATTAGGTCTACAGTTTACCAAAACCACTAAAGGCAGAGTGGGATTACAAATACTGGAGTGAAAAGAACATTATGCAAAGTTAAGTATGAAACATAAAAAATTTTTTCTGTGCTGTATTCCAAACATGAGAACTGCTAAATACAATAATTTTCTAAAGACAATAGCAAGGCTTCCAACACTCTCCCACAGTATTCCTCTATCCAGGTTGGGATGTTACAGTCTGGGTGGGTGGACAACTGTTATAGGTAAAAACTAAATGGATGGTCAGGCTGTGAAGGTAGTACTCTCTCAGTACTCTACTGAGAGGTCTATGACAAGCATACCACAGGGTAACACTGACCTATCCTTTTCAGCATCGTTGTTAATGACCTGGAGGAGGCAATGGAGTGCTGCAGGCTCATCAAGTTTGCAATGGAGGAGCACAAGGGCACACAAGAGCACAAGAACAAATGCAAAGTTCTGCAGCTGGGAAGGAAGAACCAGGAGCTGTGATGCAGGCTGGGAGCTGCCTGGCTGAGGAGCAGCTCTGCTGGAAGAGACCTAGGAGTCCTGGCAGACAGCAAGCTGTGCATGAACCTGCAGTGTGCCCTTGCAGCAAAGGCGGCCAACAGCATCCTGGGCTGTATGGACCATGGCAGAGCCAGCAGAATGAAGGAAGTGCTTGGCACTAGTGAGGCTGCATCTGGACACTCTGTCCGGTTTTGGGCCTATTAATACAGAAAAGATGCTGATAAACCAAAGGAAGTTCAGTAGAGGGCCACCAAGATGGTTTGGGGCTGGAGTGTTTGTCCTGTAAGGAGATGCTAAGGAAATAGGACTTGTTCTGCCTAGAGTTTGGAAGGCATTGGATGTGCTTAACTGCAGCCCACTGGAACCCAGGAGGAGGTTATGAAGAAGATAGAGCCTATTCACAGTGGTGCATAGTGGGAAGACAAGAGGCAGTGGGCATAAATTGGAACAAGAGATGTTCAGCCTGGCTAAAAGGAAAACCTCTTTCCCAGAAGGACAGTCCAGTGGTGAAGCAGGTTGCCCAGAGAGGTGTGCAGTTTCCATCCCTGAAAGTTTCCATGATGCAACTAGATAAAGCCCTGAACAACCTGGTCTGACCCCACAGCTGACCCTTCTTTGAGCAGGAGGTCGGACTAGAGCTCTTCTGAGGTCCCTTCCAAACTGAGCTGTTTTGTGGTTTTGTGATTTCATGATAATTTTTAAAAGTAGGTTTTCAGAGTGTTTCCATTGTCCTCACTTTCAGCAGTTTGTTCAGCAAATTAATACAGAGGATAACAGTGGAGCAGATCAAGATTTTCAATAAAAATTTGTCCATAACTTTTCCCAGAAGCAACCAGAATTTCTGGAACACTTTTTTTTTTTTTTTTTTTTTTTTTTTAAATTATAGCCAGAGTTTGGGGAGGTGCAAGATCTACATAATGACCCAGGAGAGTCATGCAGAATGCAGAAGGAAAGAGTGCTGCCTTTGAACTGTAAAAATCATTCTCCTTTCCCCTCCTTCTGTTTCCATTGCTCCTCTTAGCCCTGGACATGAACCTTCACTATGGGAATAGTTATGAGGTATGGTGGATCTGGGGAAAGAAGTGCATTAGGGGGATCCTGATTTACTAAGACAAAGAATATTTCACACATCCCATACTGCTTACTGCTAATTAATGCAGTTAAGGGGATAGAAGACATAAATTTCACTAGAATTGCTGTTCGCAAGAAGGATGACATCTGATACAAAAAAAAAAAGGATAAAGAGCTTTTCTGTGCTGAGAGCTTTAAGTGAATCATTTTAGAAGCATCTTCAACTCAAAGTAACCACAAATTTAAGACCTTGGGCCAGCTCCTCAGGTGGGGTAATGTAGCATAGATCCACTGGCTTTGGTGGAGTAAATCTGATGGAGCATGAAGACCTAAACCCCCTTCTAGGCAGAAGGAGCAGGCAAATGTTCCTATACATAACAAAAGCTTAGAAAGCTCCTGTCTGAAAGTAGAATATTACCAAAGACCTTTCTCACAAAAAAAATGGAATGGATTAAAAAATCCCTTTCAGGGCTGAGGAAAAAAAAAAGGTTGGGTTTTTTTTTTTTTTTTCCTCAGCTCAGAAAGAAGCACATCAATGAGATAAAGAGACCATCTGGCTCCTGGACTCCCGAAATATAAGAACTCTTGAGGCTGAAATTTCTTCTTTAGGAAAGAGTGTTCAGCCTACTTGTCACTTAGTGATAGAAAAATATGTTAAAAAATAAAATTTATTAAGGCAGAAGAAGAAGCTGGAATTGGGAAGTCCAGAGAGGTGAAATAACTCACTTTGGACAAATTAGACAAAGCACCTGAAGAAGACAAAGAGCATATTTCACAGAAAAAATACCTGCCAACAATTATCACTACATTGAACTGAAAATTGACATTAGAGTAGATACCTGTAGAGAGGGGAAAAAAAGGTCTCTCATATAGAGAGGGGAAAAAAGGTTCATAATCTTTTTTTTCGGGGGCATTGTCATAGGAATTCTGATTTACCAGTCTGAAGGAGTATTGGTGATTTGGAAGGAAACCATTACGGGAGAGCACTAGGAATGTGCCATTGTGTCTAAAAGCTAAGATCAAGTTTTCTCAATCTAGAAAGAATCAGCAAACAGACATAGAAGAAAATTAAGCTTATTGTATTGGACAACCACATCTGAAATGTTTTTAAAGACATTTTAAACCAATGTGCTCCACTGCCTGCCATATATCCTCTGTCTGGGTGGACTGGAAAGTCTTCCTGTGATTGCTAGACTGGAAAATAAGTTAATAATACCAAGGCACTGAGTGATGTTAAGTCTTAATCATAAAACAATGTCAGTGCTGTAATAAATTTTCAGAGATGGTATTAGATTTCTATCTTATTTCATTTTACTAATGTAAGAAATGACATTCTTTAATGACAACCTTATGAAGAGCATGAATTCAGCTATGTGAATCCTGTATTACTAGTATTGGATTAGTGTACATCAAAACATCAGATGTCCTTTCTACAGTCAAGGCCCAGTTTTTGTGGAGGGCTTCTCCTGTGTGCAGTGAGAGAGAGTTCATGCCCAAAGAACTTTGTGTAAGCAAGTAAAACTGACAGAGGCAGTGAAGTGTATTGCTAACAAATGATAGTGACAAATACAATTTCTACATGCATGTACATGCACGTACTGTGTACTAATATCCTGGGGTTTCTGACTGGAGAATTTTAAATGCTCCTCAATTTTGACAGTACTTGTCATGTTCCCAAGGTTGAATGCTTAATCTTTCCAGGTATTTTTTAAGACCTTCCAAATGCTAATTCATGTTGTTATTCTGCCAGATGAATTCTTGGGAAGTGGGCATGGTGCTTGCAGTTTTTTTTTAAATTTTTGAAAGATTATATACACAAGTAAGTGCAAGTTTCACAGGTTCCTTCATTAGATCTCGTACATATGTTTCCAGTTTGGGGGTTTGAAAATGGCTAGTGGGAAGTCCTGGCCGCTATTTGTTTCTTTCTGGCTAGATGAACCAAAAACTCACTCAGGAATAAGTTCCATGGGTTTTAGGAGACTTAGAAAAGCAATTAATGTGGTCTGGTTTATTTATTATACTTGTCAGGCATTTATTCAATGTGAAATCAGATCAGTGTGGCAGATCTGGTTTGCATGCTCTTGTTACGCGATTTATTTGCTCCGTGCATATAACCAAAGCATACAGAATGCACTATATTGTAGGGTAAGGCAAAACTATGCAGTCTTGATTTTAGCTGTGGCTTTATAAAAAAAGTATTCCCAGACTGCATCTCTGCAAACAAAATTGTATTTGAAGTTAAGGTACGCATCCAGCTTTTTATGGTAACTTTAAATTTTGCACCTCCACTCTGGTCATTGCACTGATCTGCAGAGGCTTACTCAGTGGTACTCAGTATATCAGAGTCTGCTCATCAGAACCTACTGGAACTGGAAAATCACTGTCTTATAGGGCTGCTTCAGCCCCAGTAAAGGTTTTATTTGAAGCACTTGAGCCTTTCCCATCGTTCAGAGTGAAGTAATGTACAGGTATATGGAACAAGGGCAAACTAGGGCTCTTTTTCAATCTTTCTTGATTCTGACCAGAGAAAGTTGTTTTGTGAAATGTTAAAAGTCAAGCTGTCCTATTTTAAAGGGGATAATTTATGTGTATATTTATGGTTGTTTTTCAGAAAGACTAGATTTATTTCTCCAAATACAGCTTAATAGGAATCCATGAACAGAGATTTTTCATCAGAATATTGTCTATACAGACTCAACCCATTTAGCTATAAATCACTCCTCCAAAAATATGTAATTGGTCTTTTATACTGAAGCTAAAAGATGTTATTTGCTCACAGTTACACTAAAGATCATCAGTAACTAATGCCATAGATGTTCAAGTAAGATGTAAATGTAAAGTGTCAGTAGTAAACTTCAGAAACTAGTCTTTTATGGGGCACATCAACATTTCATAGTTTTAAAACAATACTTTAGAATATGAGTCACTGAGCTTATCCTGAAGCCTCATCCTGCCTAGTAAACTAAGATTTTAAAACCCGACTTGCCATGGCCCTGAGCAACCTGCTCAAGTTGACCCTGCTTTGAGCAGGATGGCTGGATTTGCCAATCTCCTGAGGTGCCTTCCAACATCAACCATTCTTTGATTCTGCAAATTCTTGAAACTTGGCCTTCTGGTGTTCTTCTCTTCTGGTAAAGAAGTTCCTGTTGCAAGTTATTGCATAAATTTGAATTACAGGAAAGCCTCTACTTAATCTATTTTCAGCAAATGATTTGAACTGAATTTTAAGCTTGTCTTTGAGGATGTGCTATTGTTACCTATGTAGTGTTTTTATTAATTAAAGCAATAATCTTTCATGAAGGCTCTTGAACTGCAGTCATCTTAAAGGGAATATTGTACATGCAGTAGCATCCAAGTGGTCTTGCAAAAGCTAGACATCAATTTCTCTTGCTGATGGAGCACTCCATCATGAGAACAAGGAGACAAATTCTGCACTGTTTTGTACCTGGCAGAACTCCATTGTCTTCATTAGGTGGATTTATCCTGAGTGTTGTGGATTTCTGAATGTTATAGGAATATGACGTAAAAAGGCATCTGGATTTGAAAAATTAAAACATAAAAAGCTGCTAGCTCTGTCCCCTGAAAACAAAGTGATAGTGCTGGAGATGTGTGTTCCAGATGTAGGAGGGTGAATTTGCTGAATTAACCTCAAGCTTGGATTAGGATAGTAAGAATTTCAGAACTATTTTGGACTAACAATAGTTTTGAAATGACTTGCAAGGAGGAATTTTTTAATGGCATTTTGAGCAAGTATAATATTCGTTCTATCAAAATGGAAACTAATGTATTGTTCATTTTCCCAATAGAGACAAAAATAAGCCTGATAAAATCCAGGACATAAAGTAAAAACTACTTTCCTGACCTTTCCAGAATGGCACTCTGGACTGGCAAAATCTATATTGCCTCAGTGCCACGTGTGTGCTAGCGAGTACTCTGCCTGACAGGTTGTCAGCATCTTCAGCAGGACAACATTCTTTTCAAAATTCCGGCACTGGTCTGTTGGAGCCGATGCCAGCAGCCAGTCCTGGGGATTTGCTGAAGTGGTTGGGTTTTTGTGATGTCTATCGCAATGTGATTTATGCCTGTAGGTGCACAACCTAATGATGCTCAAATGTCCTTCCTCCCACTTTGATCCAGAGAAGAGACAAAGAGTAGAAACGAAAAGAGGGAAGAACAGATGGAGAGGAAAAAAATAGCAGATGCAGACAAAAATAAGAAAAGAAGGTCAAATGGTCATCCAAAGCGTGAAACAGAAATATATAAAGAGCCTGACAAAAAGGGACCTGCAAAGATATTTTTCTTCAGGATATTTTTACAGGTTTATTGTAAGTCTTGTTTTCCTGTGGAGAATAACCGTATCTTTTCATACTGTGTGTATGCATCCCTTCTCCCCATATGATCTGTTTAAATCAAATTTTGTAGAAGCATGATCTCTATAGGTTTCATCAGCAGGAATGACAGTGCAGGAGAGGAGGAAAACCTCTTCCTCTTTGGGAGTGGAGGGGAAGAGTTTGCACAAACACATACTGTGTTACCTGGAGAATCCACACTGGAAAGAAAGGTGATTCATCCCTAAACCTTGGAAAAGCTTCAGGCACAGCTTATGCACTAGCCTATCAACTATGAAACCCAAGTAAGGAGGAAACAAAGTTTTGTTAGTTCTTAAACTTTTGTATTTCCCTAAGTGTTTTATTTTAGAGAAAAATTGACAACAGAAGGAGAAAGATTGTAAGAGCTAGTTCACTAGGTAAAAGCTATTTTTGATTAGTTTAGCTTTGTTAAATTTGGAATTGGGCTTCCAAAGGGCTCTCTGATGGGGTGAAAACAAGAGTTGTGATAAACAGAAAGCTGGAGAGCTGAGCCTTCCTTCTGAGAAAATTGAGCAAAATATCAGGACTAGTTATGTAGGTAAACACTGCCATTCCTCATCGGGAAGTAGGTCTGGTGTAAGATAATAATAAAAGAAGTCTGTCAGAGTAGATGCATTAAAGGAGAATGACACCTACAGTAAAAGGGAGTAAGCCCGGTGATTACTCAGCCTGGAACCTGGATGTATCTCAGTCACAGTGATAGCTGCCATCTTCAGTTTAAACCTCGCACGCTTTTCACAAACCACTGCTGGTCTGTAACAGCACGGGCAGTTTCAACAGCAGTGCGGGTTGGTATGCAGAACCTACAAAGCTTGTTATCCAACACGTATCAAATAGAGGGAGCACATTGTAATAGCTTCATGGATATTAGTGCTATGCTTTGTTTTTTCCCTAATGTCTGCTACAGGGAGGATTCACATTGTGTACTTGAGACAGGTAACTTTGCTGAGACTCACATTTCAAAGTGAGATGCTTTGGCTATGAATGTCATCAGTAAAAAGAGACGGGTGCCTTCCCAAGAAGAGTTCCATTGGGAATTGCCTTCCCAGTTCAAGACTTAAAATGGAATATCTGTAGCAGAGTTTCTAAATACCCTTCTATGCTGGCAAATTTAATAAGAAAAAAACCCTCTTACTGATAGTTATTGACAAGTTTCACTAGCTCAGTAAGCTGTATCTGAAAGAAGATGCCTCAGGGTGGAGAACAGATTCAGAAAATGAACCTTTTTAAACAAATATAGAAAGGTAAATTGAAGATCATTCTAGGGCAAGAAAAGAAAAGGAAAACTAAAAAATAATACTTTTTAACTAGCCTGTTCTGAGAAATAAGTGTGTACCTTTCAGGGTTTGGGGTGTATGCATGGAAAAACTGCACCTTACACCAAGGAATTTTTCAACTCACAGTTGCAGTTTCCACTGGAAAAACCTGATGACCTCAATGGAACTGAGTATATTCAGCCAAAGTGAAAATCTAGTCTAAGAAGTCCTCTCTTTCTCTCTGTGTGGCTATGCAAAGTAATTCTTTTATTACAGCATGCTCATTTTTCTTACGCGGTATTCAGAAGGCTTTATCACTTTGTTCTCAAGCATCCCATCTTAAGATTTTTAATATCAAACAGACTTTTTAGAGTAATACAGTCAACACTAAAACCTTTCACCTTACTAGATAAGGAATAAATATCATTATCCAGCAGCCTCCTTTATTTTTGTAACTAACACATTCTACTTTGCTAGGCTTTTTGAACCACTTGACAAAGTGCATCTAACCACTGTGGATGGCCACCATAATTTTATGGACTATATTGTGTGAAAGTACATTCTTGTTAAGACTTGATCATGTAGCGGCAAACATGACTGCTGTGGAATTTACAATGTATAACACAGCTATTTAAAACAGAAAAACAGTGAGAAATATTTTATTTCCTGTTGTGTGGGGTTTTGTGTAGAAAGCTTGACTAAATAAAAATAATTTGGAATTCACTGCAGCAAGAAAAATAAATTTTCACAGTAGTCAGCATTCCAAAACCAAATATATGGCAGTTATAAAAAATTACATTATATTTTATTTTGCTTCATGCAACATTAGCAAAAATGCCTGTTCCTGTTTTCTGTTAGAATCCACATTGTGGGTGCTAACAGTAAAAATAATAGAAGGAGCACAGGGAGAGTTTTAGCCATTATGTGGTAAGTGGAAGTCCAAAGGTTAGAAAAATGGGTTTTTGACTGGTATGCTGAGTAGGATTGATATCTACTCCATTAAGGAAATAATTGGATCAAGTTTTTGCTGAGGTATTTTGGCAAGGCAGCAGCAACTTAAAAAGAGATTAATTTAGATGAACATAGAACTCTGTTGGTGTTTCTCCCTCAGCAATCCTAAATTCTGACCCCATGCATGATTTAAGTCCAATGGTGTTGCAGAGGGTGATGTAGGGTAGAGACTGTAAACCTTATAAGTGTTGCAGTGGAAGAAAGTGGATATAATCGCAGTGCACTACAGCAGATCCTCAGAACATCGTACTACCTGGACGCTATACTTCAAAATAATGCCTATAAAAGAAGGCCAATCACAAAGCAGAACATTTCACAAGACGTAAAAAACAGTTGAAAGAGTATTTTTTCACTTAATATGAGTATGCCTGGGATTTCAATTGACTGGAAAAATTGTCACTGTAATTTGTTATCTTTATACACTTGCTTGAAACCACAGCTATAGTGCTTTATTTTGGAAACAGAATAATATCAACACTAAAGGCATGCTTTCACTTTGATTACACTATTTTTTTATTAATGCAAACTTTAGATATATGATAGTTAAGGCTGAACGGACTTCGATTTACTGTTTATGTTGCTGTTTATTGCTGCATTTTTTTAGTTTTGGACTGGGACTTTCAAATGGACCTAAAGGAGTGAAGTGTCTAAATCTGACTGAAATTTAGTGGCAAATGGATATTTAGTTACCTTGAGCCCCTTAGAAACTCTTGGCTAGAAACTTGTCAACTTGTTTTAAATACAGGTGATATCTGTCAATTTTAAAGGCAGAAAAATGATGGTTGACTGCCATCCCCTGCCGCAGAAGCATAAAACACCTGGGTCAAATCAGGTGTAGAGTGGTTGCAGCCTTCAGCTGGGAGCGTGCAGGCAGAGGGCTCTGCCTGTGCTGAGCCCACCTGTTTGGTTGCCCTCCCTGGTGCAAGGAAGGTCAGTATGTATTCTTAGATACACTGATTACTCCCTAATCATTCTTGGAAGCTGACGTGAGCCGGTTTGCTGCTGGCTCCCTCTGGTAAAGCCCTGGCAAAGTAGAGCAGCTGAAGCAAAGCATCTGCTGGGTGTCAGATGGTCTGCACCCTCGTGCAGGGTTAGCTACAAAGCAGGTGGGCGGCAGCCCCTCCTGCCTCATCCTGCCATGCTGTGGGAGAGCAAAACGCTGCTGGTAGTTCCGGGAGACAGGTAGTGCACCGCGCAGAGGGCTGCTGTAAGTGGAGCAGATGCATGGGATGTGGGATAAGTGGCTGGAGGGCATGCTGAGGTTGCCAGAATGGTTTGCAGGATGCTATTGTTCCCAGGGGTGTCACCAGCTGCCAGTAATGTGAGCAATCAAGGGAGGCCGCAGTGTGGGTGCAGGATGAGGCCCCTTTACTAAAGAATATAGGCGTGCATGCGTGCCCTCCAGACCTAATGGTGCTTGTCCAGGGTGAAGGCACTTGCAGAGCAGGCCCTTGGGAAAGTGTACCGACATCGTTATTTATGGGCTTTTGTAGTGGTGTTTCCTCACGTTTATGATGTGTAGGTATTGCTCTTCTTTCCAGTGGTCCTTGTTTGTTAGTTTTCAAATAAGAATCATATAAAAATTACAATCATAAATATCAGAGGCTGAACTCACCACTGTAGAAACAAAGCCACCAGAAAAACAGTTGTTCTGGAAGCCTGGTATCTTGGCCTTTGAAATAAATTTGAATGTATAAAAGGTTAATAAGGACTGTTTCATTGTCGGGATGTTTTGTAGACTGAACTTGTTCCTGTGTTTAAGAATACCTTGTTTATTAGCTCGTACAAGTCTGGAGTCTCAGATTGCATGCTGGTAAATTAACCCTCTAGGAAACCCGAAGTATTCTCGTGGCTTTGAAATTATAACCTAACCTAGATGTTTTCTGGCTATGCGGGAGCCTTTTCTCCCCTGGGAATCTTGCTGTTCCAGTTCTCAGTACCCAAGCAGAATTCCTACTTTGTTCTCATGCTATTGTCTGAGATACAATTGAGGGTGTGGATTATGTGAAGATTTATTTTCTTGTTCTGGTAGTTTTTTATGGTCTGTTTGAGCTGTGGAGTAAATAGATGAAAAGATGGTGGCTTTCATGCTTTTGCTCAACTTCGTAATTATTGGCTCATAAGTTTTAAAAAAAAGTTCTTCTGAATACTGCTCTTTTTTTTTCCCCAAAGATCATGACATTTCAAAATAACATGATCTTGTCACATCTTCAGTGAAAAAAACACCTGTATATTTCAATATTTGTTGGCGTTTTGATATGTTGTGTCAGGGTATATCAATCACATCCTGGCCACATGCAGCAGTGTGATTGACAGGAATGGAGGAGCACACTGCAGTCCCAGGAGTTCTCTTTCTAAATGAGATGTATTCAAAGAGATGTGAATGCTCCTGCTTCTTGTCTTTTTAAATGAGTTTTACTATTCCATGCGTACCCCCACACCTTCACAATTTCCTTGGCTCCTTAGCTGTCACTAAAGCCACTCAGCCACATCTGCTCCCCAGTCGTAATACCACCAGTGCCTGCCTGACGTAGAGGAGCGAACTGCTTGGGATCTCATTACTCGTGGGTGGAGAACTCGCCAAAGAGCACGGCTCCCTCCTGCTTCAAAAACGATTCCTGCTGCTGAAAACACCGGCCATTGCGTGTGAGTATCAGCTGAAAATATCCCATACCAGCCAGCAACGAGAGCTGGAGGGAAGAAAAAGCTTTCCATTTTCAGTGTCAATAAGACTTGCAAAAACAGTTGTGCTCCTGCTCTGTGTGGTGATGTTCCTGGAGGAGAGGCACACCCCTGACTTAACTTGCCAGAGTTGGCGGCTCCTTACGCTTCCTTGAACTGTGAACTGGAGAAGAGATGTCCTAAAAAAAAAAGAAGGGATAGCCTCAGTGGACAGATTTCAACCTCAAAAGGCACCCAGACATAGCTTCCTGAGCAAGGCAGCTGCCCCTTTTTTTCTTGAACCCAGGAGAAGTTAAAATGAGGCCCTGGCACTCAGGGTGTCAGTTGTTCCTGTGGTTGCTTGTTTTGGTTTTAAAACCCAATTTCACCCCACTTCACACCTCACTTACTGAGGCTAAAGCCTTGTTGGCAGGGCAAGCGTGCCTGCAGTGGGTGTCCAGGCAGGAGCACCTGCACCCCCGCCAGCCCATCCTCCTCCCTGAGACCAGGGCCTCATCTAACTTCTGTTGCTGCACCGGCAGGACCTTGTTTGAGGTAAAAGACAGAGAGGAATGTGTTTTGTGGAGGCTGTCGGTGGTGAGTGGTTGGTTGGCTTGGTTTTTAGCATGTGAGAACATAGTGGTTGGCGGCAGGTTGCTGTTGGGTCCCTTGTGTAAGTCGGCCTCTGGTAACGCCTCAAAAGCAAACAACAAAATGGCGGGTGGGGGATTTTTTCCCTGTGTAAAAAGAGAGCTCAGAAAGGCTGAAGGTGGTAGCAGTTCATAGGAGAGGGGGAACGGTTGTGTGCTTCCGTGGGGGCCCTCACATGGTGTGAGGGAAGGGCAGGCAGGCGGTGCCGGGGCTGCCTGTGGGTGCCGGTGCCTGACGAGCAGCGGCGGCAGGGCTGGCTGCCAGCTCTCGCACCGAGGGGGCTTTCTGAGGCTTCGTCTTCCAGACCCTGTGCCTCGAGGAGCCAGGTGTCTCTTGAAAATAGTGCATGAATGGTTGCCAAGAGCGCAGGTAGTAGTGAGCGAAAGAGAGGGGCAGCTGTGACTAGCTTCAGTGCAAAACCTGTGTAGGGCTAGTCTGTGTTGTAGAAAATACGTGGGATTGTACGTCAGGTATGTATTAAAAGAGTGTTTGGTTCCCTTGAAAGCAAGTTGTCTGGAAAATGTTGCTATGTGTCAAGAATTCGAGCTTATTCATTTGACTTCTGAGATTTTGTAAAAGGAGATTTTTTTTGTTTTCCCTTCCTCAGACATGTGGCTTTGAAGGTTGAGATTCTTTGCGCAAACTCAAATCCACTAAAATACCCCAAGTTTGAACTATATTCAAAGAGATTCTACGAGTTTTCTCTTAAAGCTGAATTTGAAGAAGGGGATTTGAAAAAAACAAACACATGAACCCAGGCTATTGGCAGTATTTGGAGAGAGAGATAGAGAAAAAGGACGATTTCTGCACTGGCTTTGTTGATTCAAATAGAGCTCCAGTGACTTGTATCCACTGAGGACTTGGCCTAATATAGTGAAAGGTAAAACACAGGATTAACCTCTTGAAATCCTTCAGAAATGTTGTCCGTTTCATATTAAATTTGCTTGCAACCGTCTGTTTTCAACTCAGTTGTG
>Ga0181612_159938_pt1 | contig 42536 bp, 40 predicted proteins | sample HoacroProtozoa21_FD_119630 | JGI IMG/M metagenome (GOLD analysis project Ga0181612, IMG submission 119630) | Hoatzin crop microbial communities from Cojedes, Venezuel. Combined Assembly of Gp0051906, Gp0051904, Gp0051908
AAGAAAATATTACAGAAATGCTGCAATATCTTAGAATTTTTGAAATTCAGTGAAGAGTTGGTCAAATTTAGAACAAAGAACAAACAGCCCCTCCTTCCTGCTACCTATTTCCCACCCACTGCTAAAAAACCCAACAAGCTTTCAATATGCTTAAATAACATGAAGACAGAATTTTTGGAGGAGTTGGGGATATTTCTGGCTTTAAAAAGTGATTTTAATTCTATTTAAAAAAAACCCATGATTTTTAGAGTCAATGCAAATTGCATTTCCTGGATTTTTCAGTTTTGCACTGGACTGAGAACTTGGCTATTTGCACAGCTGTGGTCATTTTCAGGTGCAAGTGAAAGTCTTTGTGAGATGTGAAACTTGAACATCATGCAACTCTATCACTGTGAGTAGCACCATTAAACCCTGGTAAGTGTTATACTTTTAGGCAGATGCAGGCAAGAGCTTGTAGACTGGGGAGAAGTGCTTAAATGGGACTATTTACAAAAGTCCTCAAATTCGGCATTTCATGTCGGTGTATGGGTTTCATTTAGGGACAAGTAGCAGGTTAGTTAGGCTCCAAATACCTTGTTTTCCTATCTGGCTGAAATAAGTACCACATTGAAGTAAATGTGGGCCCTAAAAGTAAATACCTGATTCTCATATTCAAACTGTTCTTAATGTGGCTTTTTTGGAACTTCCAAACTCTAATAATATTTTCACCTCCCTTAAAAAAAGCAGGTGGGTTATATTTTTCAAAACTAGGTACTTATGAGCAACCCTACAGTCACAAACCTCTGTGTGCAGTAACTGTTAGTCAACAAATTACTATATGCCCTAAAACAGCTCTACAATAAAAAGCCAGTTCATATGAAAAGTGTCAGTGCAGTGATGAAGTGCAAACACCTTAGGAAGGAAGCAAATATGTGGTTGGTTTTGGCCATAAAGAGACTTTTAGAAGTAGTAATATCTTTTAAAATAATTTTAATATGTTTTGATGCTGCTTAAAAAATGCCAAAAAAGCTTGAGGGGTTGCAGGGAAAGACCACTGAGATGTTGTCTTTCAGTGACTTTTTATTTTTCAGTCATCTCTGTCTGCTTTAATGATTGTCCAGCTCCTCAAATGCTCTGCCATGGTGCTGTATCACCGCCGCCTCTATCATGTTAGCTCCAGTGACACTCAGGAGCTTGCCCCAGGACTCTGAAGCCAGTACAGTTAATGTGAGCCCTCTCAATATTACTGCTGTGCACAGTGCAGTGGGTTTTGATGGACATGCTGTCGTGTAACAGAATCTACCCAAGCCCAAACTGCAAATACAGAACACAGTGTGGCTGTGGCTCAAAATGATGGTTGTAATTATTTGTGTTGGGAACTTCCCATACCATGCAGTTCTCTTCCTCAGCATAATAAACATCTTGAACCTCAGCTCTAGTTTTTATTTTATGATGTCAACAGTTCTTAACCGTAAAAGTGAGCAGATGCCAAAAGCTTACACAGCAGAAGATCCTAATGTTCCCATGTAATGTTGCGCTTAGGCTCTGAATGCTGAACTTATGGAGGTCTGCTTCAAGTAAAGAGAGTTGTGTTTAACTGAATAGGGACCAGATGAGAAGGATGTGCTGTCTGTCACTGATGAAATGCTGTCAGATGTCTCCTGGCTCTTGATGCAAGTTGATGTCAAAACAGTAAATGTTCTTGCAAGAGGGAGATGTGAGCACAGAAAAGAATGACGGGGTGGGGGGAAAGGTCCTCCAGGCTTGGAGCATGCTTGTTTTCTTTGACATGAAATGAAATACAGGCAGTGCCTGCTAGCAAAATTTTGACTAACGCAGTAGGGAGGTGTCCACAGCAGCCTATCGTGCTATTGCCAATAGCTGTGCTAGAGAACTAGATGCAGGTTGTCATAGTTTCATCTCCTTCCTTATCAGCATGTTCCACCATGGAGCTGAGATTGCAACTGTTGTTCTAGAGCAGATTCAGCAGCAGCTGAGAACTTCGGCCTTGGAGAGCCCAGAATCATGTTGTGATGGGGTAGGGCTAGTTCATCAGCTGGGCTGGTGGGGAGTGAAATAAAGTCTCTTCTCTGCTAGACCCACATGTGTGTTGCTCCCCCTCCTGCCTGCACTGTCGGACAAGAGGAGATTTACTCCCTGTGTTTTCAGGCTAAGCTATAACCATGTTACATATCTTACTGAAATCAAGTCCAGTTTGAGTCTTTAAGCTGGACCAAAAGGAACAGACCACAGCTTCAGGGAGTGTGGGCCAGCCAATGGCTTAAAAAACAAAACAATAAAAAAACACAATCCAAAACACAGCCAAAGAACTCTAAATCAACTCTGCTTTGTGTCCAGAGACCAAAACGTAATTTGAAATGACTTGCTCAAAATCCCTTTGTGGTGTGGGTAGCTAAAGCCGTCGGGTATTTTGTTTACTTGTCTATAGAACATTTTTCTGTTGAGTTCTGGCACTGCACGCTGCTGCTTGTTTAAACATGCTTGGGAGGAGAAGCAGTGTGAAAACACTCTTTAAATCAATAAAAATAGTTGTAAGACTGAACAAACACTCCAGATTGGAACAGTTCATGATCTTCAGGATCAAGATGTGAATTTTTTTTTTTTTTTCATGGGGAGCTGGGGATCTCTGCACCTAGTTTGGTGATCAGGAAAATATGCGTGGCTATGGAGGGAAAACTGAGCTCTGGAAGAATCCAGATCTAAGAATGCACTTAGTGTCTTGGACCTATTTTAATCAGATTCGGAGCTGCTGTTGGATGAGTTAGTTAACTACAAGAGATATTACTACCTTTTTTAAATAGGAGATTTAGGGCTTTTGAAATTCTTAATATAAATTTTCAAAGCTCCTGAGGAATGATTAATTTTGCAGATTTTTATTTTGGTAAAAGCAGTTTGGAGACTTAGAAAATAAACTATTTTAAAAGTGATTAATTTTTAGAACATCTTGAAGTAAATTAATCTTGTGCTCTTTTTACTGAAAATATTTTAATGAATACTTTTGATTTATTTACATACAGTCTCTACACACTGAGAACAATTCTAATGTAAACTAGTAATGTATGGTAAAACTTTTTGAAAAACATTTCCCAGCTTTTTTCAGGATGAAACTTCAAAACAATGGAACATGGATAACATCATGTGCTTTACCAATTCTAAATTAGGGAGGTCATGAAAAAGATTCTGAAGCTCAGAAACCTTCCAAAGAGAGAGTCAGGTTTCAGACGAATGTGAATTTTTTTTTTTTCTTTAGAACCTGTTCTAATTTTCACACTTGCTGGGATATTTTCAGATAATTCTGTTTGTTCTGTGTTGTATTTGTGTTTTCCACCATACTGAGCTTTGGATGTAAAAAAAAAAAAAAGGAATGCAAAGCAGAGGAAAAACAAAGTGTGAAATCTTTCAAACAGAAACTACTGTGTATTACACAGTGCTAGCCAAGCCCAACCGTCAGTGTAAGACTTGGACCTGGATCCCAAGGCTTTGGAGCTGCAAAATTCCTTCCAATTTTCTCCTTGTCATGCCCCTATGAGCAGAGTACAGGCCAGGTCTTTATACACAGTGTGAAGAAATAACACCCAGAGAAACAAAACAAGGAACCAATGAAGAATAGTCAGTCTTACCTGTATCACTGGTAGTGAGTGGACATCAAAATGCAAAAGCAGGCTGGGCAGATTTGTTTCCCCCCAGTCACACATTCCCCTTTGGCTTTTGCATACATAAAGAGAAAATATAAATTCCCTGCAAATAAGAAGCACCTTATTCTAAGCTTCAGAACAGCTTGGTCATCTGACAGTTTGAGCTGGAAGACATCCAACCCAATTGGTGCATCTTCTATGGAGTATAGCACTGCTACAATACAGACTGTTTTGGAAATAGCTCTTGATTAGCAGTGTACGGTGGAGTGGAAGCAAAGTAATTAGAAAATACTTTAAAGCTCCCTTTGTATGTAACCCATGGGCAGTGATTTTAAGCAACCTGTCAGCTTCAGCAATCTTGGAGATGACTCATGCAAGGATAAGTTCAAGGGTAACGATATCCCTCCAGCACCTGGTACTGCTGCTAGCATGAGGTGATTGCTGTGTCTCTAAACAAGCACGTGCTTTTTTATGTAGGAGCTGTAACTTGTATTTTCAGGTTTTCTTAAATGAGCACAAAGAGGCATTTAGTGTTAGATCCTCAGGTGGTGAAAAAAATTCTATCTGTGCTGATTCATCTCATGTACAGATGTTCCCCAGCCTGTGGTTTGGGCTTTGCAGAAGCGCTGGCCGAACTCTGGTGTTGTTTCTGCATTGATGCAACTGGACCAGTCCTGAGCATTGTGTCTCTGAATGTGCAGGTGTCTGTGTATGCGCGCGTATGGGCATTTATGCACAGATATGCACGTGTGCGTATATACAGCTGTTAAGTCTGAAGCCATGTTTCAGAAAAGCCAAAGGCTTTGTCCCAGAGCAATCATACAGGGTAGTCTAAGCTGGTCTGTGTATGCTGGGGGAAGGAGGGGCAGCCAAGAAAATATTCACATAGTGCAGAGCTCAAGTTGTGGGTTCATAGCCATAAGATTTGGAGATAACACCAACTTCATCTTTCTGCACCCCAACTCTCGTTCTAGGAGCAACTGATGACTCCTTTATGTGGATTGGGTATAGAAGGCTCTTACTATAGTTTGAAGTGCTGTGAAGCTTCATACGATGCCTCAGAAGTATGCTTTCCTCTCATGCTTTTTATGTGGAGTGAGCAGTTTTCGTTAATCTTGATTTGGTGAGTGCTGACTCCTCCTGCTTCATACCCCTTCCAAAATATATTATGTGGGTGCAACTGTTAAGAAACTGGTTGTGAGGGCTTGTGTGAGCTGGTGCTGCGCACTTGTGTTGTACGGATGCATTTTAATATGAGCATGAATGTGCACAAGGGGAGATGATCTTGCCATGAAATAGTGTCAGGAGACAGGATGAGGCTGACTGCTTTGGGGGCAACTACTGCTGATATTGTGGTTGTATCGCCAGTGCCCAGTATGAGACCTGATCTTGTGAGATGCTGAGCTCTATCAAGTTAGTGCCTTCTCTGCAGTCTCCATTTTCACTTAGTTTTATTTGTATGTCCCATTCCATGGTGGCGGCCACATGATAAAGGTTTAGTCTACTGTGTTGTTCCTGGGTGTTGGAAGTCATTCAATATCCACTCATATTTTTAGTTCTCTCACTGATTAGTGATGCTCAGCATTGTTTGGACTGGAGTATCTGCCTAAAACCAGCAAGTTCTACTTAATTCTGTGGGCATCCTGGTCTATTGTGTATGAGATCATATATAGCTTGGTGTGTGGATTGTATGTTGTTTGGTGTATAGCACAACACTGTGCACTTATGGGAATAGGTTAGTCCATCTGCCTTTTCTCCTTGCAAGGCTATAATATGCTAGCAGTTTTTCCTCCATCTGTAATGCAATAATTTTTGATGGCTACATCTGTTCAAATCCAAAGTTTCAGAGTGTATTTTAAAAGTAAGGTACCTCTTGATTTAGAGTATCTGAAAGGAAAGAGAGAGGAATGCATCCATACTCTGTCATGTTTTGGTACAGCCATGGTTTCAAGCACCTCAACGATTACCTGTTTATCAAGAAACTGCTTAATGGTATAAGTGCTGTAGGGAGGTTGTGATGATTCCTCAGGCAGCTGTTCCTCCTGCTTCCTTCTATAGCATGTCTTGATGCTTCTATGGCATCAATGGCCCTGTCCTTCCTCTTAGAAGAATGTCAGCATGCTAATACTGACGTGTCCAACACTGGTCAAATATTGGTGATATGCAGAAGAGAAGGCTCAAGAGTTGGAGTAGGATGAGGAGGAAACAAGGCATCTCTAGAGAAAGAAGAGCAACTGGGGCTGCTAGAAGCAACTTTAGGGGCTATAAGAGTTGGACGAGGGGCTGAGAGAAATGGCTTACAGCCATAGCCAAAGACCTGCTGCTTGTAGCATCCAATTACTACCTGGTCAGACAGGGCTCTGAAAACAGAATTCTGCTCTTCAACCTAGCTTTTAGCAGCCTGGAGCACAGGACCGCTTGCAAGTATGCGGTAAATGTCATCAGTTACATGGTTATATATTTGCTTTTTATGCCTTTGCTGTGAGGGAAGGTTGGGAAGGAATTGCCAGCTGGTGATTCTGTAAATGGTCCCAAACATGCCTGAAATGCTCCTGCTATTAGTGTCTGGCTGAAAGCGAGGTGGCTTCGCACAGTGACCTATGACTCGCATGCGCTGCCATGTTTCTGCCTTCAGAGATGTGTATTAGAGGCTGTGCCTAAAGGTTTCTGAGAGGACTTACTCATTGGAGTGCTTGAATAGAGCCCTACTGACATTTATTCTGCTTTTTTTCCAAGGCAGAAGACAGGTTACCTTAATCCAAGCCAGCCTCTGACTTCTTCCCCTCCACCTGTTTCATTTCAGTGGAAAGTAACTAACAACTTTAACAACTCTAGCCAAGCAGCCCGGAGGGAACTAGTTTACCGAGAAAATGTCACTTGAAGTTCCTCTCTCTTTCTGGATCCTGCATACACAAAGAAGTAGTGTGGTTTTGTGGATATGACTCTTCTCTAGTAACTGAGATCTAGATTAACTTCCATGCTCTGGTCTTGCTCCTGAGAAAACTAGAGACTCGTTTCTCAGCTTAGCTACGATCTTTTGCTTGTCCTGTTCTTCCTTTGTCTCTGCCCGTCTAGGCTGTAAGCATTCAAGTCACGGTTTGTCCAGCTGATGTGTTTTTGTAACACGCTGGCCTGTGGTTACATGTCCACATCTGTGCCCAATCTGCAGAGGATATTGGTCTGTTATAGCTCCCAGCTGGCTGGCCTGGCTTTCCACCTCGAGCTGCAGAGAATCCTGCTTTTATTGCTCTGCTGGTCCCTGTTTCAACCCTGGTACTTGCCAAGACAGCATCTGCCACATTTGTACAGAGCAGTGTAAAACTGGCCCCGCTGTCTGTGAGAAATGTTATGGCAGTAAAAATAATAAGAGGAAAAGTAGAAAGTGAGAATTTGGCCTGTGAGGCTTGCCTTTTGCTATAGGTCACTGGTGGAAGTGTGCATCATCTGCTCTACCAAGCGGTATTTTTCCAACATTATTTACTACTTTTTTTCTTCCCCTTACCACAGTTACACTGCATTTATAGGAATTCCCTCCCATTGCCTCCAATGCTTCCAGACGTCGGCTCATCCCTGGCCCCTTCTGATAGGCAGCTCCTTTTATGTCTGCTCTCTCAGCCTTACCATTTCAACAGAGCAGAATGCCGGTGTTGGCTTTCTCACTGGGAGTGACTCAGAGAGGGGATTTGTGCGTGGCTGGGTGCCAGGGCAGAAAACTCAGTCAGTGTACATCAGTGCAGTGCCAAGTCCTTCCTGGGCATAGTAACTTTCCCCTCAAGGCTGCTGCGTGCCAGGAAGGGAAGATACGCCAAGCAGGAGAGGAGGTGGCAAATGGGAGCAACTTGTGCTAAAAACTGACCTGGCAAGCTTACATCAACTACGTGCCTTTCTGCTGGCACTCAGAAGGTACTTCTCCAGAAGACAAATAAAGGTCTCTGATGTTGTCTGGTGATTGTTCACATCCCAACAGGTAAATGCTGTGCCTGCAGATTTAGTGACAGATGCTTTTATTCTCCCACACATGTGCACTTGTAGGGTCCTGGAGGTGTTTTAGGTGGAACATAAATTACCCAGATGGGAAGAATAAGCGATTGGACACTGGAGTAAATCAGGCTGTTTCACCCAGTCCACTTCTGTGCTCCCATCACAGAATCACAGAATGCTGGGGTTTGGAAGGGACCTCTGTGGGTCCTCTAGGCCAAGATCCCTGCCGAAGCAGGGTCTCCTACAGCAGGCTGTGCAGGGCCTTGTCCAAGTAGGTCTCAAATATTTTCAGAGAAGGAGACTGCACAACCTCCCTGGGCAGCCTGTTCCAGTGCTCCATCACCCTCAGAGGGAAGAAATTTTTCTTCATGTTGAGACGGAACTTCCTATACTTCAGTTTGTGCCCTCCTCAGTCTCGGGTCCCTCCCAGGGTTATCTTCATCCCTCTCCTCCCCATCACCTCCTCCCTTCTCCCTGGACCCTAGCAGCAGTGGCAGAGCTGCTGGTGTTTGCTGGGCAATGCCTGCCTGGGGTGACAGCCCTTGGGCATGTGGGTGCTGAGCTCAGGCAGATAGGACATGAGACCCTGGTCCACAAGACACTTGTGATCATAGGGACACCTAGCTCAGGACACAGCAAGCCCGGAGACATTCAGAGACCCTGCAAGGTTTCATCTCTGCAAACTCCATGGCCTTCATCTAGCAAGGACAAAAATTCCCATTTACTGGGCCACAGGCAGTCACCATGGCAATGGCAGGTATTTCTGCAAGAAGTAGCATTCAAGGGCTGTTTGCTTTAGGTGGTCTCCTAGGTGTCCAGGTGAAGCAGTGCCGCACCCCAGCAGCACTAGAGGGACCAGTTCACCAGCCAGGCTGCGGATGAGCTGCAGAGCATGATTTGGGCTCAGTGCAAGTGGGCAACAGATTTGGATGCTTCATGGTTCAAGCAAGCTTGAACTTCAATCAGCTTTTAAAGGTGGTACCTGTACACATGAGTAAGGGTGAGACCTTTGGAGCGATGGGCTCAGGACAACAGAGGTCTGCTCTCTCAGAGCTGTGGTTGGCACAGCCTAGCAGATCCTGAGTCACTACCCTCAGCTCATCCTAGGTCTCTCTTAAGCCTCAGAATACAGGCCAGACATAAGTCCAAGATGATCCTCTGAGTGCACAGCTCTCCACGGGATTGGCTGCCATAAATGCCAACACACTGGTTTGTTTTACGTAGCTTCCTCCTGCCGCTACACTTCATGTGTCTGACAGTGGGAAGAGTAGGTGGTCTGGGGAGAGGACTTAGTCATGAAGAATTTGGGGATGAAGTCGGAAGTCCCTAGGGCTGGTGAGTGGTGGGATCACACGCACAACTCCCACTCGCTTCCCTGCAGCAGACTGTACCCCTGAAGCAGGGAGTTCCCTGCATTTGCAGACCCAAGCGTTAAATATGTTGAAAGAAGAATAAGAAAGGGATACCTATCACAAGTAGTCACCCTTAGCAGGCTGTCTGGAGTCAGCAGTGTGTACTGATGGCACTCAGAAGAGCAGACGTGCTCCTCTTTTTAGAGATACTTGTGGAGCTGGCAAACTGGCTTGCTACACCGTCTGTCTGGGACATCAGCTTGCAAAGAAATCAGAGGGGCTCTGGAGCTGATTCTGCACTACTGGTGCGAGTTAAGCCTGAGACTGTCACTTTGCCAAGGAGGAATTTTGCAGAGACCAACATATATTGCACACTTGGCTTGGTTTTTTGCTCCATTCTCCTCTTTTCTACTGATGCTCCTTGTCCAAGAGACCTGCTTATTCCTGCGAGGCCCCTTGATGGGACATGCAAGCATTGCCTGGCCTTGATCAGTGCAGATCTGCTCAAATTTGAGAAGAGAGGTTCTCTTTACTCCCATCTAAAGCTCTTTAATCCTGCAAGGGAATGGGTCTATTCCGAGGTGTTCCACATGCACAAGCATTTTTTTATGGTAAACGGAACCTGTAATGAATGCACATATCCTGGATTTCCCCTTTAACTAGCGAGGTTTCTCTATTCTTTGTATTTTCTGATATCACTTCAGGTGCTACAGTGGTGGGGGCAGAGAAACACCTTGAGAGATAGCGCCCGCTGTGCAGACAGAAGCGCTCTTTCCAGGACATTACACTTCAGCATGTCACCTTTGCTACTCTTGGAATTGTTGTCTGATTTTGATCATCCATGTCCGTCTGCGACAGCTTTTCCCTCTGCTGGCTTTCCGGCTGCCAGCTATCCCAGTCGTGCATGAGCGTGGTGTCAACAGGGTGTTCTCTGCTGAATACCTCGATACCTTTGCGCTAGACAGAAATAAATACGGACGCTCTCCTGCCTGCCCATCGTATGCCCTCGCCCATGTCCGTTGCTTTCATAGCGGGACGTGTGTTGGTGCGGCTTGGCTTCCTCTGCCACTTCTGCCAGAAGGGTGGAGATGTTATTGCAGGCATCACAACATGCCTTGGCATTCTGCAGCAGTGGGTGGCAGCTTTAAGGGAAGGAAGATGTTTGAAAACTGAGGAAGGACATGACACAGGAGATTAATGTGGCTTTCTGATGCATAGTAAATCCACTACTTTTCAAAAGGTTTGAAGCAAAACAGGGTCAAATTTGCCCAGTAAGTTCAGCCTTCCCCTCTCCTGCAAGAATTGGAAGAGATGATATTTTGAACTCAACAGAGTATTTAATTTCAGTGTTTTTAAAAAAAGGTAGCTTAGTTTAGAGATGCTAGAAGAATTCTTCTCCACATTTCTCACTGAAACTTTTAAATTCAAAATGCTGCTAGTTTGATTCAAACCCATCTGTGATCAAAAATGCAAATTGCATTAGAGAGTTCAATAAGCCAAAAGGGAAACAAAGCATTTGGTTGCAGGCTGAAATGAAATTTATGATGATCTAAATGAAAATAATTTTTTTTAATTATTCATTTTTTTGCTACGATTATTGCCATGGTCTTTACATAAAAAAAAAAACCCTTCACTTTTCAATTCCAATGTTGAAGAAGGTTTGCCTTTATTCTAGTTCTGGATAAGAATACTGTGGCTCAGTGCAGGTGGTGTGGGCTCCTCTAATTACATCTCTGCTGGGTCTGCTCCGAAAATCCTTGTCCCAGGAGAGCATTTTCAACAGGTCTCCATTCCATCTTTCCCCTCCTGTTGCTATTGTTGAACCTATAGAAAGGAAACCCAGGTGCACACACTGTGTCTGAGTCACATCTTGGTCTGCCCTTGTCCCCTAGGAGGAATGAAGTGGTAACCAAGGTTTTGAATTGCACCATGAGGTCAGTTTAGACACAGCTCTGATGGCATTTTTTCTGTGGACAGCCTGTGTGGAGGAGGTAGTGGAGGAAAGTAAAGGGTTGGGGAGCAGAGGCAAGCAGGAAAGTTCCTAGAAAGGTACAGAAGATTTCCTGGCCTCTTCCCCTCATGAACACTGTCCAGCCTATTGCATATCCACTAGACCCTCTTGCATTTTCCATCACTTTTCACCAGCAAGGGAATGGTAAACAGCCTGGAGGCTGAGTTTTACTGGAAACATGCTGTGCAATATTTATGAAGGCCACTGTGAATAATTAACGGTTTATCACAACTTTGAAAGCTTAGCCACAAACCCTTTCGTACAATTAGCACGAGACACAGCAACGCCTTGCCAAGGAGCGTTGCTGATGTAGTTCTGGTCCATGAGGATCCTCAAAATGGCATGGCCAGTTTATTTACCTCTGGGGACAGGGCAGGGAACACCCATCCAGGAGTGGAACAAGGGCTTTGGGTCTTTAACTCCAATGTTCCTCTATGGCTTGTAAAGCACCTACTGCTGCAACACGGTTGAGTAGGCTATGTGCACCAGGCTGGTCATTCTCAACCCATTTTTTCCCAGGTGGGAGGTCACCTCCCAGCAGCAGTCTTCGTGGTCAGCAGTACTTTGCACTGGTGTGGGTGGCCATCGATAAGGGATTAAAGAGGAGTTGTCATCACAGCTTGAGCTGATACCCTAAAAATAGAGAAACACTACGTACTGAAGTGCATCTGTTGCATCTACATACTCCTCCTGCATCTTTTATCCCTAGAATAGCTATTAGAGAGTATTCCCAGAAAAGTATAAGAAACAGAGCATTTCTTGTTGCTTAATTTATTCTTACTTCTTGTGTATCCTCCCAACCTTCAGCAATTAATAAGGGAGGGACTTCCCGATGCAAAACAGTTTCCAAACCATCATGTTAGAAACACACAAGTTTAAACACAAGAAAAGTCCGGCTGTGACAACAGATTTTTCTACAGAGCTGTATGTCTGATTTACATGTTCTGCTCATTCTCCATGCAGAAGCTTCATTTTGAACAAAAGCAAAGTGGAAACCTTGCCGCTGTTTTTCAAAATGATTAACCAGATGGGAACAGAGACAGAGAGGGCTCTGCATATGTGAGAGTGGGAGCTGTGGTGTGTGTCAGGTGGTTTTATAAACACGGATTAATGGTCTCCAGAGCTCAGTAAGGTGGCTATGTGATATACCTGCTAGTTTGGAGGAGCTGAGGAGAGCTTCAAGCATTTGTGCCGTCATTCTTAAAGAGAGGGGGGAAAAAATAATCTTCATTTAAATGCATATAGTAGCTTTTCACTTGGGACTGAGTGGAAAGTTTTTCTATTAAAATGCAAATGAAAGAATAAACTGTAACTCCAAATTTCTCCCTGAAAATGGATGTCTCCTCTCTGCATTGTGGTAACAGGGTGATCTGTGCCTTTAGAGTGCAAGTATTTTATCTTGATTTTGGTAAGAAGCGAGAGCGGGAGGGTAAGAAAAAGAGGTCTGAGATTTGGGGCCTGTAAAGGAATTGTGCCTCTTTTTTGGTACATTAACACAGCACCATGTTATGGTTGGAAAAAAGACTGGGAAACTCAGCAGAAAAAGGCGTTCATCTGGACACTGCTCCTTTTACGGCTGTAGTATTTCAGAATACATCTCAGCATAAGCACCACAGAGCTGTATCGGTGCAGGACACTCATGCAGCATTAGACTGTCTCAGCATCCAAGTCTGATAATAAAAAGAGAAACATTCGGCGTCATGCAGTGGGCGTGTGGGAGAGGCAAGACACGAGCACAGACAGTCTGCTGAACCACAGCTCTCCTCCTTCCCAGGGAAAAGGCCCATGAGCAAAGGGGGAGTTTTTAGGCATCTCTCTGGAGCTGTACTGCAAGTTCTGCTCCCTTCTCAGATCAATAGGGTTTAGAGTAATCTTTTCAAGACCGGATCATTTTTATCACTTGTGAGCTCCACAGTTTGGAGGTGGAGAGTCCCCATTAAGTTCCAATCAGCAAGTTCGAGAAGTGTTTTATCTTGCAGAGTTGGTGTTGCATAACGGCAAAAAGACCTCTGAGGTGTGTCAAACAAGCAGTGGAGATGGGAGGTTGTGGCTCCATCTGCTCCAGGTGTGGAAATCATTTTGCAAGGCATTTCTGAGCTGGTACAAGGGCAGGTCTGATTTTGCAAGGGTGAGGAGAACAGACTGGGGCTAGGTCTGAACTCATCCCACCAAATTTGGCATTCAAGCAGGGTGTCTATGACAGGATTGGTGTCATCCCAGGCTCCTGTATTGGCCAGAAGATATGGTCATCTTCTGAAGTCCAGCTACCCTGTGGCTAATGCCTGGGGGTGCCTATCTCTCTCCATCACTAAAACGAGAGAGGGACAGTACCTATGCTCCTCTGCTGTGTTTTCAACACAACTTTTTGTCTTCACAGACTCTGACGCTCTCTGATCTGAAGCCGAAGCGGGGACCAGTGTCAGGTGGAACCCAGGTGACAATTACAGGCAACAACCTCAATGCCGGCAGCCATGTCATCGTGACCTTTGGACGACAACCCTGCCTCTTCTACAGGTACAGACGAGTCCTTCCTACTGTATGTGCCTGAGTCTGAAAGATGTGAGTAATTATGGTCAAGAGACTTCTGCAGCCCAGACACCCTGTACCTCGAGTGCCCCTTTTGCCTGTGCCCACGTCTATTCAGCAACGGGACTTTTTCATTCTGCACCGCACACAACCTTACTGTGCATGTTTTGGGGTGGGACAATAGGATTTATGTGACTGTTTTGACTGGTATTTGATGTGCTTTTTTCTATGGACCCTTGTCAAATTGCACTGCAATTTTGCACGGTCCCATGCTATGCTACTTGCTCTGGGAGTAAGTCTTTTAAAAGATTCATTTTCATGTCCCTGCTTTAGCAGAGGCAACAAAGCAAATCTGACAACATCAGTTTAAGTATTTAAACACCTCCCTTTTATCACAGAATAGTCCTGTAGTGCTAAGAAATGGATGATTTGCAACATTTCAGCTCTGGGTTGGCTCCTGTTCAATGGCGGTTCAGAGAGGCTTAATGTCAGAGTTACCTGCTGAATGTTCCCTGATCCCTGTGAGAATGAGCCTGAATCCCATTCCCAGGGGCTCCCGCAGCTCAAAACTACCCAGTGCAACACATTTTGCTGCCAGTATCAGTGGAGGCTGAAGACAAAGTTGGCACATTTCTCCCAGCCTGTCCTTGGCAGAAGAAGACCCCATTCACAGGAGACCTGGGACCACTGTCTTGGGGCAATGCCCTTCCCTCTCCAGGCTGTGGGGAATCTGTTTAGCCCCCTGTATGTGATCCAGCATCTCTAATTTGGGAGGGTGAAGTCACAGCTTGTGATTTAAAAGGCCAAGTGGGAAACCACAGCTGCTCGGAGCTGCTTAGCAAAGAGACTGGGGAGTTCTAGGAGGGATTGAGCGTGGTCTTTCAGGGTGTTGCAGTCAGCGAAGGTGAGTGCCATTCTGCAAGGGAAGGATGCACCCCGATCTGTCCTTTCTAGGGGTACAAGATGAGGCTGAGGGTGTTTGGATCCTGGCACTTTGGCTCTTTCTGGAAGGTAAGGGCCACTGCAAAATTCAGACCTGGAGTTGGTTTTGAGCCCTGCCCGAAAGGAAAGGCTTATGCAGAATACTCTGAGTATAATCATAAAATGTTTCCCACTACATTAGCACCTCCCATGCAAAGGTCCCAGGCATGCTACAAACTGCACTTAAGCAAGGCTTACATTCCTAATGCAAAGTAAACTTTATTATCCCAGACTGGAAAGCTGAGGTGCAAACACCCCTTTTTATGAGCTGCTGCTGCATGTGTCTGCAGGCAGGAAGGAAACATCCATCAAGTATTTAATCACACAGAACTGTTTCTGGAGAGAGAGGTCTGTTTTGGACGCCTCTTGGGGTTCAGTTTTCACTCTGAGACCTGAGAAAAAATGATGGCTCTTGTGGCTGCATTTAAACAAGTGAAAAGGCAAAGTCACTTCCTCAGATAAATGCGTCACACTATTCATGGCATATTCCTGTAGCAGTGAGTTTTGCCACTGTGCAGTGCATAGGTTAGGGTCACAGGACATAAGAGTAAGTAGCTGGGCTCTTTTCGGCACCATTTGGCTCGCTGCTTGTAGCATCTGGTTTATATTTACTTGCTGCTGCTCACAGGAGATCCACCAAGCACATTGTCTGTAACACCACTGCCTCAGATGAAGGCTTTGAGAAAGTGAAGGTGTCCGTGAGAGTGGACAAGGCCAAGATACATCAGGAGTTGCAGTATGAATATGTAGAGGATCCAACCATCCTGAGGATCGAGCCTGAGTGGAGCATCTTCAGGTAAGAACCCCATGGACAGCCCCTACCACTTCCCACGGTTTTCTAATGCAGCACTGGTGTGTTCATGATAATCCTTGATACAGAAAAATGCTTTCCAAGCATTGTGTTCACTATGAAATACATTTGGGCAGAGCTGCTTCCCAGAGCCCAAGACCATTGAGACCTGGTGGACTTGCCTCCTGAGAAGACTAAAAGGCCAGCAGTGTATTGCCCATTCATTGTGACACTTGGATGCTCAATGTGTGTCTGTGCTCATGTGTACCCTGGGACAAAATTTCCACAGTCTAGTGAGGGATGGGAAGGAGCAGGGTGCTTTCCCCAAACAAACTCTGTGTAGTCCAAACCTAAATGGTCCTGCATCCTGTCTTCATTAGCAGAGTAAATCTTCCTGGCTTAATGCAGCAAAATCCAACTGCCTGTTCTCACCAGAAGCTTGCCGTGGAGGCTTCATGCTTTAATTACAAAGGCAGATACAGCAGGTCTCCAACCTGGTGTTGAAGGTTTCTCCCTCATAACTGCAACCTGGAGTTTATCTCCAGTACCACTATGCTCCTTGTTTGGGTATTATTACAGATCACTGGGGCTGGTTAAATTATGCAGTTTTGTCCCTAAAAGCTGCAATTCCTAGTGCTTCTGGTCATGACTGTGTTTTGGGCCCCATTGGGCTGGGTCCACAGCTTTGCACGGCAGCAGGACCAGTCACTAATCTCTTAAATTCAGGCATAAATGTCATAACTGTGCTTAGAGAAGTGAATCTCCCTTCGGTTTTAAAGTATCAATTCCTACCTTTCCCACAGCCTTCATGTACTTGCTGGCTTATGCAGAAGCATTGCTTGTTTGATTGTCATGCCTGAAAGCCCCAGGGCTGTCTCCTGAGATGAAACACAAAAGGAGCCCTGGTATCTGCCCTATCAAAGGGCCTTCCTCCTCGTTAGGCATCCCTTTTTCTCTTCACCCCATTGATGCTGCTTTGGTGAATTCAGAGGGTTCATGTGAAGGTGTCTGAGAGGAGCATTTGCCCTGGTTGTGGAAAGCATCAAAGCGATCCGCAAATGCTCTCAGAAGCCTGCAGAAATGGCCTCAGGAAGAGAGAAATTGGTCATTAAATGCACTGGTATTTCATTGAAAAGGTACAAAATAAGAAATCTTAGTCTCCCCTTGTTCATCCATGGCAGTTCTCTGTTCCCCTGTCAAACCGGACTGATTGGAGTATCTGGGGATTAGGAGAAAGGCTTGTAAATCTCGCCAGTTCAGCTCCCATCCAGATGATGTTTTCACAAATCAATTAGTGCCTTTAATTTCCATGAGGGAATTTACTGATTTAGCGGGATTGAATCTTTGCACATTGGGCTTGAAGCTTTAGTGTCTGGATTTTCCATTTGGGGGTTTTATTTTCAGTCAGAGTTCAGGTTATCAGTGAAATGAGAAATCGCTTTACTCCTTTCCTTATTAAAGTGAGTTCAGTGCCAGTTAAAAGGTACGAGATCGACAGCCTAGGAGAGTGAATTCCCCTATTATCTCCAGGAAAGCTGCAGCAGAGGGGCTCTCCTCAGCCGGGCCTCACGTCTGGCTGCAAGGTGAGACAAGTTCTCCAGAGCCCATTTGCTCCTGGATTTCTCTGCTGAAGCTGCCAGCAAGAGATGAAGAAGCAACCAAGGAGATGCTTCAGTCATACTGGTAAAGTTTTTCCCAGCCCAGGGGTGCAGAGATTCTACATCCCATTGCTTGCTGCTTTGGATCTCCCATCCTGCCCCCCAGCATAAAAGAAAGTAAGAAGAGGTGCTTGTTCAGTGAGTGCCAGCTTACTTGCAGGGTGTGTAGCTGCTAGGATGGATGACTGGGACTCTACCTGTCTCATCACTCAGGTCCAACCTCTACCCTGTACTCTCTTCGGTGTCTCTGAAATCAAAAGCATCCACCTGAGCATTAACAGGTGCCTAATTTTAACCAGACCTATCCACTTTCATCCTCTTTCTTGTGCACTTTTGAATCACTCCAAAGAGGCATAACCTTGGAGGAGGGTGCAGAGGCAGAAGGTGCAGTATCCAGGATTACCACTGTGGTTCAGGGTGTTGAGGACAGATTTAAGCCCTATAACTGTTCAGCTGTAGAGCTCCATCCGACAGGTCATAATGGAGACAAACACTAGTGTTAAGGCTTCCACACAGAGCTGGATGAAAGTGCAGCCGACTCCAGTCCTGAGAATCAAGCAAGAAATCAGTTAGTCAAGACACGTGGATCTGGAGATAGACTGAGGGGGCTGTTCCTCAGTCTATTTGCTATGCGGTGTGATTCATTGCAGTAAATCCACTGTGCTTCTCTGATTCATCACTCCTGGCTGTGGGGCTAAGCTGTTTTCAGGGATAGATGATTGCTACTAAACCAGCTTTGCAAAATTAGTGAATGAGTGTACCGAACACGGCTTAAAACCTTCTCAAGTGCCACTTTCCAAGATGATAAAGAAAAGATTACTGCTAATTTACTACCACAGCCAAGATCAAAATGAGTCACACTGGGCTGGCAGGTAGCTAGAGTTTTATGAGGCTTCATTAATACTTTTGATCTGGGTTTCATTTGAGTTACGTCCAGCAATTATCTGAGTCTGTAGACAGAAAATTATGCTCAGAGCTTTTGAAACAATAAGGAATTAAATTAAGAAAGCTCGTAGTCTTGGTAATTTTGTTATTTTGCTGCGCTGCAGCACGTCTCCAGGCTCTGATCCGACCTGGGCAAGAAGTGACCATGACTGGGCGTTCACCTGCAGACACCAAAGGCAATGGCTGGTGGGTTTCATGCAAAGGCAAGCAACAGTTTTATTTGCCTGATTTGCAAGCCAGAGTGGGTTTTGCCTTCAACAAAAAAAACTGCTTTGGCTTTTTGTCCAGGGAAAAAGCCCCTCTATGATCCAGTGCTGTGGCTGTGCTTAATAACTGTTGTCTGAGCCTGCAAGCTCAGTTTCCAAACCAAATACAGAATTTTTAACATGGGGGTTTAAAACTGTGTGCACAGACTTGGTTGATTAAATAAAAGGATTTGTATATATATACACTCTCTCGTTTTCAGGACATGGTTTAACTTCAGGACATAGTATAGCTTCAGGACATGGTTTACCAGGCATGGTGGTGATGGATTGACAGTTGGACTTGATGATCTTAGAGGTCTTTTCCAACCTTAATGGTTCTATGATTCTATATATCTATACATATGCGCACACATTTGATATGTCTGGAACAAGTAAAACTTTCAGCTGAGTAAAGTTATAAAACCCCTTCTAATTTGAATCATCAGAGATTCATAATTAAAGACTTACAGCCAAAAATCCGAAAGAATCAGGGCAGTGGAGAAAGAGCAACTTGGTTCATACACTTCTGGTTTCTGGTGAGTGTGGTCTCCCTGGGTCATATCAGGAATAGCTAATGTGAAGCTGAATTTTGGGGAGAGAGTACTTTTGCTGTAAAGCAGGGAGGGGGATCTTGCTTGTAAATGGTTGTGTGACTTCAGAAGGGATCCCTTGTGCGTTCAAGAGAGCTCACCCGTCCAAGTGGATTTTATGGAAATGGCCAAATGTGCTTTTTCCCCCAGAACTTTCAATCAGAAATTTCCCATCACAGCTGATGGATTCAGAGAGCAAGAACGTGGGGTACTCTGCATAAGTCCAGGTCAAATGTTGTCCTAACATTGGGTCAGTCAGTACAGATATTGCTGGAACGAAAGTCCATAAGGAACCTCTCAGAGAAGTGTCACAGGAGCATCTGTTGAAAGATATGGTTGTGACAATTCTCTTTGGCAGAGCTCATGGCTCATGACTTCAAATTTAGAGGCTTCTTGGTCACACAGGCTATGTTTAAACTAGTAAGTACTTAATCCAGGTTTATTCTTCAGTCCTGAAGCCAGCGAGCATACATAACTCTCATCTGTACCACCAATCATCCTTCCTCCTTGAAAGGCAGTTTAGGTTCATCTATCCTGCTTGCTGGGAGGGCTCCCTGGCCCTTGCTGTCCCTTGAACCATGACCAGGCATTGCCTAGGGTACTGCTAACAGCTTAGCAGCATCGATGGCCAGCAGTCAGCATTTGAGCTGGTGTCCTGGCTGTTAGGTTTATCAGTGTGGGTGTAACTAGAGGGACTGAAGCACAGTCCCAGCTAGCTGTAGCCAGCTTACTGAAACCTGGTAGCTACACTACAGAGCAGAGATGTATATTTGCCTTCACTCCTACCTGCCCCATCTGATTAATAATGGAAGATAAATGAGGAACGTGGAAAACAAAGGTCAGAACTGGAAGAGATCTGCTGGCCAACACAGGCTTCTTCCTTGCAGTGTGTTTATTCTCTGGTGTTTTCTCATGTATAACACACTTGTTTCACCTTTCATGTATGAGTGGGTTTACCTGGAGGCAGGAAAGGGATTCTGAGCTTTATTTTCCCAGTCCCACTGATTTCCGCATGGTCTCGCTGAGTGCTCCAGGAAATAAATTGCAGCCAGGACACTTTACACGGGCAGTTACAGATGCAGGTGTCAAAACTGAAGAGAGCACTCCTCACCCTGGGAAACCCTCAGAGATGGGGCTGTCTGTTTGACACTTCCTCATCCTTCTCTAGCTGCTTGAGCCCTGACAGCTGAAAGTTTTGCTTTCTTGGATAACTCTTGCTCTTTCAGCCCTTTCATCACGTTTCCCCTGCCATGGTGCTGCAACGGGAGAGCTCACCCTTGTAGAGTAATGCTGTTTCGATTTGTGATGGTCAAAGCTGCCTATGGTGAACCCTTCCCCTTGACGCAGCGTTCAAAGCCACCCCATGCATCAGCTCCTACTGAAGCCTGGGAATGCTCCTTTGCAGCTTCCTTCCTCCCTCCTCTCCACTCCCTGAAGTCCCACAAACAGCACTGCTGGCTGCAGCTGGAAGAGGCAAGGGAAAGGAAAGAAGGGTGTTTCTGATTGCTGCTTCCTTCTGGTGACAGCAATTGCAGGGAACGAGAAGGGCTCTGTCTACATCTCTCCATCTTAAGCTGGGCTAAGAGACATGTTATAAAAGTGAGAAAATCTACCAAATGCAGGGTTGGGGCTCGTATGAATCGGCTTTCTCAGGAAATCAGTCCTTGCCTGAGCAAAGGGACACAGTGACTGGAAATCTCTGTTCTGTCGAATGTTGGACCTAACACACATGGCAGAGATTATGTCCCTGGGTCACTAAATGAAAATCGAGCAAACGCCTTATGCACACCATGTCTGAAGACTTTGACTGTTTCTTCTAGATGCTGCAGGACCTGATTCCCCAGCAGCACTGAAGTGACATTATCTTGTTTAGGGTGATGTTTTTACATCAGGTATGTAAGATGGGACTACAGCCACGACTCATGGTGGCACTGAATCCTCAAGAGCTGCTTGCCCAGGATAGCATCTGTAAGAGATTTTTTAGGCTCCCTTCCTTAAGTGATGTAGAATATACAGTCCGTGAATCATTCTGAAGAGTCCTGTTGGATTTTCTGCTCTTCTTCTCATTACTGGAGCTTGTGAATGCCGAATTCTAACAATGAAAAACACCTAGATGCTGCTTGATGTGACTTTTTAGCAAGAACATGGTTTTACTTCTTTATCCCCTTAAAAAATGAATGAAAAATGCTTCATTTTGTTTTTCCTTCCCTTCCTATAGGACTGTGAGATGTGGTCAGACACTTCATAATCAACATTTAGAAACATAGATCACCCATTGCTGGTGCAATTAGTCCTGATATCTATTAGGTGGGTTCATGCACTTCTTTCATTTCTTCTCTAGCGGCAACACACCCATTGCAGTGTGGGGAACTCACCTAGACCTGATCCAAAACCCTCAGATCCGGGCAAAGCACGGTGGAAAGGAACATGTCAATGTGAGTATGGCTGCTGACCTGGGGATCACAGGAAGGGACATGTCCAAGGTGGGGATAGGGTCTGGCTAACAGCTCTGGAGGTTGACATCTCCTATTGCATCCAGAAAAGAGGGAATAGCTTGCTTTCAGAGAGACTGCCCCATCCTTTGTCCATGAAGGAGCACTGGACCAAAGAGGGAAGAGAGAGAGGTGTCATGAAGGGTTGTTCAGCTCCTCAGCCTGTTTCTTTTGTTGGCTCAAGGATGTCTTTCCTTTCTCTTGGCCCATTTGTAGCCTGCATTACTTATCAGTCATGCCTGTGCATAAGTAGACCCAAATTCAGGTTAGTAGGTGCACGTGCTGGGATCAGAAGGGGCTGTGAATAATACTCTTTGGTACTACTGTGTCCACTCCCTGGACTATTTGGGACCTTTCAAGAGTGTATCCAGGTTTAACCAGCTAGATTTACAGCCTAATTCAACTCTTTGTGACCACTGAGGAATCAGAAGCAGCTCTGTGGAGACCAGCAGAGCTTTACCAGGATTTGGGAGGACAATTCTCTTGGAAGGAGCCAATTACCAGTAGCTGCTGAGAGGCTCCAGATAAAGCTGTAAAATGTGTGAGCTTAGCACCTCCAATTAGGAGACTCAGGAGCAGGCAGCACCTGCTGGTACCTACAGTAGGTTGGAGGATGGGCCCAAGCAACAGTGCCTGAAAAGGTGTTGACTGCATGTGGGTACTTCCTGGGAGCATCCCAGAAGAAGAGGCTCCAGAAGTAACAAATGCAGAGGGGCTAATTGGGGTGGGGAAAGAAATTTCAGATCCTCTGCATTTCTCAGATTTGAGGATTAATCCACGGGCTTTCCACCCAAGGTTCTCAAAGCACTTTGTGGACGTTAAAATAATCTATTGCCATATAAGCAATGGTGAAACTATGGCAGATCCAAAAACAAAATGTAGGAATATGGGGTAAATTAATTCGCATTTGCTGTTTGCATATTGAGACATCTAAATTTTGGTCTTATCCCAGCTTTGCCATGAACTAATATCTCCCTTCATAAATCCAAAGCCAAAGCAATTTTGTCACCTCTCACACTTCACTACATTCAGGAAATGTCTGCTAAGATTGGTTTCTGGGTCTGATGTGGATCTTGACTGGCATTCTTCTAGTCCCTCATGAACTCTGGGAAAACCCTGGTCTAGCGGATTGTACGTATTCTATGAGTCATAGGTACATTTTGGTAGTATGCTGTATTTCCTGGTACAGCACAGTCAAACACCTAGCTTTCCTGCAGGATTAGAAGCCTGCACGACTTCATCTTGTTCTTCCAGAAAACTCCAGCTCTTGCCCGACAGAGTGGTCTCAAATAATCATGCCATTGTGCAGATCATGAAGCCTATTCATCATTTCAAACATGCTCATGTAGAACTGCCCCTCAGTTTTTCACTTGGAAGTACTCCGGTGCCTTTGCTTCCTTGTAAGAGCTGTTACAACGAAGAACAACTGGCTGACTTTACAATATGAAACTGGCTGGTCCGTCACTTTTCTCTCTATTGATATGAGCCAAACCAAGATTAACACTCGAGCTATGCTAGCTGTGATAATGAGTGTGCTCTCAATGCTGAAGGTATCAGACTAGTTTGGAGCAGATTCTCATATCAAGCACAGCTGGGATCCCACAGAGCTAGTGTTGTTTTCCCACGGAGTCCGTTGGTTCCTGGTGAGACCAGGATGCATTGTGCTAGCAATCACAACATAGAAAGATGAAGGCTCAGACCCTGTAGTACAACTGGATTATCTAAATGCTAGTCATTTAAGATGGAAGTTAGGATAAAAAGCATTTCACAATCTATTACTCATGTTTGAAATACAGAAAATACCAGGTCTTTGGCAGGGCTGAAATCAGACTTCAGGGTCTTTTGAGACCTACCCCATTGTCTTCACCACTTCAGCTTCCCGGGCTTCATTTCAAGATACCTGATGTTCAAACAGGTATCCTGGGCATGGCTGAGCATGTAGTGCACACACACCTCTAGAGTGATCCCCAGAGTGTGAGAGCTAATTGCAGGGTGGTACTGAGGCTCCGAGTAGTCTCTGCTGTACAAAAAAAGGAGGAGTTTTCTATTTCCAGAAGGAAGTGAGAGGTTAGGGGAAGATGCTGACATCGGCAACCCAGAGGCTGGGGTCCCTCAGGGAAGGGGCACAGGATGCCCAGCTGCAGTGTGAACTGCTCCACACATCTGCCCCAGTTTTTGTAATCCCTTCCCAACCTTGACTGTGCGGTTGGTGTAGGGTATATTTTGAAGTAGTGGAGCACCAGCCTGTCTCATGATAACCAAGGAGGTCTGCTCCTCCCTGTCCTCCAGCAGTAAGCATGCTAGCATTTCACTGGGAGGTATCTGCCCACCAGGAGGAGTTGGGGTATTTTCCATAAACTGTCCTTGTGATGGGTTTCTTTCTCCAGAACTGCGAGGTGCAGAACAGCACAGAGATGACCTGCCAGGCTCCAGCACTGGCTGTTGACCCCAGTCACCAGTCTGAGCTTGCCGAGCGTCCAGAGGAGTTTGGCTTCATTCTTGACAACGTGCAGTCCCTGCTGATCCTCAACAAAACCAACTTCACCTATTACCCAAACCCAATCTTTGAGGTCTTCAATCCCTCGGGGATCCTGGAGCTGAAGCCAGGAAGTCCCATTATACTGAAGGTGAGATGGGGACCAGACCTGGATGAGGAAGGACAAATATATGATGCCTATTGCTTCTCTGTGTCTGCCAGCACCCCACAAATCACAGTGGCATCCCAATTGCATCCCAGAAATTTCCTTCACTCATATCAGAGTCATCATCTGCAAACAAGAATCACTGCTCAGCATCTGGCAATACCCATAATTAAAAAATATAAACTCCTGCTGCATCTACCTGCGTACAGCCTAAATTTGTACCCACTGCAGCTCACCAGAGAAGAACATTTTCTAACACTGCAACAGGTCTGTGAATTAATACCCAAGTCTATTTCTTTCTTGGGTTTTCAAGACCTTCCTGTCACCCCTCGTTAAATCCTACAACAGTCCTTTGTCATTTCTGTAATCTGGACAGTGATACAGAGAAGGAATTTTATGAGCGAGCATTTCCATTTTAGGCCTTTTATGAGGTGCACACGCAAAGAAATGATTAGCGGAATACCTTCTTGCATGTTTGGAAAGGTGTCTGTTTTACTTGTATGAATGTGTTTTGTGAGGGCCTGTTTGTGCAAGACACATATGCAACATTTCTCATTTAGTTCCAGAGAGAGAGAAGCAGGACAGGCTGTTTTGACCGATGACAGTCTGTAGCCATCCGTACTGTCCTCTGCATGACTTTCTAGATTGGCTTTTCCTCTCTGTGTTAGCGAATGGTGAGCCACAAATGTCAAGTGCAATGTTCACACTTGTGTCACAGGAACAAACAAGATGTGGAAGGCAAAGTCTTTCCTGATGTTTTGTTTTTTGTTTTGGGGGGGTGATATTCCTTTCTATCCAGGGAAAGAACTTGATCCCACCAGTGGCAGGAGGAAATGCCAAGCTGAACTACACCGTTTTGGTTGGTGAGAAGCCCTGTGCGGTGACGGTATCAGATGTGCAGCTACTCTGCGAGTCCCCAAACCTTATTGGAAGGCACAAGGTGATGGTAAGTCATGCTTGAACCTCCTCAGCCTTTCCTGCCTGGGTCGGTTGGGAGGGCAAATCCAGTGCTGAAGGTCTGGAAGAGATCTCCCAGGAGTTTGCATCACCATTTGCCTTCTGTAGGTCCCATAAAAGTCAGAGACCCTTCTTGATGTAGCATCCCCCCATGAAGAGTAACTTAGGGAAGCAGAAGAACAGAAGAGTAACCTGGAGTGCTTTATGGACAGTGAGAAAACTTTCATAATCAAAACCCTTTAGGAAAGTTGCCTCTCTTCTCTTTTTGTACGAACACTAGATGCTCATGTGAGTTTGTGTATGTAACATGTTCCCCACATGACATACTTTGCTAAATTCAGCACAGTCCCCAGTGATTATTGACATGCTGGTGGCTAAAATTTGCCTTTGTGTAACAGAAAAAGAAGTGCAGGATATGGACTCTACTGTGACTGGACTTTGAGGTTTTGACGTCTATACAACTTAATATACTTCTGCACGTCTTTCCCGCAACCTGTGAAAAATGGACCCAGTGATTACATCAGAGGGAACTTCTCTTTCTCTCACCATTATTTTATTCACTGCTCCTTTACTTTCACTAATTTGCATTCCTCAGAGCTGTTGCTTGACAACAGCACATCAGCTAACTCGTCTGAGTTGTACTGAGCTGTGGGTGGAAAAGCAACAAAAGCTAACAACTGACATCAGATATACGGATGATCAATGTTGCTTATTCCTTGTGATCAACTTTTTCCCACCTCTCCGTTGCCCTTCCAAAGTAGTATCTGTCACATATTTATTTATTTCAATGCAGTGAGACTCACAGGGATTGATGGAGAAACACTGCATGGCTCTTTAAAAAAGGAGTTTTCTGGGGACTTTTAGAAAAGAAAGTTTATGGTGACCATTTTGGGTCTCATTTGTGACTGCTGCTGGAAGACCTCATACTGGCTACTTAAATTCTCTGTGCCAAAGTTTGTCATCTGGAAAATAGAGGTAATAATCCTTTTCAGCCATGCAAATATACCATGGCTCTCGATTCATTGTAAAGCACATTAAGACACTCCAAGAGGAGCAATAATGAAATGAGAGATTTTCTCTGTGTGAAAACTGAAGCTTTTCAACAAGGCAATATATGTTCACTGTCATTTCAGAAGTATAATTATACATATGGTCAGTTAGAGATGGACAAAGCCAATCCTAGCGAGAGAAAACTCCAAGTCAGGTCAGCAATAATCAACCCCTGGGGACCAGGGAGGATGAACGTCTGGTCAGCTATTACTAATTGTGAAGTCTCCCCTGCTCCTGCAGCTTGGGACAGCTTAAGCAAAGCCACAGAGAAAAAATAATCCCTTTCTGAGGACAGTGATCAAACAAGAGATGCTGCTGGAGACATGGAAAGATGATCACATTGAAGCCTGTAAATGAGCATCAGTATTAGTGGCAAGTTATAGATTTCTCGTTCAACTGCCAACACTGAGGCAATGCTTTGACAGCGTCTGGGCTGGAAACCAAATACAGAAGGTCACCTGCAATGGAGCCCAGTGCTCAATTATGGACTTTGCATCTGGAACTTACCAGGGGGACAGCTGGGCTGGGAAATGCCTCCTCCAGCACAGCACAGCATCTCTGTTGATCGAGTTGGTACAAAATGTAACCCCATGTTTCACATGAATGTCACTTTGATGGTTAGCACAATTGTCAGTTATCTCTCCCAGGTCCTCCTCCTGTTTCTGCCAACAGTTTACTGTGCGACCTTAAGTAAATTGCTGAACAAACACTTTCCTGCAAAATGAGGTGGCCTAGATCTGAGAAGGGACCATGTGGGTGAGTCAACCACTGTAACACTGAGATTATTTCTAGGGGAAGGAACAGTGACAATGACACACAGTGATGTCAACATGTTTTTGATCTAGTTCAGCTATCTGTTATACAATGGTAGAGTTAAATCGTAGAAAAAAAAGAGAAGAACTAAAAGGCCTGAGCAATGGTTAAAAAAGGTTGACAAAAACTCAGAGACAATCTCCTTTCCAAAGAAAAGAAAGAGGCATGAGGAAGATCCATGAGTAACTATGTTGGAGAAGGTCTGCAATGAAGAAGTGGAGTACAGTTGAAGGGTTGCTGGTATCTAATGTAGGCACTTACAAATGGAAAGTCACACTGATCTCTCTGTATAGTGGAGACGTGGTTAAATATAGCAACTGAATTCAGGCCACAATTCATCTCATCCTAAGGCAGAGACTTACATTCGGCCAGGGCAAACTTGCACTAGAAAAGACACTACCACAGTCAAGTTTTGCGCAACGGGAACTAAATAGACTCTCTTGACCTGCTACAGATGACCCAAAGACTTTGTTGAAGAAAATGGCTCTGCCATAGTACCATTTGGAACAAATTCATGATTAATAGGATTAACAAGTGGTCAAACTGATGGAGGGCTCATGTTCAGTCTTCTGGAAGGTATAAATAATTTCCTTCAGAAACACTCCGTGGCCCAAGAAATAAAGTAGGGCTGTATCTACATATTTGCTTGTTTCTCTTTTAAATGCTCACAATAATACTGCAGCCTTGCAGGCTTGCTTCTTCAAGAGACAAATTCCCATGGATCATGACAGTTTGATTCATGGAATGCAAGATATTCCCAGTGTTGAAACCATCTTTAGAGAGGAACACACTGGGGGTAACTTTATTAGACAGCTGCCTTTGGAAGTGTAGGTCCCCTTATGGTTAATGGAGAGAAATGGGAACTTCCACTGAACAAACCATCTCATCCTAATGTCAAAGCAGATGTCAAAAGCAGCTCACATAAATCACATTCTGAAAGTGCTTTTTTCTGTATTGATGCTGAAAGCATGCTGTAATGTCTAAAAAACTCAAATGTACATGTTGAATGTTTGGTAAAAGGAATCACACCCATGGAGACAGGCTGTTTTGTGAGCTTTGAGGACAGACCTGCACTGGGGATTGGGATGGGGTTGTTTGAGTCTAGTCTGGTACTCCTTGAATGGACTAACCTGACTGCAGGTCTTAGAGGAAAAACAGGCATTGTTGGAAGCAGAAAATGAAAGATAATTAATCTATTTATTAATCCACTATGACAAGGAGGAAATTGTGCAAACTGACGAGCAGATTTTGCTGGGAGGATTTGGGCCAGTGGTCTAGGGCAAAAGGCAATATCTTTCGGTGCATAGATCAGCATTCAAATCTGGCAGTTTTTCTGCTCAGCTGAGCCTGACTCATACCAATACCAAACCTCTGCCCTTTACAGGCTTTATAAGTGACTTGAGCCTCCTATCTTGGAATAGATGGGAAAACAACGTACTGCTGTGTCCTCAACTTACATGGGTTCTAGGCTGTTCCTTGGCCACTGAAGATGCTCTACAAGTCATCAATGTCATGCTACAGGAATGGTCATCTCAAAACTCTATTACATGGCCAGATGAGCTTAAGTTTGGTTTTGTTTCTCATCGTGGTCATTGGTATCATTCTAAAGCCCGTTACAAAATGGTTATAATTGTTCCGGGCATGAGAGGACATTGTGGATGGAAATTACATATTTCTAGACTTTCATCTTCATCCTGTCCAAGACATAAGGGTTACATCTAGGTGCCTTTGGCCAAGACCCACTGAGGAACAGCCTTCAGCTGGTGCTAGAACAAAACAGACATCTTCTCAGAGGTTGTAGTTGGGGCCAGAATAATTTCTAGGAGATGGTGGGTTCCCAGAGACTCATGTCCCCAGTAAGGGCTGTGGTGGTAAGGAACGAGAGCAGCTGGAAAACTTCTCATTAATTCATGACTCTCTGCTCTGTAGTCTCCTCTGCTGGCTCCAAATATTCCTCCTTGGGCCAGTTTCTTCCTCCTGCGACCCAGAGAGGAAACCTGGGTATATACCTGATGTGAGGCATGCGAGGCCTGGGATTAATCCATATGCCGGCAGACTGGAGAGAGACTGATGAGAGATAGTGAGATGAAGGACAAGGACAAGGACAAGGCCAGCCACTAGGCCGGGATGTGGGGAATGTTCTCACTTGCTGCTGTGGGAGCTGGGAAGGTGAGGGAGAGCTTGTGCTAAAGGAAAAAGAAAAATGTTCAGTTAGATGCTGCAATGGTCCCAGTTGCGGTGGGAGGGGCAAGCACATAGCTCTGGGATCTTGAATGCATTTCTGCCTGGCAGCAAGACGTTGTGCAGGGCCTGCTGTGCCTCTGTGCCACAAAGCTCACCTGAGGCTCATCATGTCACAACCCTTCAAGCTCTTTGCATGGCGTCTTCCTAGCTTTATGTTGATCTATAATCAGTATTCCCCTACCACAGCAGAGTACTAGAAACCTTTTTATACCTCCAGATAGTCAACATTGCTTTTCTCACTACCACTCAAACTTCTACTCTGCAGATAACCTTGAACAAACTCGCAGTAGCCTTGAGCAAGTAGTACCCCATGGAATTACTGTTGGGAGTGGTGTTCATGTTGTAAAAATGGGCTCCTAACAGACTTGGTTCAGCAGAGCATTTTGTTGGGCTTCCAGCAGTACTACCTGCAAAGTTTCTTTCTGACTGTTAAAAGCAAGGTCCTGGCACAACAGCTTGTCTCAGAGGCTGGCAGCAGCCCTGGGAACCTCTGGAAGTGCATGGAGAGCAGAAAGATAGGTGTTCAGCTCCCTGTCCCACTGTTGAGCATTGGCAGTCACCCTGCCAACAAGTGGCTAGGAGAGGGCCAGTGAAGAGCATGAGCATGTTGTTTTCCCTATATCAGTGGCTTCCAGATACAGGGTTTTTTTTCCAGTTGAAGAGTCAAAAGCAAATTGTGATTCTGATTTCTACATTCCCCCTGTCCTGACCGCTGCTGTACCAGCTGTCTAGGTCTGATGTCTCCCATTATTAGGTTAGGACCCATCAGACCATAACCATGAGCTTTGTATCCAGTGTACATTTTGCAGCTAAATGTCATCAGGGCAGTCCAGCATAACATAACCATTTGGGACATGGAATGGAAAACCAAGAATGAACCCAAAACTACTATACAGCCAGGGCATTGGAACTGGTAAGATTTGTCTCGTCAAAGGTCCTTTGCTGGTTCGGTTCATGGTCACTCAGGCCACAGAGGTGCTTCTACGTGACATTTCAGGTGGATTTTTAGCTGTTCTTTGTCTAAGTTCTTTATACTCTGTTTAACTTGGGAGACATGGGGATGTCGTTGTTCAGCCTTAGTCAGGGAGATGATGGAGTTCCTCTGTGATCCTACTTGTTGGACAGTTTCAGTGCAACTCTTTCCTGCCTTTCCTCTAGGCTCGTGTAGGAGGGATGGAGTTCTCCCCAGGGATGGTTTACATCTCTCCAGACAGCCCTCTCAGCTTGCCAGCTATTGTCAGCATTGCGGTAGCTGGCGGCCTGCTCATCATCTTCATCGTGGCTGTATTGATTGCATACAAGCGCAAATCCAGAGAAAGTGACCTCACCCTCAAGCGTCTGCAGATGCAGATGGACAACCTGGAGTCCAGGGTGGCACTGGAGTGCAAAGAAGGTAGGTTGAGGAAGGAAGCCTTACGTTGTGTCAGTGTTAGCAGAAGAGAAAGCCACAAAGCTTTAAGCCAAAATATCATGAAGGAATAGGAGTGTTGAACCCTGTAGGTCTGACTCATGCCTGAATCTAATCTGGCTTTGCCTGTTTTCCCTAAGTCCAGCCTTCCTCCACCCTGTCCCAGCTGTATTTGTTAAGTCCCAGTCCAGAGAGAACCATGGTGTGTGTCCCTGGGGAAAGTCTGTGCTGTAGGAAAGGTGAGACTGTTGTTGGGCACCACCTTCTTTCTCTCCACATGTTGCATCTCCAGTAGTAGCTTAGTCTTATGCACATGGGGCAGAAAGATTTTCCCATCACAGTGAGGGAGATCTGGACAGTCTTCGCCACATGAGTCATTCCTTTTTTGTGTCAGCCTTTGCAGAGCTACAGACAGATATTCATGAGCTAACAAGCGATCTGGATGGAGCCGGGATCCCCTTCCTCGATTATCGCACCTATACCATGAGAGTGCTTTTCCCTGGCATTGAAGATCATCCAGTCCTGAGGGATCTGGAGGTAAGAAATCAACATCTACCTCTCGCTCCCCTCATGCCTCCCTGGTCTGTCCAGAATGCAGTAGATGACGGGCCAGTGTGGGGGACGTGATGGCTTACAATGCTGTATTCTACCAGGGATGAAACAGCACGTCATTAGAAGTCCAGGCTGAAAGGGGAAGATGATTACTGCTATCTTAGATGTTAAATTCTGTTTGATCTCTCATCTGTTTGGAAGAGTCTTATCAACTCTTTACTGTGTTGAGCTCCTTCTTGGTCTTCATCCTGCTAGCGTTTGTTTTTTCAGACTGGATTTGTTAGTTACAGATGTGCAGGGGCCAGGAAAAATATTACATGGAAGAACAGCATACATGCCTGCGCTGCTCCAGCTTTGCACAACACTGACACTTCTGAGAGGCTTTTTTTGTTGGTAATACCTATAGAAGTAACCTGCAGTCATTGAATGAGGTTCACTTTCGCTGTTTTCTGTGGTTTGCAGTGAAATCAGAAGAGTGCTGCCTCAGTCTGCCCATACCCTGCCCACATCTGCCTCCTTCACCGCAGCTTTCTGGACTGTAGTGGTGGGAGGACAGCGAGATGTTGCCCAGCAGTGCTGGGTTCTGCACACTGCCTGCATTACCTCACTGCTGACAACGGGCTTGATGGAACACTAAGTGAGGTCTACCCATGTCGCAAAACTGCTTCAGGCTTTGGCAGATGGGTAGGCTCTGCTCTAGGGATACCTGGACCAGAGAAGCAGGGGATACACCATGGCCAAGGCCAGAGAGGTCATTGGCTGAGCTTTCTGCAAAGTCTTTGGCAAGCTCTCAGCTTCAGAGAAGCTCTGGCACGGGCTAGTGAGATTGCTGGGGGCCAAGACTGGGGTTAGTTGGCAGAGTGGAGGAACAGGAGCTGGCTCAGGCAATACCATGCTTGTCTGACTGTATGATCAGAGGTGCCTGCTTGTCGTTGCTCCTATCCTTCAGGAAAGCCAAAATTCATCAAACTATATGGAGAAAACCATTAAAAAACCTCGGTCTGTTCAGCAATGAGGACTTTTGGGAATGGGTAGGCAGACAAGTTACACACTGGTTGCTGTAGATATTCACCTTGGCATGCAGGTAGAGTGGCCTACAGCTGCTTTCCCTCAGGAAGAGTAGCTCTGCAGCTTCAACAAATGAGCACAAGAAACAAGGGGTGATGAATCTCTCTCTCACATATGTATACATACACACAAACACTTCTATCATACCCACAGCCAACTGCAATCCCTATATTCGTTAACCTCAGCCAGCTGACCTCTGTAGAGGTTTTAGCATGGATGCTCCCACATGTAGATACACACAGAGAGACACAAGGCCAATGTTTCAGTCTGCCACCTTTGATCTTGTCTTCCTTTCATTTCATTCATCTGCCTTTTTTTCCTTAATCCTATGTAAAGCATCAACAGTTCCTTCAGTGTCAATGTCTTTGGCTACCAACGCATCAGGGAAGACAGTTCCTATTCTGCTCCCTTCTCTGTAGTACCTAGAAGGAGTTGCTATTTATCAGAAAAGGCCTCGGCACAGATCCCACAGTGAGCAGGTCTTACTTATTTACAGTTCATTTGCTAGTTAACTGCTTCCAGATGCAGTACAAAATACTTTTCTTGTTATTATTTAATTCTCCATAATAACCTGGGGAGAGTCAGTATTAAATGTTCAAGCAAGTGAGTTAAAAATAATTATTGGCAGGATGGGTGGTAGGGGTTGGTTGGTTGTCTCAAGCTATTTACTAAGTAATTTATTTGTTCTATGCAAAAAGAGTTAAGAGCTCTAATTTCCAGAATGAAGAAGCAGTGACTCTTAGAGGCCTTGTATTACTTGGTTATTTAAGCATGCCAACTTGTTTTGGATTAAAGTGGCAAATCTGGTTGGTTATTAATACGTACATGCTTCAGTGACATGTTGCTCTGTGTTGAGACCACCCAGCTTGCAGGGAAGCTTTTTTAAGGAACGGAACAGCTTCAGCAACATGAAAGAATGAGTTTCTCTATTTAGGCTCCACTTTTGTCTAGAGCTAGAAGGACCAGAAAGGGTAAAGCCCACTGTAGACTGTGGAGTCCAGGGTCTAGTGTTGTGATATAGAAACTAGTTCACCAGCCTCTCACAGCTGAGAAATGTATCCAGACTTATCAACATCTCTGTCTCCAAACCATTTCACGTCCCAAGCACAGGGGTCCTACTGCAGTGGGACCTCCGAGACAGGTCCCAACTCTGTGTCCTTTATCTACCTAGTTCTTCAAAACAAGGGCCAGCTGCATTCTCACCAGCTCAGTCACTGCCTCACCACATCTATTCATCTCCTCAAAACCTGACCCCAAGCTCTCTTCCAAATTCACTTTCTTACTGTCTGTCCCAGCTTCTTAAAGCTCAACCCCAAATCTCTGTAAGCAGGTTTCTTGCAGAGATGAAAAAAAGGTGTTGGGTGGAGATAGACTGCGACTTCAGTCTAACTACAGTAGAGTATGGTATAGTACCACATCCAGGCATTAGCAATCTCTTTTTGATGTACTGTTCAGGAAGGGAAACACAAGACTGTAAATTAATCATCTGACTGTGGCTGGGAGATCTCTCAGTCTTCCTAATCATCAGATGATGTATGCAGTGTCTTCCTTTTTGTGGGACTATCCTGTGACTGTTTCTGCTGTCTGAAGCAGCTTTTCCCTTTTCGCTGTCTCAGAACAGACTTCTGCTTGATGTCAAAGTGTATAGTTGTAGGAGCAGAAGGGATGAGGGCAGAGAGGTAAAAAAGGGTGTGTGACCCATTTGGGAGAGGTCTTGTGGCAAGTAGTGACTGAAAGTTATAAACTCCCTTTCTTCCTGTGCAGGTCCCTGGATATAGGCAGGAACGGGTGGAGAAAGGCCTGAAGCTCTTTGCCCAGCTCATCAACAACAAGGTTTTCCTGCTGTCCTTCATTCGCACGCTGGAGTCCCAGCGCAGCTTCTCCATGCGGGACCGTGGTAATGTGGCCTCGCTGATAATGACAGTGCTGCAGAGCAAGCTGGAGTACGCTACTGATGTCCTCAAGCAGCTCTTGGCTGACCTCATAGACAAAAATCTGGAGAGCAAGAACCACCCCAAGCTGCTGCTCCGGAGGTAAGGAGGTCTGGGGCTGGAGTGAGCTGGGCTGGGCAGCCTGTATGTTAGTCAGCTTTGGAGGAAAGGGACAAATTTTCTTGATTTTATTTTGTTCAGTGGGGTGTGAAATCTAGACTGTGTACAGACATAGTACACGTGACCCCGTAGGGCTGGCATGAAGCTGTTGGAAGAGAGGGGTGAATAAAGCAAGTAGGGATGAATGAAGACAGAACGGCTCTCTCCCTTTCTGATTTCCTATTCATTTAATAATTCCTGAGACAGTATTCCTTCTCTTAGAGGACTCTCCTTTTCCTCCTAGTATCCTCTCTGCATTTCCTTCCCTTTCAGCAAGTGAGTCTGTAGATTTTGTTCCATCTCCTCCCTAACTAAAAAGTAGTCAATGATTACAAGTTACAGAACAGAACTACCTCTAGATTTTAATGTGAATCTTCCAGAAAGCTTCATAAAAAAAACTTCACAAAGGGCATCAAGAGCCTGTGCCTCCTAATCCTTATTTTGAACTCTGTGTACTTCAGACACTTATTTATGCTTGTTTCCTTTTAACCTGAAAACTCCAGTTGCATTGCGTAGGACCTATGAATGTCACACAGAACAGGCTGTATTATATCCTTGGTGAGTAAGTCAGCTGCTGCCTTCTGCTTCCTGGGACATGGACTGCCCTGCTGTGTTTCTTGTTCATGAGTTACCTATGGACACATGGCAAAGTCTTCTTCAGCCATACTGTGGGATCTTCTTTCTGTCCCTGAGCAATGGTGCTGGGAGCTTGTTGAAGCCGGTAACAGAGCTGAGCAGAACAGAAGAACTGGTTTCCTACAGGGCAAAAGTTTGGGTTGGTGCTTCTAGGCCAGGTCTAAGGTCTAACCACCAGGGTTGTGTGGGAATCTGCCAATTAGAAATCTACTGCTGTTTAGTTAATGTGCTTGCACTGCCTAGGATAAGGCTGCCTCTTCTCCGTTTAGGATCACATTAATCTCCTTTTCACAGTCTGAACCAACCCTTCGGATTCAAGGGCCCTAACTAAAATCAGGGGGAGTCTTCTGGAGATGAATGGCCTTTGCCACTGCTCAGAGCCAGCTTTGAGGAGCCTTCTGCTGATTACGATGGATGGCTTGGGCAAGGAAGAGACCTGTGGTGCCTGCTGCGAGGCTTTTCATCTGGCACACAGCCCACTGTGGAGAACCAGCAAAAAAAGGCTGCAGAAAGCACTTGCTGGCATTCAGGGCAGCAATGCCAGAGGCAGAGACTGGACTTTGCTTTGGAGTCAGTTGACTCCCTGATGTGATTCAAGCCCTACAGCCTGGCTGGTGACCTCCCTCCAGCTGTCCCCAGGCATCCACTCTGTGCTTCTCCTCTGATGCTGGATGGCACTGCCTCCTTCCAACTCTCTCCTCCCTTTATTCTCTCCTTTGCCTTCCCCTTTCTCCATCTCTATATCTTCCCTGGTCTTTCATTCCTGTCTTGTCCTGAGCATCCCATCTTCCCTCTTTCTCCTTCTTCCAGCCCTGTTCTCACTCTGGTCTTCTTTGTTGGAAATGAAATGTGGCCTTTGGAAGGAAAACCAGTGAACAAAGAAGGCATATCCACTGTTCCAAGCTCTGAAAACACAAGGAGAAATCAGCGGTGTGGTTTGTGCTCTGAGATGGAAGTCCAGTACAGAGCAGAATCAGAACACAGTATGCTGATGAACATGTGCATAGCTTGGTGCCTTGGGATTCAGATGTTGGAGTGAGGTCCCCAAACAATTCTTTGGAGTAGCTGGATTCAACTTGATGATTCCTCTCCCTCCCTGTGACTCTGTGGATGAAAGGGGATCTTCTAATAACCTTCTGCAGTGTTGCTTTTGGGGGTATTTGACAGGAGGAAGGAGCTGGCTGGAATGATGTTCCCATCTCACCAGTGTGAAGTGTTCATTCCACATGACATGTACTGCCTCAAAGAGATCAAAGTTGTCAGGGTAGAGAGCAACAACACAAGGGGATTTCGTTTATTTTTCTCATGGTAATGCTAAGATTGCACCATGTGATGGGTCCCAGGTGTCACACCAGGGAATGTTGGAAAGAGCATTCTTCTGGGAGACATTCCTTGCAAGGAGCTCTGACCATAATAAGCATTGGGATTGCTGGAATTGAATATCATACAATGACCAAAGGAGGACAGCAACTAGGTGGTGTTGACTAAGGGGAATACAGGGCAAACAGGCTGGTTTGGACAGGGGCAGTCTCTAGGCAAAGACATAGCAATGATCAAAAGAAAACCAGCATTAATCTGGTAGCAAACTGGGACCATATCAGCTCTTTCTCTGGTAGAAGGCAAGAAAAGAGGAGTGACAGAAGAAAACCCTATTATCATTCCTCCCCACACCATCCCCACCATCTAAGTGAGATTTTTCCCACAAGAACAAAGAAATCCCTGTGGAAACCAGGCTAAAGATGAACTGCATTTGTCTAGGGAAAAGACCATCACTTGCTCTGTGTTGGTGTAATGGGGCACTGCTTTCAGGCAAGGTCGCTGGCTGGTTGCACAAATATAGCTCCAGCAATGCAAACCCTTCCCCTTACAGGTCCCATGCGCCAGAGGAAGCGAGATCAGCTTTATGCTGAAGGACTAGGGAGTCTAAAAGGCAAACTGCATTCCTAAATGAGAACCTCTGCGTGGCATTGGTGACAGTGAGGACAAGGAAGACCTACTTGAATTCATCCTCACAGGGACACTTGCTTTCTTCTTGAACAACACCAGTGCATGTACTGGAGCCAACACAGGTTTATCCTGTGCTCATGGTGGCCACACCACATTTACAGGTCTGAGTTAGTCCTTCTGGAAGAAAAGTTCATCCTGAAGACTCAGAATGGATTTTTGTTTAGTTGAGGATAGAATATTCAAGGGCAAAAGGATTAGCTCTGTGAATGCACCACATCATTGACACGTTGAGGAGTATAATCATTCCCAAATGCCAGGGAGTCAGCGCCAGATAATTATTCTCTGGTGATTTAGATCTGTCTGTCGTAAGTATTTATACAGCCTACTTGTCACATGGCCTAGCTGCGGGTTCTTCATATTTGATGGTTTTATTCTCCCTGAACTCCTCTGAGAAGGTTCCCTGAAACGTTGTTACCTCTCTTTCATTGATGGAGAAACTGAGAAACAGACAAACAGGGAATTCCCTATCCACAGGAGAATCAACAAGGCAGTCAGGATTTGCCTCCAGGTTTCCTAAATCCAAAGCCAAAACAGAGAACCTAGGACGTGCTTAATCCTGATGGTGTCTTGCCAGACTTTCCCAGGCTCAGAGATCTGGGCAGTAAGATGGACAAACTCAGTCTTCGAATTAGTCCTTTGATATGACCAACATGACTAACTGATTTCCAATTTGTCTTTTCTCCCTGACTGATTTTAGGACAGAGTCTGTGGCTGAGAAAATGCTCACGAACTGGTTCACTTTCCTCCTGTACAAGTTCCTCAAGGTAAGAGCAGCTACATGCCTGGATGAACAGCTGCTTTAATGCATTTCTTCTTGGCAAGGTTTAGATGGGGCAAAAGCTTTGCAGGTATGAAGGAAAAGGCTTTTATTCTCAGGAAAGAGCTCACTGCCTAATGGGAGAGGGGCTGGTTTTTGATCCAGGGAAAACAAAGGAGGACAATTTGGTAGAGAGGCAGCCTGTTGGTCTTACTCCTGTACAGAGGTGGAATCTAAGGGTCAGTGCTGAAAGGTGAAGGATTTCAGAGCCCGGTGGAGACCTATATTGAAAAATGCTCTACTTTTACTAGCAGACTCGAAACTCCATGGTGTGATGACCCATATTTTCAGTGCAGGGTGGCTGGACGTCTCCTCCCACCCCAATTCTGAGGCAGTATGGAGGCCCAGTGCCTCCATCATAACCTGTGCCTCCATCATACTCAACCCGCTTTACCCACACAGTAACCAGATCCCTGCTTGGTTTAATTTAGGGCTGAGCCCAAGCTCTTCTTGGCATACAGCTGCCTTGAGCCTGCCCTGGGCATGGCCATGCAACCTTTGAGTACAGAGGGCTGGACGCAATACACCATGTAATGTGACTGCTGTATCCACAGTTCAGCACGGGCTGAGGCTGTTGCTGCTTTGTATACCAGTGGGAGGTAGAACTGGCTTTGCAGGATGCTCATCAGAAAAAGAGTGAAAGGGAACTTGAGACGCCCCCTGAGCCCTCTCCTTCCTCCTGGAAGTTGTTCTGGGGGTGGTCTGTAGCAAAAAAAAAAAGAGTCTTTCAGCCTTTGAGACCTGCAGCTGACGTCTGGGTGATGGCAGTTTCCTCTTGGGGTCCCACGTTGAGCCTCAAGCTTGCTAACTGCCAAGGCACCAAGCTCAGAGCCAGCCTTTTTGGATGGGGCTGGGCTCTGCACCTCCCCCTCACTCCCAATGCATTTGCTAGATATCCTTACACCTCGTGGCCCCGTTTGGATAGGACAGCCACCCTCTGCCTGGCAATTCAAGGCTTTACAAATCGGTTCCATTCCCTCGAGCCTTCCCCAGGCACAACCTGTGCAAGGATGAACGCATGGGAAAGTTTTGAAGGTCCCTGGAAGGTAATTTCAGTGACTTCAGTATCAGATTCCTGCTTTCAGCTGAAAGGAAAGGATAGAAGAAGGTGACTCTCTAAAGTACTGCTTTTATAATAGGCTTTTTTCCCCCCACTCAGCTACTTGTCTTCTTGCCTTTGCCTGAACAGAGGCCTGATAAGGGCAAGAGACAGGCACACAGAAGCAATATGCTGCTGGCAGATAAGCTAATTAAGTGGGAGACAGGTGTAGGAACTGAGAAAGGGGCCACTTTGCTTCAGATTATTAACTTGTTTTTGCTGGGGATTTACACCAGAGGAAAATGACCTCGCTCATTGCGTTGGGACACCCTGCAAGAGGAAAGGGCAAGGTGGGGAGGAGGGGAGGAAGGATGGAGAGATGAAGAGGAAGGGAAGCAATAGAAAAAAGTTTGAGGAGGGGTCCATGGCAGTATATGTGCAGAGGGAGGGAAGCGAGGGAGGAGAGGCTAAGAGAAGCATGGCAAGAGGAGTGCAGTGACTGCAAATGATGGGGAGGAGAAATTAGGGAGTGCTTTGTTGGTCCTGCCTGTGAGGCACTTGTTGCTGTCCTGAGCTGAGTGCTGCATGTCTGACATCACCAGTGCAACCGTACAGATCCAGGGGCACTTCTCCCCTGGGTCATGGAGCTGCTCCTCCCTGAGCATCCCTGTTTGCCTCCAGCATGAGAGTGCTCAGGGACACTGAGGACTCTTCCCAGACATCCAGGATGGGGCTCCAGCAGACCGTCTCTCTTTCAGATCTGTCTCTAGGTCCTCTGGGACCCATCCCACCACCTGCTCCAGTGCAAAGCTCTGTGCTGGCGGCAATCACTTAAACAGCTCCTATGAGGCTCTGCTATCCCCAACATTGCCAGGGAGCAGACACATTTGTCCCATAACAGGACACTCAAGTGTACTTGTTGCACTCTGTGGAAGTGGAGGGTGACCTCTATTCCTGGGCTGTATGGAATAGACTGATTTCCACCAATGCATCTGTCTCAAGTGGCTGGGGATTACAAGCCGTGGCAGTCATTGAGATGCTATGCAGACAGGGTTCTCATCTCTGGTCCTCCTGTTTCACCTCATCTTTGTCTCTCACCCCTGCAGGAGTGTGCTGGTGAACCTCTATTCTCCCTCTTCTGTGCCATCAAGCAGCAGATGGAAAAGGGTCCCATTGACTCAATCACTGGGGAGGCCCGGTACTCACTAAGTGAGGACAAGCTTATCCGACAGCAGATTGATTACAAGACACTGGTGAGTGCTCTGAGCACCTTCTTATGGGCTTCTCATAGGAGTTTATGGGGATTTAGAGAAAAGAGGCCAGTGATGGGCCAGTGACGGGCATGCTGTCCCAGAGGACAAGTTGTTCTTTCAACTCAGCAGGGTAACTGCTGAAGACTGACTGGTCGCATGCCCTAACATGGCAAGGTTTGTCGCTGAAGAATCTGCTTGCAAAGCGTGTTTGCAAAGACGGCTGCTTCCAAGTTGCTTCCATTGTGCTCTGTCCCATGCTCAGAGTATCTGCACTCATGGCAGGGCAGGCTGATGGTGCCAGTCCTTTACGATTGCTTGGATTAGGTGAGGTCCAGGAACACTGGAAGACAAGCATGAACCTTGTGTCTTGAATATGCTTTTGATTGTGAAGACAATAGATATGGGCAATTTACTCTGTTCTGTTAGACAAAACAGTCCCTAATATCTATGTCTTTTCCCTGGAGTGATGTCCACCCTTACAATATCCCTCTGAGCTGTGAGTCAAAGGTAACAGTCTTCCTAGAGCAGAAAGGTGGGGTTGTCACTGCAAGATGTCATCACTCCGAGCTCTTCATCGGAAGTCTGATGTCCATGGTGAGGTTTCTTCCTCCTCAATCTTCAGTCTCCCCAGGGCTATCTTCATCCCCATCTCCCCTCCACCTCCTCCCTTCTCCCTGGTCTCCAGGGCCAGAGGCAGAGCTGCCCAGCTCCAGACCAGGCACATACAGGGCTGGTGTTTCCTGGGCAGTACATGTCCAGGCCAGCAGCGCTTGGCCATGCAGAATGTCCCCAGTGCTGAGCTCAGGCACATCAGGCACAAGACCCTTGGCCACGGGACATTTGTGATCACAGGGACATCCAGCTCAGGGCATGGCAAGCCCAAAGATGTCCTAAGACCTTGTTGTGTTGGGCCAGTGTGAAGCCCATGACCTTCTGCTAGTGACAGCAAAAATACTTTTTATAAGGCTATATTGCAAGAATCTTCTCTAGAATAATCCTTGCCAGGAAAAAGTAATCTGTTTCTCCAGCAAAGATTTCTGCATCAGGGAATATGTTGGAAGCACACAGTGAAGGGATCTATTAGATCTTTGCTAGAACTGATGCAGCCATTCCTCTTGAGCAAGCACAAGTCAAAGAAAAATGAACTTGATTTAAAGATTTTAAGGGAAAGAAAATTAATCCCTGCCATTGAGTCATTCGATTCAAAATGTAACTGTCTGAATGGTGACTGATATACTGTTTATTTGTGCATTGCATATATCCAGCTTTAACTTCTGCTCTGAGATTACCCCTTTTTTCTGCTTGATTAAAGAGCATTGATTAAAGAGCATTAGATATGTCTTAGTGTAAGTGCTTACGGGCCTTCACTTTTTCCTGGATACACTAAATCCACTGAGCTTCCAAGTGTCTGTAGGATGAAGAATACTTTCCAACTCTTCAATCACCCTTGTAATTCTTTTATTTCCTACGTCTTTGTTTCACAGAAAACCCCAACCCCACACTTTAGGATGGTCAGAATATGCTCTGAAACCATCAGATTATTTTATTTGCATCTTCAGTTGAGGGACATTCTCCTCACTCAGCTTTAGCTGGCTTTGAGAGCTGCATCCAGTTGATGTTAGTTCCTTGACCTGTCTTCGACCTTATCTCAGGTGGGCTGATGCTGGAAATGCCTACTTTTCTTCAGTAACTACAGACAATCTAGAGCTGAGCTTTGATGGAATCCAAGTCTGAGAACAGGGTAGACAATTATTGAATAAGACCATAATTCTATTTTGCATATTAAATACGTCACTTTCCTATTAAAACAGCAGCATAGTGCTTCTTTTCTCTTACATGTGGCTTTCTAGCAATTTGGAGGCCTGATCTCACACGGAGAGAGTGAGCAAAAGGAAGCAAAATGCAGGCAGAGTGATCGCTTTCACCAAAGAAAATCCCTCCGATCCTTTTAGGCTGGATATAAAGCAGCCAGCAAAGGGTAGTAATTATACATCAGCCTGAACAAAGCTCTCTTCCATTCGCTTTGTGTTGTTTGATGTTAATCAGCTCTCCCTCTTACATCTCAAGAGCAGACAAATATATCCCGATAGGAATCTCAGCAGATTTACAGAGATCAGTTTCGGCGGAGGAGATTAAGAAGAAGCGGAATAAGAAAAGGATTGTTCTTCCTTTCTGTTTCTCTTTATTTCTGTTTTATTTTGTCCTTCCTCTGCCTTCCTTAAGCAGTTGGTCATCTTTTATTCAAAATATATCGTAAAGAAATAAAGTAAGAACCGATGCAGTAAATGTAATATAGGAATTCCCTCAATGTCTTCTGCTCTCTACCAATTGCACCTGGTCACCCCTGTGAGTTTGCAGTGTGTGTGGATAAAATTCATTGGGTGGTTCACATTTCATGAGTCCTATATAATTGCTTGACTGAGTTAAATCACAATTCCAGCAGCGTGGCATATTGAAACAGGCGGTTTATTGCCATTATTCCAGGAAGACAAAGCCAAGGCTTCTTTTGGAAGGCATTTATTCTTTACCCTTCATTAATCATGAAAAAATATTTTAAGTCATGATTTTGAATATGGTTTAAGCGAAAAGTGAATCCAAAGAAATTGACTTATCCAGGGAGAAAAGAAGAAGACAGAGCAATTTCAAACATCTGGAATTACTGATTTTATGGGACACACATCATTCAATAAATTTAGATGGTTTCAGTCTGATTTCTTTCCAAACCAGATAGCTCCAACTTGTCTGCCAGGTCCT
>Ga0181612_134521_pt1 | contig 42493 bp, 22 predicted proteins | sample HoacroProtozoa21_FD_119630 | JGI IMG/M metagenome (GOLD analysis project Ga0181612, IMG submission 119630) | Hoatzin crop microbial communities from Cojedes, Venezuel. Combined Assembly of Gp0051906, Gp0051904, Gp0051908
GTATTTTCCTGGGACATTACTCTCTGTTCAAAGTTGCAGAGACAGAATCTGAGGGGTTAAGGGGGTGTTTATGATATGGTCCATCAACAGTGCCCTAAATCTGTTTTCCTTTCTAAAACTGGGGTGACAGCTCGCTTTTGAAGCAGTTAGAAAAATGGTCTTGACAAGTTACAAGCAACAGAGGAATAAGCCCTTGCTGACTTGTTCCAAAGCCGACTAAGACATGCGGTGAGTTCAGCTAGGTTTTGCTATTTAGACTTGTACATTCTAAAGCAGTGTTGATCGGATCTGGTCTATGGACCATGGGTGGCCTGAAAGGGACCACAAAAATCAGCCAGTGAAATTATGGCAAAAACAAGAAAAGATGGCAAACGTCTTCAGTAGCTGCTTTCTGATTGACGTTCTGGCTGCCACTAGGCATAGCTGGCACTGTAAATTAAAATGTTGGTAACCAAACACTAGTATTTTGCTTTTAGAAGGTTTTTTTGTAATCTAATTTTAAATTATCCCAGCTGCTGTAGGATAGTAGATTTCCAGGGCAGAAATCTTTTGTTTATAGAAGAGGTTGGTGCTTTTTTCATTAAAAGAGATCAAGAAAGATCATTTAAAATCAGCTCTCTTTCTGGATGTTTGAGTTTCTTGGGCTCAGGTGTATGTGAGACTGCAATGGTCTCATTGCAAGTACTGATCTTAGAAGAGGACATGGAATCCCATCTAATTCCACATGAAAAAATATGCAAACACATCTATTAAAAATACTCATGGAGCAGGTTGTTCAACTGATAGTGGGTTTTTTTTTACATCAAGCAAGCAGGGTCTTGGCTTGATCTTTACATTTAAATCAGAAAAGAATAACATTAGAATTCACTGAATATTTTGATTGAGATAACAATCTGTATTGATAACATACTTCCTTTTAAACATCTGTAAGGCAATCAATTGGAAACTGATGCACTGCTCTAATGTTACTTGAGAATCTGGTTCTCACTAAGGACTTGAAAACCATCAAGGACAAAAAAGTAGGCTTTAATGGAGATGAAGCCCTTCCTGTGAGAATGTTTTTAAAATATATATTTTATTGGGTTTGTTTCTGAAGAAAATTTTCCTCACAGTTTATGTATAAGCTCCACAGATTTCAACAGAATTAACTGATTTACCCAAATATCAGTGAGGTCAGCGAGAAAATTACTGAATGAAAAATGAACAGCTAATAATTAAAGAGATGGCCTGGTTTTGTAAATCTTTTTCCAAGTGTTTCATTAATAGCCATCGGTGTGTTAAAGTACAACTATTTGAAGCTGCAGTGTAGCTTGCAATTGCTCTTCTATGAGCATCACAACAGCCATCATTAAAGAGATAGAGCAAATATATTATGTGCAGCAGGCTTCTAGAAAAATATTCTTCCCAAGGGAACTCCCCCGTCAAAACCAAGAAGGGTCATGAATTTATTTCAAGTCCATTTTGCTTCACTGACCAAAACTGGTATGTCAACAAAAGCAGCAAGTAGACAAGTTTGAGTTCTTTCCCCTCATAATTTCAGTTTATAAACAGAAACAGAAGGAGATATTTTCTTAGCTTTTTTTTTTTTTGAAGTACAGTCTTATCAGAGATCTGAAATATGTCAAAAGTCTCTAGTATTTCAAAAGGTCACATATTTGAATACTTGGTTTAAATTACCTACATTAGAAACAAATTCCCAGCAATTCACCTCCCAAACTTGACAACACACTCTAAAACTATGTGAAGCTTTTGAAACTTTACATACAAACTGTGAGTCAAAGCATTTTGGAAAGCAGGGAGCAATTTCTCATCGGTGTGAGCCATCCCTGCACGGCAATGGCCGGCGGCAATTCACACGGTTGACTCTAACAGCTTTTGAATCAGGCCCTTATACATTTTGCAAAAGGAATTTGGGTTGTTGAACTGAAATATTCAGCTCTGAGCAGCACTAGGCCAGGACAAGGCGCCGCTGCACAAGAGCTGTGTATTTGGGCGGTGTGGTATTCACGGATAAGTGACTGCACAGATTTATCGCCATGACCAGGATTCCTCAATGGCAATGGGGGTCATGGGCCCCAGCGTCAGTAGGGGCTTAGAAGCTGGTTTTCATTGCTCCTTAGGTACACATACAGACAGCATCTCCCTCACAAGCCAGGGGCCTCCTCTCTCCATCTGCTCTCCAAAGAGACGACTTTCTGAAGGTGATGCTGCAAGAATTCACCATTCTCCCTGTGCAGAGCTCACTGAAGCACAAAGCTTGGGGCTGGTGGAGTTTCAGGGCTATAAACCTGCCGTGACTGGCAGGAGAGCAGTTACGATGAGCTTTCATCTGCCCTGCTGAAGAGGAGGGTGATTTATACGTGGTGTGGGTCTGCTCAGTGCTTGAGCTGGATGGACAACTTTATATTGGCTTTGTTACACATCTACAAAGAGGAGGGCTCCAACCAGCCTTGTGATAAAGGGATGATGAAGGTGTGGACGGTATGCTAGTATCTTCGCTGTACCTACAGATGTCTTGTGTAAGAGGAGTTGTGATGTGGTGTAAACTGTGGGAGACGTCCTACATAGTTTTATTTATTTACACTGGAGCTTTTGTATGACAGATATCCAGCACCTTACGTGTGTGAGTCAAAACGTTGGCCAGTTTACAAACAGAGTGGACACGGATGTTCTGCAAACTGCTTGGTAAATAATTATACCCAGGTTTGTATTAACTGCTTTTGCTTTCTGCAGTGTTGGTGAGCATCTGTGATAGGTGCTTGGGTTTTTTTTCTGGTTTTGTCTTACTGTAGGAAAAAGCAATTTAATTACAAGCACCGAAATAGATAAAATGTAATTTGTTTCTGCTTTGACATTTGTTAAGGATTTTTAAGCATTAAACAGTAAAACAACAGCTAGAGTTCTGGCTATAGATAAATTATTGCAGCAGCTGTGTAGAATGATGAAAATACTAAGGCAATATTTATATCTTCAGTGTGATAGCACAGAATATACAAACTCTCTTACACGGAAAATTCTTTCCCTGACTGTATATATTGTTTGCTGTGTTGAGTAACACTTGTAAACCAGAGGTGAACAACCTGTGCACATCTGAGAATGAGACAAGATTCTCCATACCAAAGAAGCAAGTCTGCTTTAAACCAAAGTAAAAAATAAATACAGCATAAAATATGGAGCGGTGAGAAAGATGTTCATGCCTGGAGATGGATTCAATTTAGGGTTGCTCTGGGTTTTGAGGTTCAGTTGAGAGACTTCATTCAGACAAGGGTTGTGTTCAACTGCAGAGAAATCTCAAGGAATTTCAAATTCTCTTGGCCAAAACCTTCTAAGAATCACTGTTTTCATGAGATTATATGTATAGCATATAAAAATGGTCCCCTGGGCTTGGAAGTGACTTAGAACCAAAAAAAGAGAGTTCAAATTTCAAAATCTAGCTTACCTCATCTTCCCTAATGGTAACAAATTCAAGGAAGAAAAATATATTAAAACATTATGGAAGTGTGAGAAAGCAGATTTAAGCTCGAACTGTGGAAAGACGATGGGTCTGTATCACTGGCCTGTGCCTATTTAACTTGCTACTAGTATACACGGTCTTCTGTCTGACAGCCTTAAATTGTTGAGGGATGTGATATATTGTTGGAAAGCACTTGGAAAACGTTCATGACTGAAGTGTGATTTACAGGTTTAGTGTTACAAAGACCAGTACACAGTGCACGAGAGAAACTTTTTACAGCATTTTTGAGCCAAGACCCCATGCCATACTGCAGGTAGACTGGCACTTTTCTCATCCAAACCAAGTGAAGTTTACTTTCTCCTGCGCAAATCTTTAAAAACTTTTCCTTGAAGATGAAGCCTCTATTATATGGCGTGTGTTACAGAAATTAATAAAGCTAATGAAATCAGGCACTGTTGGTTCATGTGTGATTCATCAATCACACATCTCTCTCTAATTTGCACAGGTTTGGAGTGAGCCTACTTCTCACTTACACAAAAGTTTCACTGTTAGTTTAAGAAATCCTCGTATAAATAGAATCCATTTTCTGATGCACCATAAAATATCTAATAGCAATGAATGATTATAGTCACAAGAGCTGTTTTGGCTGGACTCATGGTAGTTCCCCAGGCCCAGGATTAACACTGCTTTCCCTGCATTTTGAGAACAGAGGAATTGTCCGTATCCTCCAACCAGCAGTGACTAAAACCAGATGTTTCAGTGGAAGAAACCTCTCATTAGGCTCGTAGGGAATGAGCTTTGAAAAACTGGTTTGCTTGTTTGTTTGTTTGTTTTAACAAAGGGGATTGCAAATACACCTGAGTGTAAATGCAAATTGGGCTTTTTGAGTTTCATGTTGACACAGCAAAGCCTAAAGGAAATGACAAAAATACCCAGCCAACAAACAACCCTATTTAGTTTGTGGTTTCAGAGCGAAACTCCAGCCCTTGAGGATCACTGAAGGCAAGTTCAGGTTAGAAATTCTGCCCCTTGGAATTTCTGCTTTTTGTAGTAGAAGTCCCAAATTGGTGAGGCAAGTTTCATTCTGAAGAACTCATGTAAGGGTACCTTCATAGCCAGGTATTTAGCTTGTTTAAAATGGTGTTATTTTGGTTATAAAGAAACAAGAGATGATAAGCTAGGCCTCTAAATGTAGCACTGACACGTGTCTTCAAGTCGGACAGGTTTTTAAACAGCAGCAGTAAGGCAGGATAATATGAAGCTCAGATCCAGCAATGCCTCCAGTAAAAACACCACCCGAGGAAGGAGGATGGAGGGTGGTGTGTGCTCTGGCTGTGGATAAAAGAACCAACTTCAGAAACTAGGCATGAAGTGAGGCATCCCGGCTGAAGGAGTTTGCTTTGAAAGTGAACTCCTCTCTCCAGGCAGTCCTGTTGTGTCCCATCTGTGATCGAGGCGTATTTGCCTGACAACTGCAATGAAATAAGGGTTTGCACGAGGCAGGCAAATACTCAGGTAAATATCCAGACCTTTGCAGTCATGGACGCATACTTCAGCACTTCTTTTCCCCTTGTCTGATATCTATCCGGCCATCAATATAACAATACAGTATGGGGTTATGGGCAATTAATAGAGGTCAAATGTTCAACTCCAGCCCAGGCTGAGTACTCAGGAGTCAGTGCAACCCATAAGTAGCCTCTGTCCAAGGAACGGTGGTGCCAGGACATGCTGCCGAAAGGACAGCTGTGGATGAACATAGGACCATTGCCCTGGCTTGCTCAGCTCATGGCTCTGGTACTGATGTGACAGGGTGATGGGATGAGAAATACAAGCACGCAGGTGGCCTAACTTCAGGTAAGTCGCTTCATCTGACTCATGCTATCTCTGTAGATCAGACATTGCGGCTCCCTCTCAGAGGAGTTTTGGGGAGTGAAAGCCCTCTAGTAATCGTGAGGGCTCTGAACAGTGCAGAACTCCATAACAACAATAGGTGCAGCTCCCACCTCCTTCCTACTTGCAGGGTTGAAAATCACTACAATGAGATCCATGACGCCGAGGCTACAGGGAGAAATATTCCTACCAGAGGAAGGGTTCCCCAAGGGATCATGCATTTTCTGCATGATTAATCCTGTGTGTCCCCACTGTGGGTCTTTGCCCAATATTGTGTTCCATGTCTGGGCTGTCAGCTAGAGAGGTGTGCTCAGACGCGGCACAACACAATGGCTCAGAAAAGCACATCGCACAGCAGTGAAACTTGGTGATTTTTTTGATCTGGGTATTTTCCATTTAAAAACAAAATTCCAGTGAAATAACAAGTTCTTAAAACATGTATTATTTATTTTCAACAGAGTAAAAGAGCCCCTACAGTATTTTGAAAGAATGTCTGTTTTATAAGTCTGCAGTGATAACATGTTGGAAGTAACTAACAATTCTGTTATTTTTGTCCTCACTAATAATGCTCAGGGAGCAATTGATGTTTCTTTTAGAGTTAATAAGAAACATTTGCAGCAAAAGCAGGAACTGTGGAGATAAAGCAATTGGCAAGAAATAGTATGTTTAAATACCATAAAACAGCCAGTATCCAAACAGGTGTGAGATAAAGTGGTATAAATAAACTACTCTGTATGCAGCTCATCACACAGCAGAGTTGTGTAAAAAATTGCATGAAATAACTTCACTCCTGTTCAGAGGAAAATACAACAAAACTGATCCTTGTGTCTCCTAATTAGCTTTAGCAGCTGAGAAAACATTTCTCATGTGGAAATTTCTAAAAGTTAGAAGTTGTTCTGTAAAAATGGAAAACAAACAAAAGAAGCAGTCAGATTTGCAAACCTTTTGGAGAAATTGTATCTAAATTTCGTAAACCTCTTCATCAGTTACAGCCAGTATCCTGAAGAGACAGTGGAAACTCTCTCAGCCTTGCAAAGTTACACCTGGCTCTCTTAGTTACTCAGCATTGCCTGCTGGCATTATGATACCAGATGATGTCTGTGTTATTTTTATTGGTGCTGCTTTCACAAACACACAGACATTTGCCCTCTCTTCATCCAAACATTTGGCTGCATTAAGGGTTGTTTGGTTTAGATTAAAGATTTTCTTTTTTTAAGACCAGTCAAATGCAAAGTAAATCAGCACTAGCAAACATGAGGTGAAAATAATTACCCATGCTCACATGACTGATAAGCAGAACTATGGAAAATGGCTCACAACAAAATCCACCTGGTTTCTGTGGATCCTACAAATGAGAAGCCATGACAGGTTCATTGACAGGTTTGTCAAGATCCATCGACCCTTCAAATAAGTGGAATGACTTGTATTTTTTGTTTTATCAGCATGTGAATTTGTTCAATGTATGAATTTCAGGTGACATCTTATGATTTTTGTGAGTCTTACTCACTGTCTTTGGGTTCTTTCAAACTCATGCTAAAGGAAGACAATAACTTACATCTGTCAGTGTGCATGTACATATCAATGACATGAAACTGCCAAATTTCAGATGATTTTAGAAATCAGAGCTTTCAAATGTTCCTCACTGTAACTACCTTGTTTCTGAATTAGGTCCCTGAACGCAGCTCTGTGCAGTCCAAGTTGTGCAAAAAGCCAAAAGAGAAACCACGGCTTCTCTTTGGAGACTCATTCTCTGGCCTGTAATATTGTGACCTGGAAAAAGGAGCCTCTCCACTGATACTCTCTGCTGACAAAACCCTCCCCATAATTTGTGTTCTGCATAGCATGGAGGAGTCTCTAAACACAGTGAAATGGTTCCCACCCTGTGCCTGCCCTAAGGGAAATGTGAGTTATATATTGCCAGTGTTTGCTTCTCCTCTGCCATCCTGTGCCAGAAAGATTCTGAAGGGCTGATCTGGAGACTACGTAACCTGTGTTGTTGGTATCTCACTCATAGCCTACATACACTGGGATTGCTCCAGACCAGCCTTCCAGAATTGGGAATAGACAGACCTCGTATCCAAGTGGACACCATGCTTACTTTGGAGTCCTTTGAATCAACCACAAGAAGGGCTCCCCTGGCCACGTCACACCCAAATAAATGCAGTCTTACAGAAGAACTTGACCCCATGGCTCTTCAGGAGCTCATGTTTTTATCTTCTCAGGTCCATTGTCTCAGGCTTGCTGCATGAATGGAGATAACGGTGGTTATATGAGGATACTCCCACGAGATGCCCACATGGTGCAGCCTGAGTAGCCCCATGCTCATCAAACTCAGGATGCACACAGGGTTTGCTCTGGTGCAGCACCTAACAGATGTGAACTTGCTTTGGTCATCCAAGCTGGTGGCCCTTTCTGACATGCACTGTGTTAAGAAAACTGCCAGGAGAGCTCAGAGCTGCAATGTGTGACATTGCACAGCGTGTACACACTGTGTAGGAGCAGAGGTGTTCAGAGAGCAGCTGATACAGCACTGAAAGAAACGCAGAAATGGGAACACTTTTCTTTGAGTTGGCTCTTTTCAGTTAACCGCTGATAGATGTGATAAACTCCCAGCGCTGCTGCTAATAAGCAAAGGAGAGGAAGCCAATGTTCTTTTATACTCTGACACATGGTGCATTTGGGTTTCACTCGGAGTAGCAAACCTTTCTTTCTCGTAGCAAGTATTATAAATAGGCCCACTTCTTATCAGATCCTCCTCTTAATGTTTTTCATTAGAAAACCACAGTTAATTTTAGATAATTGTTCAAGATAATCTCAAATTTGTGTGTAATGTATGCCCCAGTTCTAAGAAAAACATGACATTGGGGAAGGTACTGCCTGCCTAACAGCTTTTCATTTACAAGACTGCTATGAGATCTCTTGTTCTTGTCAAATGAATTCCAGTGTTTTAGACATTCAGGCTCCTATATCTCAAAGCAGATAAAATTTTAACTTGCTTAGTATTTATTGTCTTCTATATTTTGTAACAGCTTCTGAGCAGTGTGTTCAGGGACTGAGCACATGTCCTGCCAAACAAGAAGAAAAAGGTGTCCAAACAGCCTATGCCAGAATTTGCAATGGCATATCTGACTCTTTAAGCTTTCCTGTGGGAGTCAATTTTACTTTATTTGACAGCAGTGGCATTTGCTACCAGAAGAATAAAGACAACAATAAAGCACGTGTGTCACCCTGCATTATCAAACAATCTGCTCCACATTGCAAGAGATTTAAGATGAAACAAACAGATGAATTCCCAGGAATAAGGAGAAAAAGTGTTTCCAACACCAAAGGAGGAAGGAGATTATCTACGAACAAGAAAACATTAAAAATGGACTGCGAATAGTTCATTAAGTCTGCTGGAAAGTACAAGGAGCAAAACCAAAACATGGAGAAAGTTTAGAAAAAAAGCATTGCCCTTCCAGTCAAGTTTTCTGTTCAGTATAATTGCTGGCTATCTCTTGAATAGCATGAAAAGAAATATAAAATATAGTGGCATTTCGACCTATGCAAGACATCACAAAAATAAACAGATCAAAAAGCAGTCTGATCTTACACTTTAAGAAAGGCAATGGAGAAACAGAGGTGCAGTGATTTCTTTGGGATGCCAGAGGATGGTCAGCGAGAAAAGTGAGGGACTTGTATATCCTGGTCTTCCTAGTCCCAAGCAAAGACATCTATTTCCTGAGCAATGTTTACTTTAACAACTAGGGCTGAATGTTGTAAGTATTTGTAGCTGAATTATCTCAACATTTTGGAGACTATGTACCTTGACTGTTGTGTTTTTCTGGGAAAATTAGAGGAAAGAGTTCTTCTTGGCATGCAGAAATGCTAGGAAATTCTAACGCCATGCACAAAATTTCAAATCTGCCTTTAGGAAAAGCCAGCTTCCTTCATAAATTGGCTCCTTCTCACTGGCAAAGGTGGTAGGGTCAGGCAGAAAAGCAAACACAAGCCTACTTTTAACTTTGTGAGGAAATTTTAAACCCCATAAATTTCAATACATTTTGCCTTTTATTGTGAAGTCCTGGCATTTTTCTAATAGCAAGTTTCTTAAACAAAGTTCAGCCCTGCTATTTTATACTCTCTGTTTATGGTAAGTGTGAATGGACATGTATCCAAGTTTATCCCATCAGAATGTCAGCCAGTCTGGAAGTCTACAAATTTTGGGGGTCAGCCCCATTTTTCACTCCCTGTGGTCCACAGAAATCCACAGTTTATAGATCTTAAGATAATAGAGCGACCATGGTGTTCTCACCTAGAGTTAATTGTATTTCAAACCATAAGGCATATACCTTTTACTCTGATACACACCCATAAAAATCATCTCACTTTTATGCTTATGGCGAGGGAGAATAAACTGAAGGTGGATAGCTTTATTCACACACAATAGCTCTGCTAATAAGCCTCATTTCTTATCTTGCTATTCCTGTCTGGCACCTCAAATGAACAGAAACTGCTAGTAAGATCAGAAGGTATAATGTTTTTAATAAAGTGATACATTAAACTCATTTTCACCTGTGATCAGAAGCCTTTCCACGTAGACTTTAAGAAGTTAAAAGATAAGGTATGTACACAGATTAGCTAGCCTGGGGTATTGTAGAACAAAACATTCTGCTTTTCAGTGCAGACTATTCTTGTGGCTGAATTAGCAAATTAACAAATGAAGGAAAAAATACAAAAAACCACAACATGAAAAGCACACTTCATGATCATTAAAAAATATCCATTAGATCAGAATATATCTACAGCAAAAATGAGTTATAACATTTCAAAATTACAAACTAGTAGGTTTGCAGGAATTCTTTGGTTCTTGCTGTCACTGTAGTGCTTTTTAGATCAGCAAGGCTCTGCGGGATAGCTCATGTCATGACTGTGTCCCTCTTCTTAAGAAAAGTCACAAAACACACAATAAAGTCTCTATTTCCTCTTTTAAAACCATAGGTACTTGTTTGCCAGCAAGATAAGTTTGACCAGAAAGTCCATACTAAAAATCCCCAGGGTGAAATTTAACCCTATATAGCTTATTAACCATTTAATAAACATTCTGGCAAAAAGGCCAAACCATTGACTGCACTCTTCTGGCCAAGGACAAGGATAACGTTAGCTTGCAAGAGGCTTATTTTGTTTGTGGAAGCACACAGCATGCTGCTAAAAGGGATCCTCTTATTGAACAGGCTATCACAGGAAGGCTTACACCTCCCATCTCTTGCCTGCACAAAAATACGGTAACAAAAGATAAGTTCACATTTAAACTGTGTTCTTTCTTTCAAACATCTACTAAGTGACTTATTTGCAGAAATACAGGTGTGGATTCCTTCCCCCTCTCCTCTCCTTCCCCCCTGGCCCCATGCTGAATTCAAGTCCATCGTAAGGGTGAACCAAGACCACAACCTACAGCAAGGGTCCACTGCCCTGATCACAAAGAGAGGATAAAATTTATCATACCAACCCCAGAAGGCACTTTTTTGCCCCCAGTCTCCAGCCTCTCTTCCCATACAGTTGTGAGAGGATGCTAACGCAAGCATGCTCGCTTGCAGTTGGTGACAAGCTGCTTTCTTCATTGCATGGGGCTACAGAGCAAAGGACTGTGGCAGCCTACGCCCAGATAACACTGCTGAGCTACCTGCAGCTGCGGGGCCCTGCACGCGACAAGTCTGCATTTCACCGTCCACCTCTGGTGCAATTACAGCACAGTGATGACAATGACCAAAAATGCATCCCACTTTCCAAGCGCAGCACAGCAGAGAGTGGTTTTGGCTTAGCTGCTCTAAACAAGGCACTGATTAGCTAGTAATCAGCAAGCGATTAGCAAAGACAACTGGGTCACTTGGAGTTCAGTGCGTGCATTGTTTGCTGGGAGGCACTGAAATGCTCGTGCTCAGCGTGAGCACACATGCTGATACGATTGTCCACCACAAACATCCATTCAACAAACTTGGTTTGGGAAATCAACTCGCATCCCATAAAATTTAAAGCATAAATATTGCAAAATAAGAATCATGATACTGGCTGGCTTTATAAAGCGTTATAAGATGTAGGTTGTTAATGGTTTTGATTAAATAGCTCCAGTATGTAACACGTAATCAGGAACACTGTGATATAATGAAGAACTATCTTTTTTTCCAAAGATTATTATAAAAAAGCTGTACCACGTTGTTCCACAGCCTAGCCACAAACATTCAGTATCAGATCAGGAGGTATCAAAAACTGCTGATAGCAGGTTTGCATAAAGGACAACTACAGAGCAGCCACTTCTGAGTGCAGGCACACCAAAAGTCACACACAAAACCACAACAGATCTCGGTCAGAAGGTCTTCCTTAGGGGCCAGCTGACACCCCTCATATTTGGAGCCCTCCTCCTGCTCCAAATCAAAGCTTGTATTGACTTTGGTGAGTGAAAGCTACGCCCTGTGAAACCTGTGAGTCCTATCTCAGCACTTTTATTCTGTGTGCCACCTCCTAGATATCCAGGGAAATATGAAAGACAGTCGTTCTCAACTACTTAAACAACAGGGCTAAACTTCTACCCGAGGCAATTTCATTGTCTCCACATTACCCGTCGCATTTAGATTCCGCTAGACTAAAGTACCCAGTGTATCTTAGTAACTCTTCACTATACATATTTGAAACCTTGTTCTTCATGTGTGGAGGTGGTGGAAAGGATATGGTCTTACCTCAGGAGAGCAAGGGCAGGCAATCTTCAGTGATGGCATTTTGGCGATCTGGAAGAAAACACATTTTTATACCAACACTTTTGTCCCTTCCTTGCTAAAACAGTGGACATCCATTCCTGCTAAAAGAGGACTTTATTAATAGTATGAAAATGCTATTAATTTTAGGAGTCTCCATCTTCCCTGCCAAAAGAGCTCCATGCAAGGGTCTTTATCTTGAAACTCAACATGTAGCAATCACAATAAGTTTGTAGGAAATATCCTTTCTTCATACACTGCCCCTTTCTTTTCCAATTTTATTTCCCTCTCAATAACAAAACAGAAACAGAAACATCTTATACTTAGAACAAGCCTTGTGAGCAGTGACACTGCGTTCCTGGCCCCCCAGCACGCTCCTTCCCCTTCACCTGCAATAAGGAGTTCCTGACCTTTCCAGGCACTCTTTCCAGTTGACTTTCTCTGCAGCAGGACTCTGTGCATCGTTAGGGCTGAGTAATGGCTGGGGTGCATGCATGTGTGTGCACATGTGCAACATGTACACATAAATATGCGTCCATATATATATAAATAACATGATTAATAGCACCAGAAACTTGACCCTTAAAACTCCAGCTAAGGGCTTTAGTACACTGCTGTACAACAGGCCTCTTAAGTGGCTTGCATTTCCTGATAATATTAATTTGAATGCCATTAGACTTCTATTCCTGCTTTGACTTGGTTACTGTTGACTTTAACGAAGATTGTAATGTAAACTTTTAAAACTCACTTTTTTGCCAGGTTAAAAAAAAGCACAAATAATTCCCTGTGAATTTGACCTCTTTTTCTTGCAGTGCGTGTTGTAAGAAAGCAGCTATTCAGTTATTACAAGCACTGACTGTTTTGCCAAAGCACAATATTTGAAGTAAATAGATTTAGCAGAATATGTGTATGTCCCAATGTTAAGCTGAGCCTAGAAACTGGATGCACTGAATTCAACTAGGGTTAAATTAGGCTGGAATGAATATGGGCAAATCCTCCAGCCAAGAGAAAAAATATTTTTTTGTTTCCAGTCTCTAGGACACTAAAAATATTGTGGCATGGCAACACTATATAATACTTGAAGCCTGAATTGATACAAAACAAAATCTGAAAACTCTGTCCTGGAGCCATTCCTTGCAGTGTGTGTTTCATCGGAGGGTGACCTCAGCCACGCTTGGTCAGGCAACTGGTGGTGCAGGAGATGGCTTCATCCCCCAGCGTCCCAGCCGAGCACTGTTAGAGGTTGCTATGCTGTAGAAATGGTGCTTTTGAGACAGTTCTGGTCCCGTCCTCTCCCTCAACGTCTTTTCCTTCTCGACAGAAAGCTAAAGTGTGTCTCTTGTGTGTCTGCGACAGAGCATAGAGACATGGCTGCTCTGCTGAGGGTATCAGGAGGCATTCTGATTTTGTCCCTTCCAGGCTGTTGTAACTGCATGTATGTGAAGAAATGTGACCTCAGATTACAAAACAGAGATGAGGCACACGGAGATTTGCATGAAATAAAGCAAATGGAGAGGAGAAATATTTGAAGGTTTTTTCCTTGCCAAAATCACACACCCACAATGTCAGCGCCACGCCGGTGCCTGCTCTCAAAATAATGCCTATAGGGCCGAAGGAAAACATCACTGTAATTATTACAGAATGATTAAAGAATTGTTGCTTCAGAAAAAAAGCGGGTCTGGAACAGCAGGCTTCTCATCATGACCTAATGGAAAACTGAGTTTTCTCTGCATATAGTGGCAAACGTGCCATTATTTGCAGAGACAATGCTCCAGAGGTAGCACAAAGCACCAGGAGAAAGCAGAGCAGGGATAGAGGGTGTGACAGCCAAAGGGTGGGTACAAGAAGGAGGTTTTTGCTGCTTTATAAAACCCACCTGAGTTTCTCTTCAAATGGAAGCGGCTAAGGAAAGTAACCAAACTTCTCATTTTTTTCCCAGCAAACCCACCCTTATCTACTGTATGTGGAATGAGGACAAGGCTGATCAACATGGTAACTTCAGCACAAATGACCTGTGCCCATGAAGAGTATCAACCAAGCTGAGATGGAAAGATATGATGAACCTTTCTTGCTTGCACAGGATGTCTACACTACTAATTGCAAAATATCTGCATTTTGTTGTCCATAAAATGGGTACTCATTTTGAAGACACCCAGTGAGGAAACGAACTCATAAAACAGGAGGATTAAAAAACAAGGGAAACTATTTAATGGCAGTCTTTCAGGTTGGGGAGTGTCTGGGCCATGAGTTTTTCCCCAGTCCCATACTTTTTTAAGATCACGTAGACCAGAGAGAGGAATACAGTGTGCAAGAAACAAGCAAGGGAAAACTAGATTCCTTACCGATCACGGCACCACACCCCTCTTCCCAACATCTTCAGTCCTAATTTTTTGTGGCTTTCCAAACAGATTATCCTAATCTTTACTACAGAGCTGGTAGGAAATTTTTAATCTATATGGACCATGGAGCCCTCTATAACTTTCACCACGTAATTTCAGGTGAGATAAAACTGTCCTTGATGGTACATCAAAGCTCTTCAAGGAACAACTGGTTTTGGCATTAAACTTATTTTTACATTTCAGCCTAGTGTATCTCTTTTTACCCCTTTGGAGGCTGACTTAGGAGCACGTTGAGTTCGTGGTCAGAAAACAGCAGCAAATGAAATTGAGAAGAGCTGATCTTGCTCCCAGGGATGCGCTAACAATGTGCTCGCTGCTGCACACAGCAAAGCAAGCAGTCCTTTCAAAGCTTCTTAAGAGGATTTGGATGGCTCTTTTCCCATCATTCCAGAAAGCAAAAGTGTTTCGGAGTGGTTATGTAATGACCCCAAAGCTGACACCAGTGAGGGAAGGAACAGCAGCAGGGCAGCCACAAAGGGGAATCGCTGCCAGGCTTGAGAAAGACCGGCTTCCTACTGCACCGGGATCGATACAAGGATTTCAGCTTTTGATTACTTACTGTATTAAACAGCTTGATGCATCCTATTGGAAAACACAGAAAACACTAAGCAAAGATGGTAAAACATGCATGGAGCGAAAGGCAGAGCTTGCATCATTCCTCAGCCTGTTAACTCTTATTTGCCCCATGGATTTCCTTGCCCACTGCTGTTAAAATAATCCTAAAATTACAATTGAGCAGACCTACTAAGAAATACAGCCCGAACACCAGTTTATACTGTGAGAGATTCCTGTGCAAACAGAAAATGCCAGCTTCTTGGAAACTGGAAATTCCTATCTCCCAGCCTGCAACCCCGTACTGACAGTCATGCGTTTCCAGCCCATCGGGGTAAATAGGCTCTACAAAACCCAGGCACTGATTATGCTTAAAGCACAACACAGCACTGACTATTACGTAGCATCTGAGCTGGTATATAATTGCTTTTGAGGAAAGTGCATTGCAGAACAACATCACTTCTCAAAGATTTAAGTTATTAAGGAAGATTAAGGAATTTCACTCTGGAAAAGAGACTTCACTGTGACCTAATTGAAGTTTTTAACATTCTCAAGGGAACTAATAAAAATTGGTTCATGCAAATTCTCCATACTTTCAAAGAACGCGAACACAAGAGAACATTATCTAAAAAAATTAGGAAATTGAGATCAAAAAGAATTTAGAACAACAAAAAAAACCAGAATAATTTGAATTAGAGGGGACTATTCTACCACGCCATTTAATCCATCCCCTCTTCCCCTTGAATCACAGAAGGATTGATTTCCTTATCCTTAAATAATCCCTAATAGATGGGTGTCTAGTTGAGCCAATGATGACAATTCCACAACCTCTCTTGGCAGCCTGCACTTTCAGAAGAATAAACATATTGAATAAATTATTAAAAAAGGCCACCGTGGGCAAGGAGAATCAATGAAATCAAGGAAGAACTCGTGGGGGATGAAAGACAGGGAGTAAAAATAAGCTTATTAGATGAATGAAAGATTAAAATGGCAGAAAAGGAACAGAATCTTGTGGTATTTTTTTTATTCTTGTAGTACTGTTTTTACTTACTATTTAAAGAAATTATACAGAAAAAACACCTACGCATTTCTCTAAGCACAAAGCAATTTCAAGAATGATCACATGAAAAATGCAGCTAGTGTGCTGTCAGCCCTTGACAAGAGAAAATTAACAAAAGAAATGTCCAGCAGTACACACAGGAACAACTTTCTTACCAACTGAAACCAATACATTTGCAAAAGACAGCTTAAGGTAGATTCATAATACATTCATACACAAGAAAGCATACAGACACCACATTAATAAAGTACTTACACGTGAAAGTTAGATATTCAAGGACGTGAGGTATAAAAACATAAAAGTCCCTGACCCTGCAAGCGGTCATATATTTAACTTCACACAGAAGAGTAGTCCTGGTCAACCCATTGGGATTATTCACCTCCACAAAGTGTTTGGCAGATGAAGCCCCCAATCTGTGCACAGCTCCTCACTCTGTGGCCACCACACCAATTAACTCTGGGAAATTTTTGCCTGTGTCCTTGGTGCAAGACTGTCAACAAAAAACCAAGCACTTTCCCCCATACTATCACCTAAATACTTCCTGCAGAAACACAGTTATGATTTCACACTTTAATTGGAGCTGCAGGTAAATTAAACGGGTTCTGTTACCAACCCTTGCTGCTGGGGAGGACGGCATTGACAAGGGCAGTGGAGACCCAGTGCCCACAAGTCAAAACCAGTGGGAGATGTCTTGGCTCTCTTATCAGAAAAAAAATCCACCCGATTCTTTTCATGGCTTTCCCCATAGTGACTTGAGCGTGAGACCATTCAGAAGATATGCTTTGAGGGCAGCAGGAAAAGTTCAGAGGCTGCCAAGTGGGGCTGCTAGAGCCTTTGGAGTTGCTCATACACGTTGCAAGTGTGCTCCAGCTGATCTCCAGGTGAAATTCAGATTCTTCATGTGAACTTTTACATTGGGCTGATGCAATTGCACCAAAACGCCTGAAGACAGTTTGTTTTCTAGAATGGGGTCAAAACTCACAGCTCTTCCTCTCTTTCCTTTCCTTACAGTGCTTGTAGTGGGTTATTATTAGATGTACGTGAGTGTCCGGAGAGGAAAGAGAAGGATATGGTTTGATTGCTTAGGTTCAGAAGGATTGACTAACTGCTCATGGTCATGTTTGACATTTGGATTATTTTCCTTATGCATTTTTGGGTTTGGGGTTTTGAGTGCGGTTGGAGTGCTTCTGATAACACATTTAACAGAGACTGAAAAACACAACAAATACGAAAGTAGAAAAAATCTTCACTGCCTACAAAGTCCTAAATAAACATGCTGTGATTAAAAAGGGGCAGATGTAACCATCAAACACTTCTTTCTTTTTTAGACCCCTTCCAGGTTTCTCAGATACTCATATACAATGTTTGCAGTACGTGTTCACTCACTTGTATACCCGAAACACTGGATCACTTTAATTCTTAATGTCACTCTACGTTTCTCAACAAGAATGTTTATTTTTCATTAGCCTTACTTCTACAACTTCCCTATTTATTCAGGCTATTATTCATAGTGCCTGGTCATGTTCTCTTTACGGACTGTCCATACAAGGCATTTAAGTAACCTGCAAACTATAATCATAACTGTATAAGCACATTCTGTCACTTCTACTACAAATATTATTGGTTCACACAGTTACAAGATTGTACCTGTTTTATTTTCAAATGCAGCCAAATTTTCATTAAAAAGAAAGAACAACTCTGATTTAGGAACTCTTCTGCTAAGTGTAGACTGTATTTCATCAGGCTTCAGCGGTTTGTTCGTCTGCAGCCCTTGCTGAGATCAGTTTATGTCTATGCAATGGATGCAGACCAACTTTTTTTGTTCCTGACAGGTAAAACTATACTTCCCTAGGCATTGAGGGCTTTCTCTCTCATGCAGTTTTATATTTTTGTTAGCTCCTTTGCTTTTGAGATGTGAACTCTAGTTCTGCCTTGAAATACATTTTGCACTGTACTTGGAGTGGTTACTAAAATCCAAATGACCTCGTTTCAGCTTAGGAGACCTTGTGTGAAAACAGGATGACAATTAAGACATAAAGATTTTGTTTTCCTGCATCTATGTTTTCTTTTTCTCGTAACAAATATTTAAGTGAATTTGAATTTAACTTAAAATTTGTTTAAGCTCAAAAGTCATTCGTTTATTGCAGTTACTTTCAGAGAAGTTTTATCTTAAAAATCTTTGGCATTAAACCAGAAAACATTCTAACTTTCTTCTCCTTCGTCTTTAAGCTTATGACTTGCTTGTGCAATTGTTGCATGAAAGTAATTCTACATTTTTTTCTCTTATAGGAAAACAGATGGAGAAGAATTTATCTGCAGTTGGGACTTAACTACACATAATTTATTTCACAGGATCAAGTAAAAGATAACTGTGAGCTCACACTAGCCAAGCTTCCAGGACACCGTCCCTTCCAAATTAGATATATTTTTGAGATTATATTTATGGAGAAATATGGGTAGAAAGCCATTGAGGCATTTTACAGATTTCCATGAGGGCTTAATGCTTCTCTGCAGCAATACAGTACACTCCTAGTGCTCCCTCTTGACTGGGTGGCTCCCATGAACAGAAATACATTTTATACTGTTTTGTAGTTTTCTGAAGCACTTGGTATAAAATAAACAGTTTACGCACCTAAAAGAGCTGTTCACTTTTCCATGGTGGGCACAACGTCGTGTCGCTTCGCCATATGCTCAGATTATGTGAACAGGATGGAAATCATTCTGACACGAGCTTACTACAGAGCCCCATTCCTCAGTGGAAATTTTCTGGTATGTCCTATTGTTTTAGCATTACATTTTATTATTTTTTCGCTCATACGGTAGGAAAATCACATTGCTTCCAGAACACGTTGATGCTAGTCAGGACGCTCTTGAGGCTAACAATGAGTCAGGACTCTGGACTCCTACCAAGCTTTTCTTCCATTGAGCTGTGCTCTTTTTTCTTCCTCCTTAAGGAACCAGCTTTTATTGGCCTCTTCAGCTTTGGATTAACTTACATCATACATTTCATAGTATATATATTCCAGTAAAAGAATACACACAGTACCATGCAAATTAACCTCCTAATCAAATTAAAACGTTGAATGACATATATAGAGCAGTGTGGAAAAGAGGCTCTACATGGTAACATGATGGTTCGCATTATGTGCCTTGCAAATCAGGCATCTACAGTGCACTTAGGGAGTGATAAAGCCAAATTACACTTGTGAGTCAAATGCTGAAAGAGTCGTGACAGAAAATTGTATAGTGAGCAGGCTTTCCCTTCCCAATGTGTTTTAACATAGTCAGGCGCAGCACTACGTTATGGAGCACAGGGAACAGGTCTAAAGGGAGAGAAGGAAAGGTCACATCTGCTAGGAAAGGAAATAAAAGTGGTTTTCGTGGTTTTCTGTCAATGGCACAAAGCGACATATAGGTTCAACTCCTGTTAATTTCCTAAGTACCTTTAAAAACCTCCCTAGGAAAGGTCTAGGAAACTAGCCATAACCAGGCAATGGATTGCAGAGAGCAGCAGCTGCTGGGAAGCACTGCCTGCGATGTTGGAGCGTGGCTATCAGTGTGCACCTCTTCTCTCATGCCAGGAAACTCCCCTGCACAAACAGGGTCTGCATTATGGTAAAGGTGTAGGATGAAATAGTGCCAGCATATGCTTTATGGAAGTTTCAAGCCTCTCAGAACCATTTTGGTGCCAACAGTGCTGTGATAATTCCTCTCTCCTCCACACCTTCAATTGTTCCACTTCTCGGCAACTTCTTTTAGTCCTATGGCTCCATTGGCTTTTTTTACTTGTTTTGCTTCTGTTCCTAATCACAGGGTCATTGACTGCCTTAATCAAATCTCACACTGTAATGAAAAGTAAAAGGCATAATGCAGCATTTAACAGACTGACTATCCCCTGCACTGACTGGCAAACGATTTTTCTCAAAGAACGAATCTTCAGTAAGACCTGAATGGTTCAGTTCAGGAAGAAAGAGAGGCCAAATCGTCTTTCTAATCACAAAACTTTGCCCCATGGGGTCTGAATTCTTGCTTTAAGGACCACATCAGAAGATTTATGAAGTCTGCTGCTTTGTTCCCACTTTTAGGAACCACTCCAAGTCACACTGAAGCCAATAGAAGTCCTTTCATTGACACGATCAGGCTTTGGAGCAGGTCCATAGCGAATGTCACTTTTCTCTGATAAAAAGAGAACAGCGCTGAACACTCTCAGCATTTCCACTGATGCTCACGTAAAGTGGAAAGTGTTTCTTTCCGGATGAGTGATCATCCTGCGCAGTCTGTAGAAACACTAACCAGACACTGTACTCACCCAGTCCATCATCCCGGTTACTCTGAGCAAGGCAGTACAACACTACAGACACAGCTTTAAGAACACTTTAAGATAAACCTGAATAACAACTGAAATTCTCAGTCGCTCAGCTAGACCCTCACAACGCTGAACTCAAAGGGAACTAAGCGAAGACAGCATTCACTTGGCCAAACCACCAGAGTCTTTACAAAATGAAGGGCTGAAGAATTTTTTACAAATTACTGCCATACTTACCTGGATTTTTATATTCTTTTGTGGCCCAAATATAGGTGATAAAAAGCATTGTGCTAGTGTGCGTCCATTTTATAGACATGAAAATCAGATCTGTATAATGCCCCAAAACTCTGGATCCCAGGACCCCAGAAACGCATCAGACGTGATACCTGAGACATAAAGAGCAAAGCAGATGTATTTTTGGGGGGGTGTTTTACCATGATCCCTTCAACATCAGCTCCCTGTCGTAGTTACCAATGTCTTCATTCACTAAAGGACAAAAAGTCACCTAGTTCCTACCAAACTTTTTAGCAATGTGACTGCAACTAACCTTGCTTCATCTGGGCAGTCTTCTCCCTGAACCTATGAAGAGCTCATACCCTTTGCCAGAGGAATCCTGGACAATGAAATGCCTTTAGTTACAGCCCAGAAATATTTTGTGTCCTTAGAACGGGAACCCAAAGCTGGCCAGAAACAAAGCTAGTTGCATTATTGGTGCTTTTACCAACATAATAAAGACCAGAAGACCTTCACTCACAGAGCATTGTGTTTCAACAGCAGCAGCTGGGCTCCTCTCTTCCTCCAGTGGGCACCAAGTGATTCCACCCTTCTCATTTCAGTGGGGTTTGCAGGTCCACGACACCCTGTTGTTCAATACACATTGATAAAAAAGAGGTCATTATGAAGAAAGTTAACTAATATGCAGGGAGGAAAAGAAACAAAGTTGTCTGTGGGAACGCTGGATGGAATTATCTTGTTCACTCCCAGCTATAGCATGCAATTGGTATTTCTTTACTTGCAAGTGAAAGGTGTGCCATTGCAAATACTCTCCGATGGATGCAGGCCCCTGCTGGATCATGCTATTTAACTCCCTCTTTGGGGCTGTTTGTCTTTGGTTTTCAACTGTCTTATTATGATATATGTGTACTGTGCATACCATGGCGTGTCAGGCTAGATCAGACTACAACTCGTCACACACAGCAACAAATTCAGGCAGTATGAGTGAGCTGCAGATACATATCACATGGTATTGGGAAGTTAATAGAACTTAGTTAGGTGGAAAATATTTTGATGTGTAGTAAGCATCCTTTGGCTCAAATTTCCTTCTCTTTTGGCTGGTTGGAATATTTTTTTTCATGTGTACAGTTTGAAACTTAAAAGGTAATTATGTTATTTAGAGGCATACGTTTAAATTTACGTCTTGGTGTTCCCAGTGTTCCCTTGGCAGACTAATTGGTTCAAGTCGTCTTTGCAAAATTATTCCAACTCATTTTTATTTTATCACTTACTTTGCATTATTAGAAGGAGCTATTAACAGAAGATGGGAAAGGTCTTGTTAACTAACGAAAGCGATTTTGGTATTTCTTTAAAGGAAGTTATGTTCCTAAAAGGGAGAAGAACATTTTAGGCTGATATAAGAACCATTGAAAATTTTAGCCCAGATCTCAGTTTCAAACTCACCCAGACCTTTCTCTCCTTTGCTGCCCACCTTACACATTTCCCCAATTTGAGTCATAAGCATTGAAACCTGCAAAGAAAATAATTCCCCTTTCAGCCCCCATCCTTCCTTCTTAAGCCAGATGTGTTGTAGCGAGCTCGGCAAACCTGGAGGACAAAAAGAGTCTTGAACTCAGAGCACCAAAGGGGCCAGCCAGGATGCCGGGGCTCTGCCCTTCACCCTGTTTGACCTCCTATAGTTTGTTTAGGCATCAGTTCAGGGAGACTCAAAGCCACGTGGCTGACTCCCAGCACAGGTAGTTTCACAGGAGTCAACAGAAAACAATAGGGCTGTTAAGCTGTTGGAGTCGGAGCTGTACGAACGTGTTCCCTTTGGTCTGGTGGCTGAACAGCAAACTGAAAAAATGATTCAGGTGAGGCTGAACCCGAAACACACAATGTCTTGGTGGAACAGACATAAAAGCCCCCCCAAAGTTTCATTTTGGATCAACTCAGATTGCTTTGATTTATCTAGAATGGAAGTTTTCATGTTGTTTTTAGCGCAGAATTTAAACAACAAACAGATCTAGCTGAAAAAACCCTCAGTTTCAAAACATCAAAATGAAACTTGAAGCAGTGACAATTTGCTCTCTTTCTGAGAAGTCTAATATTCTAATTATTGTATTACTTTCAAAATAACAAAGAAAAAAAAGGTTGACTTTGAAAAGTAAGTGGTTTAAGAAAGGTCAAAATGACAAAGTTTATTTTGAAAATACTGAAATTAAACATTTAAACTTTCTTGAGGAAAAAAAAATCCCCTGATTTTCTTTCTGACAAAACTCTTCATTACTTTCAACCTGAATTTGTGAATAGTTTTCCACTTCAAATTGCACTTTTGGCAAACTTAGTCTATCCTGGAAAGATGCCACCAGCTCTGTTGAAACTGGCACATGCTCACACACTTCACTGAATAAGAGATTTCATCCTGTAAAGTGAGGATAAGAATAAAACTTCCCCACTGATGGAGAAAAATCTATAGTTGAGTTGTTAATGCTTGTAAGATATAAATGTCTAAGGCAGACACCAACGGTTTTGGGTTCCCGAGGTATAACACTTCACAGAAAAAGAAATTCTCTTCTTTGTCTTAATGGGAACTAGATTAGGTCTTCAAAATCTTAACTCGTTAGATGAATAAAGAGCTAAAAGATAACACAAGCTTAAGTGCTTTAAAATTATGATGTAGAAGGCCTCTAATTTGCAGTATTACAATATAGCTGTTTAGTTTGAAGTGATAAATGGACACGGGCATCCAACACGTGGCTGCAGTAGGGAGGCACGTGGCGCTTCTCACTGCAGCCACCGTACGGGGACGGTGTCCCGTGTCCTGCAGCAAACAACCTGGGCAATACTCTTGGCTGCAAGAGATCTAGCATTGCCCCTGTGCAGGTATCACCTACCACTGTCTCGCTTGTCCTCCTCTCTTCTTGACCAGGAGGGGATTTCAGCACGAAAGCCAGCGATCAGAATGCTTTGGGTGGAACTTTCCTGTTTCATTCTATGTGACACGTTTGAGACTGAGTTTTGCTGCAGACTCGTAGCCTATGGCGGTGGGCAGGAGAGAGGAGGCTTTGCTGAAATGTGGAGCAAACATACACAAAAAGAAAACAGAGAAAACATTAAAATGACAGCTTGCTGAGGTGGCTTTTTGTCGGCGTGGCTTTAGCATGATCACAAAGTGATGTGCAGTAGTTGACATAGCTTGCTCTGACGTGGGGAAACAAAATCGATGCTTAGTTTGCCCTACTAGACCAGGATTTGCTACACGCACAAAATTTCCCAACGGGCCACAACAGGTGTGCCAACAAAATTGTGAACGTAGAAAGAGATGTGTCTATACGGTAGGCTTGAATCAAACATCTCATCAAACTTTGTCGAGATGCATTCAGAGGTTTGATCAATGAGCCGTGCTCTGCAGCTCAAGTCTGTTGTTAATTTTAAAACGCTTTTTCACCCCATGCAATGTGACAGCATAGATGCAGAAAACGATGTCAGAGTTAATAAAAAAAGCTCAGAGCCAGAGGAAGTGTAAGTGTTTTGGGCAAAATTCTGGCATCAGTAAAATCAATGGCAATTCTCCCCCTCCCTTCTGCACTGCTGGGATTTCACCCTTTGCCTGTAGAAAAGGCAGTGGATATGCAATAATATGAATATCCATTACACTGGTTTTTATTTTGTAAAAGTCTTGGGTTTAACTTCTGAACATAATTTCCAATGAGCTTTTGTTTAGCTCACCAAGGTCAATTAATGTAATTCCAGAACTTCTGGATCAAGTTTTGAGTAGATCATTCTCTCTAATGCATCCGTCTGTCATGCACTACTCACATCTTCTATTTTCACTTAATTCCCTTTGAAGTTACCTGTATGCCTAAAGTTAAGCCTCTTTTAAAAATCTTTACAGAATCAGGGACATAGTTTTTGTAATTCTCCATTCAGCTGTGTGGTAAGAGTAATAAAAAAGGGCTGTGATGTATGCAGAATTACACACTGTGTTCTTCCTCTGAGCTGCTGCATTTCTAGAGCAGTGCAAAAAAATCCTGTCTGCAGGGAATCTTGTTGTGGTTAAAAATCTATATTTTTGTTTTCTCCGTTCTACAAAACTGAACTAACAGGCACAACAAACATACATATAAATGTGCCTACAAATATCTAACAACAGCAATCACACTGGAGAGGATGCTGGAAAAATATGCACTTGTTTTAACCACTATAGAAGTTTTTTTTTTCAAGGACTAAAAATGGGAAATATTCATGTGTTAATTACCACAGGATGTGCAAATACAGGAAGGTGTTTTTTTCATGTGCTTCTAGAACTTACACAAGAAATGTTTTGTCACTTAATTCACATATAGCATGAAATGTTAAATTTACATTCCTATTGGTTCCAACAAGATTATTTTATCATCTACACAAGGCAATAATAAATACCCATAAATATAATAAAACCTGTTTCCATAACATGTTATTTTTTAGAAGAAAAAGATAACTTATCCTAGCTGCTGCCAAACATTTAAGTCATCTCTAGTTCTAGCACTCACTCAAAGCTCAAGGACTTCAGCCGGGAAAGCTCTTGCGAGCAGCGCGCTCCTGGGCCAGCCTCCCCACGGGAGTGAGACGATACCCACTTTCTGCAGCTGCAACTGTTGATGAAGAGGAAAAAAAGGTTTAAACGACAGATGTCAGCTTCCCAGCCTCTCATCTCTACAGACAACAGCGAAAATGAATCCTCCGTTTTTTACAACTTCCAGTGAACATTCCCCCAGCTCTTCCCATGCTTTATGTGTACACCCCTGGTGTGTCGAGGACCTCCTGCTTACCCACGGGCGCTTGTGACACCGCATTTAACACAGGCTCGGTGGAAAAGTGCACCTTTCGCTTGTTTTATGGTTAGGTAGCAAAACAGCCCAGATACCCCGTTTTGCAGACAAAGGCAAGGCTTCGTGCACACTCTGAGCTGGGGAGGGTTGTCAGCCCTGCCCGGCGGCAGCACAAGATGGCCTGGCTCCCCTGCCCATGCGAGGCAGCCGGGACAGCCGCCTTCTCCCCTGCTTTTACCAAAACTCTCCCCTTCTCCCCTCCAGCCAGATGCTTTTGAGCACCAGGTTGGAAAGGCCTCATCTAGTTAGAGCCTTGCAGAAGCAGTCAGGGCTCCTGTAAATAAATAATAGGCGCTTTGTTTTTCCAGCTCGGGTTATCCTGCAGTAGCAGTTTCAATGTAAATCTTTTCCATTGCTAGTCTTCTTTTTTCAGCTTCCATTTTTGAAACCCAGCACTTCACTCTGCTGTTCCAGAAACGCCTAGAAGAGCTGAACCAAGACAGCCCATTCCAAACAGGCGGTGAAGGAGTTAACAATGCCCTTTCATGCAAAACCACAAACAACTGGGGAGAAAGAAAAAAAAGAAGAAAAAAAGAGTTTTTAACTGAGAAATGGAAAGGATCCAAATTCTAACTGAGAGTAAAAGCACAGAGAGAGTATGAAAAGCACAAATCATCCTGGGATTCAGACTTGATAAAGTTATTAAAAAAGAAAAAGGGGGGGAGGAAAAAAAAATTGTTTCTGCCCTATACCTTGAGGCTGTGGGAGCTGATCGGGAGGGAGAGCAGAACGAGTCAGACAGGAGCCCAGCGCAGAGCCCCATCCATCCCCGCAGGCTCCGCAGCCGGAGCTGGGCACGGGCTGGTGCTCCCCAGCTCCTCTCTGCTGAGCTCCTGGCATGAGCCGCATTGGGTTTGCTTGCATAAACTCGGCACTTCTTTGCCTTTTTTTTTTTTTTTCCCCCTCTAAATTATTATTATTAGCAAGTGGGAGAAGAGAGGCTTTTAACACAGGCGGGCTGGAGCCTGGCTCCGGCCGGAGTGCGGGGGGGGGTGCAGAGGGCCCCGCCGGCCATTGGGCCATCGGCTTAGCAACAGCGTGGAAAGGGCCAACCCAGCATTCGTACCGCTGGGCCACCTTCCAAGGATGGGTGCCAAATGCTCTGCCTCTCTGCCAAGAAAACAAACAAGGGCACTTTTAAAAACTCCAGAGTTAAAGCGGCTTTTTTTTTTCTTTTTTCTTCTCTCCTCCACGCACTCTCCTCGCTCGCAGTTAATGATCTCTTTCCCTTTATCGCAGAAGTTCAAGTTTCAGGGAATTGTCACTTCTGCAGGTTTCAGGAGTCGTTTCCACTTTCCCCGTCTGTGGCAGTCTCCCATCTCTGCAGGCTGGAGCAGGCGCTGGAGTTCAGTCGGGCGATTTCTCTTCAGATGCTGCAGTTTGCCTGCTTTCTTCCTTAACAGTGGAAATCTCTGCCGTCTGCATTAGCATCGAAATCTGCTTGCTATTGCTGTGCATTTATATAACTTGCATAATTTACTACCTATGTCACTCTCTCATCTTCTACCTCTTCATTCATTTCAAGCCTGCTAAAGAAGTGGAGTAAGAAGCATAGAGACTTAAACAGGCAAAAAGTGGCTCGTAGCTAGAAACCTTTTTTCTGTAGAGAAAGAAGAAAGCATTTTGGAATTCTCATTTCCTTTTATTAAAGACATATTTTTATATTATATCTTTAATTCAGTCTTTCTTACATATTAGTCTTTGTGATTGCTGAAATTGGGGTAGAGCCAAACTTTTGCTAAGAAGAAAGACGGACTACAGTTTGCACCAGCTGAGAAACGTGCAGGTCCATGCTGTGACCCAAAATCTCTTCTTTCCCTGTGAAGGAGAAAAGCAGAGAAGTCCGAGCTCATTTCCAAGAAACACCAAGTGTCTTCAAGTCCTCATGGCTTAGCACTTACCCAGAGAGAGCTCTCACCTTGGATCTTGACTTTTATGCACTAGAGGAAAAAAATGAAATTGAGCTTTCTGTTGTTGTTGTTGCTATAAGACACTTTGGTACGAGGTGAAGCCAAACAGTACCTCCTGGGAAATATAAAACACTTCACAGAGAAAGGCCTAAAGAGGCCAACGTTGCAGCCCTTTTCTCCCGCCAGTCATTCCACTCATTTCTGAGACACTGCTCACATGAGTGAGGCGGGCAGGGTCAGGCCTTTATTTGCACACAGTAGCACCTCCAAAGGTTAAAGGATGTCATTTGCCATCAGGATCCTGTTTCACTTCCTACCTCTACCTCTGATTTACTGGGAAACCTCGAGTAAATCACTTAACCGCTCTAAGACCAAGTTTACCCAAGTGCAAGAACATTCTGAGCCTCCAAGAATATTTGTGAAGTGCTTTGAGGTCCTTGGAGGGAAGATGTACTTGCAAATTATCAGTGTAGCTGCTTCTATGGAAATAAATCTAAGTCTCTTTGTTTAAGCGTATGTCCCAGCTGCAACCCAATCTCATGTCTGCACAAGAGTGGTTACACACCATAATCCGCTTGGATTTCATAGGAAAAATATGCAGGAAAACAGGCTGAAAGGGCATCTCACTCAATTGCAGGCAGGTCCCTTGATCTAGAGAGCTGGGCTTTGGGCACGCTATATGGTGCACTTCATTCTCAAAAAAGCTTTATCTGATATATTGAGGGATATGTTTCTGCAGCTGCATGCTTAAGCTGAAACTGTAGTTCACAGATGTGGTAGCCAGGGTCCGTGCACTATGTGCTTTCTCAAACTTCCCAAACATCCGTTGTTACAAAAACTGGGCTGGAGGAGATTTTTCTGAATAGCAAAGAAACAAGATGATGGGAACTCATATGGTTGCGACCGTGCCCCCTGTCCTGGGCAGAACTAGGAAATATATGAACAACAACAGGAACCATACAAAAAAAGGGAGTTTGGGTAAAGGTTCACTGCAGGGGGAAAAGGGAAGGGGTTTCCTTTTTATCTGTACTGGTTCTGCTTATCTTTTACTAGAGGTTGTTTTTTGTGATGAGGAAGTAGAATAAGAAATCCATTTGTTTTTCTCATGACACAGCAACATACACAACATCCCTTCTGCCCTGAAGAAATAATCTGACAAAATTAAACCAAGACTTTACCCAGAGATTGCCCAATTCAGTAGTAAATTTCCACTCAGCTGAAAAGGTTTCGGATAAAGCATTCATGTGGGAATCCAGCAAATTGAAGCAACATCATAAATGCTTGATATTAATTCAGGACTAGGGTCTTAATTATTTTTCATTCATTACATAGGCGAGCAAAGTACTACATATTTTGATGGTTACTTACAGGACTACAAAACAGGACAAAAGATGTGGTACGTAAGGGCAGCTGGACCAACCTGTAGGCCTCGAGTCAAGAGTCAGCCAATACGCACTGAAGCACCATTTATCACCATGCTTTCCCCAAGAATGGCTTCCCCTCTTCTGCTGTTGGCTCCAGCACATTTGAAATGACTCCACCACCCTCTACAGCATGTTTTACAGCCACCTGAAATTGTATTTTTTAAGGGGCACATACGATGTGTCGGTAATTCCAATATACCCATAATTGCTTTTATAACACCTGGTTACAGTAGGTAGCATAATTTGCCAAGAACTTGATATGAATGCATTTCATAACATGCTTTATATAATCCATTATTAGAGAACATTGCTGCATCTCTAATTATGTTTGCAAATGCATGTTATTGAGTTCTACATAAAAGTATGCACTACTGAAACCAGCTCTCAGGCTGCAGAATTATATATATACTTTGCTCCCTTCCGTATATTTCTTTTTCTCTGTGTAGTAAACACTACAAAGGGGAAAGTGCAAAATTTAGCTTTGGCTTCCTGGTAGACTCCAGCCCCTCATCCAAGCATCCTTGGACAGTTCAGACCTTCACTGGAATCCTGTCATTTTTATCCACCTTCGTTCTACATAGCAAAAGTGATTATGTGAGTTCTGGCCTCAGGCTGATCAAATCTTTCAGTGTCTCTTCTGCTGCTGACACCACTGTGAGAGGCACAAATTACATTTGGTACAGTCACACATTTACCCGCAGAACCCACACAGGTTACTGAGCTGGAATCTACTTACAGCTGGTGCTAGAAATGTTAAACATAGTCTGTTTTCCCAGCCTCTTGTTGTCAACGTATAAGCTAGAGAGAATCTGGGCTGATTGTCACATCCCAGATTGACTTGGAGTGACCAGCAGCTTTGGGAGGGGAGCTGCCTTCACCCATCTTGCTAAGTGCAAGCAGCGGAGCTTAGCCTCTTGCCTACAGACTCCCAAGAAAACCTCTCCTTTACATTGTTAATTTGCAGGAGTTAGACAGTTTAGACAGCAGCAGCATCTTTTCTCATACTGCCTTTCCAATAAATGCCCTTCCAGTCTGGTTTGATTATTTCATCTGAAGCTGAAGTCCAAGACCATCACAAGCCATCACATGTGCTGAGTAAATATACTACCATGCTAATCCTTTGTGAGACAGTTATCTGTTGTGTACGTAAAAAATACAGAACGTGCGTTTTGGTGCATTTCTCTCTTGTGCATGGAAATACGGTAGAAATGTGGTAAAAAGCTCAGATGAGGTAAATTAATTATAGTTCAAGCCTTTTTTCATTTATGGTGAGCTGTCTCCTTCCTTCCCAGCCCCCTAAGGAATTGCACTGCACAACAGTCTCTCTAATAGGTTTTATCTCATTTTGCCTTGCCTCCATTTTCTCCAGCTCCTCTAGCGAATATTTGTCTTTTCTACCTGCTGCCCAGTTAAATCAGCCTTGGAGGCAGTGACATATGCCAGATCACGGTGGCTGTCACTTTAATTCCCTGTGCTCATATTTTTCTGCTCCTCGTGGGGTGCTGGGGGCAGATGTTTGGAGAAGGGACCCCTTTGCTGCCTGGCACGCTGAAGTCCTGACGTTAGCTGCTAATGACGGGAGTCGAAATCCTGGCCATGTTGACAGTACCCAGAGTTAAACAGCCAGCTTCTCCCAAGCGCAGATGAGTGCAGGTTCTAGACGTTAGAAATGAAACTTTACACTCTACCACAGAGTGCTTCAGGAGTAATTTCTTCCAGTTTCAACTCAACTATCTTGTCTAATTCCTGCCCAAAGGCATTGGCCTCCACACGGTATGCATGCTAACGCTGGTCGGCTCCCATCCTTCAGCCTTCCACAAAAGAGCTATTTTCCCATCTGGTGGTGGGGAGACAGAGACCCAAGAACCTGCAGCCTTCACCCCTGCATTGCATGGGTCATGATGGGCTCCAAAGCCTCAGTGACTTCCGATTGCTCCACTGCAGCACAACCTGGTCAGGGAGAATGTTGGTGAGACCTCAGGAGGGACAACGGCTGGATGGGTGGGACATCCCTTGTAGCTCCCTGCAACGGGCAGTGGCTGCTCTGGGGCCACATCACATTGTAGATAAGCCAACAGGTGCATATTCTACACCTTCTCTCCTTCTCAGAGGGAAAAGGAGTGGATGAGCCCTTCCCCTTCAACACAGGTCTGCTGCCCAAATCTACCTACCCCAGGTTTTGAAGAGCTCATGAGATTTTTACCCAATGGGATATATGATACACCTCAAAGCCTTTCAAAATCAATGGAAATATCACCATTGACTTCACATGGCTTGAACAGGACTCATGACTTTAAAAATCTCACTGGGCCAAAACTCCAGTCCCTACCTGGCTTCTTAGAGGTGTCAGTTAATTTTCTGCCAGTCTGACTAGAAGAACCTATTCTTCTGCTGGCAACTTTTCTCAGGACTAAAGTGAAAACCTAAAGCTTCTCTTAGTTTGCTAAGAACCTCCAGCTATATAAACCTTCCTCCCTCTCTGGCACCATATGGAGCACCCTAATCCAAGCCTTCCTCAGGGCAGCAGAAACTCAAGGTTTAGCCAGGTGAAAGCCTGATAGAACAAAATAACCGTGATTTATTAGTGGGCTACATTTTGCGCTTTAAACTGATGTTTATTGGGAAAATACTGGAAGAGGGAAAACAGTCAAATCACCAGTTAATGCAGGCACAGTGGCAGAAGCAGCCAAATTGTAGCTCCTGCCCAGTGTGATACAGTAAAATGGACCATGCCCTCTCATTACCTTGCTGTCCCCCTACACCCAGATCAGGGGAGACACTTACACACTGCTGTCCTTAAAAACAAAAATTACTTCGGTGTTCCTTTTGGGGAAGATACAGTTCACAACACCACACCTTTCTTTTCCAGCTAGAACTTAACACCATCTCTAAACAAACGATGATCTAACACACATTTCTAAGTGCGAGTGTCCAGGGAGTGATAAATTGAAGGTTTGGGTTTTAGTGACATTAATAATGCACATAGAAATGCTATTTGAAAATAAGAAAGTGGTACATTTTATACTGTGATGCTTGTGGGGCAGAAATGGAAAGAAGAAATTTAGTTTTACACTTCCTTTGTAATGCTGGGTCAAGGTGACTCCCAGCGTAAGCTGGAACAACCCCACTGGCAACCTCCTACGCACCTACCTCGTGTTGCTCCAGCTCCTCTCCCCAGCTTAGTCATTTCTCCAAGCATATCGCATGGGGAAAGCTGGCAGAGATAAGGCACAGGATTGCTTATCCCCTCCCTAGGATGGCCTGGGGCTTGACACAGGGACTCTTTCCACTCCCTCCATCCTGTGTCCTGATCAGAGTAAAGGATTTCAGTAGGAAAACTGTGCCTAGGGATGTAGTTGTTAATCACGGCAGAAACAGCTGGAGCAGAGCCTTCAATTTATTATTACTCAAAAGAAAGCAAGCAAACTGTTTCTACTGAACTTCAGTGACCACACAAACTTGACATAAAAGCAGTGTGCAAATGTTCATGTTGCCAGCACGCATTTGCTCCAGCCATACTGGTACAAGATGGCAGACCATGGGCATTTGAATCCTGCATGGTTAGGGAACGCATGCCTGACTGCTCGCTGGCTCTGCCTTATTTTATGAGTGCTTGATTAACCTGGCAAATGAAGAGTCCTAGCACGAAGACAAATGGGAAATGAACGCGAAGAACGCTGCAACCTTTGCAAGCAGGGCTGCTCACACGTACAGTTGCTTTTACTGGGGGCTGTCATGACACAAAACTCAGCGATGCACTTGGGAATACCTTCTATGGGATGGGAATGGGCATTGCTTAACAAAGCAAGGCTACAGGCTTCTCAGCATACCACTGTGCTGGCAATTAAATAAGCCTCTGAGCCACATGTGACTGTGCCTTAAGAAATTAGTGTGATTCAGAATGATTTGGGTAGAGGAAAATATTCCCTTAAAGGATCCTGCCTGGGCTCCTCAGTGCACAGAGGGTGGGAGAGTTTCCCAGTCCTTGTGCAAAGGTGAACTCTGCCCAGAAAGAAGAAATCTGAAAGAAGAATCCACTGCAGCCACCTAAGGGCATTCCATCAACCAAAATGGAAAATTAATTAAGAGAGTGAATAATTTTCTGAGACTTATTCAGTTTTGCACAGCTTTAGCATTCATCTTTTCTGTCAGTAGAGAAGCTCTTGATCCAACACAGTGTTTATAGCCACGTTTCCATAGAGCCCTGGCGTGCAGAGCCAGGTTGTGTGACTGACCTGCAAGACCTGTTTATAGACCTCCATTACAGAGCCTCTCATTTTCTTGGATGATTATCGTAGGTGTCAAATAAAGCTAGATTACCTGTTTTATGTCTTAGAATGATAAGCAAGCCAAAGCAAGTCATTTGGCTCATGTAGTTATACAGGTATACCTAGATATATGCATACATACATTATTTCAAAGACTCAAGGCAATCTTACAGCCTTTCTTGTTGAGATTTTGAAATCTTTTCATTTTACCAAAATGTTCCTCTTGGTAAGATGATGCTGGAATTTCAGCTTCTCTGGCTGAGATGCAGAGCTAGGTTGTAAAAGTTAACAGAGGATGGCATGGGAACAGCACAGTGGTTTCAAGGGGGCAAGAAGCCCTTCTTCCAGCAGACTGGAACAGTCCTCGCTGCTGGAACGGGTGTCTTAAGCACGACACAGCTTGGCTTAATGGTGGTGCCTCCAATGGTAACAGGAGGTGAAGCATGTGCTGACAGAGCTCATTGCAGGGAAGCTTATAAATGATTCCTGGCACCACAGTTGGCAGTGGCCAGTGTTACCAGTCCTACCATTGCATAACATCTGCACTTTACCACAATCACCAAAACAATCAAGCGAGAAAAGCATGCTAACGCTTGTTGGAGAATAAACTCAGCAGTCACTCTAATATCACACACTTTTCCAGCTTGCAGCTCCACCTCCTTCTCCTTCTGTGCCTGGGACGAGTGGGCTCCTGCACCGGTACCCGGAGGCCCCACCTTCCTGGGCGTGGTGAGGACCCAGCCCTGCTTCCCCTGGGCAGAGATGTGCTCAGGCTTCGGGATGCGCTGACTCAGTGATGCACGGCTGATTGCGAGCGGCAGTTTCAGCCAGCCAGCCAGCTCCAGCGAGTGTATAATATGCATTTACCAACAAACAGACACAACCACAAGCTTCTTTTATAAATGGATTCCAGAGCCCGGACAGCAGAGAGCTGGCTCAGGCTGAAGACTTGCACCGTGCCAATGAGGGTACGTGGGAGGCAACGATGGCCTTTGCGCTCCCACAGCTTGGGTCAGCTAAATTCTCAGTGAAGTCCAATTCCTCAGCATAATTGAGAGATGCTTGGAGGCTGCTCTAATTAAAACAGATAGCCGCGGCCCCGGGGAGGCTGCTACAGGAAATGGAGCTCAGTCGGACCTAGGGAAGCTTTAGGAAAACCCCCTTTCTCTTCCACCTATTCTAATATATTAATTTATGCCCTCAAAGGATCCACTTCTCAAAGGTATGCCCTAAAAGCCAACAGATTCAAGTCCCTGCAGGATGAGCCCGAGACCAAAGTAGCCCTTTCAAGAGTCTCAAGCCCTCACATGAGAGCAGCTTGCTCTCCTTCCCCCAAAAAAAGCTGTTCTAGCTGACATGCTGCTCCTCGCAAACGATGAGGCAACATCCCCTGAGAAGAGAGAGTGTCTCTCGCATAGACAAGCTATTCAGAGTCTGCTGGGCCTGATCCAAAATCAATTGAAGTACACGGTGAGTCTTTCCACTGATTCCAAAGAGGTTTGAATTGGGCCCAAATATCAAAGCCAACACCATAAACTCTGCCTGGAAGCCAATACACAGCCAAGTACCAATTCCTCAGCATCGGTGTCATGTGCTTACAGCAAGATACCCTGCTTACTCAGCGGGATGCTTGCCTTCAGCACCGGCTCCTCATTTCCCAGGGGATTTAGCTCCCTTTACCGCATTGCAGTTCTCAAGTCATCAGGTGACAAAAACATGGATAACAGCACCAAGGTCCACAGCCATGAGGAAAGGTCACAGCACTCGCCGCCAGGCAGAGACAGGGAGCGGAAAATGAGGACAAAAATCAAGAAACCAGAAAAGTTCCTTTACACAAGGAATGGGGTCTCTGAGCTCTTGGCCAGTTATGTTAAATAGTGGAAAAATCTTTATTTCCCCACAATCAAATGGAGCAAAATAATGCCACAGTGGCCTCAGTGCTTTAATCAGCAGGACAAGTCAAGCCTTTTATTCCTTTGTATATTCCAGTCAATGGAAAGTTATTGCTTAATTAACCCCCTTGAATGAATACCTGATAATTAATAAACCCATATACTGTACCCCAAGGCTCTGAGTTTAAGAAATCTCTTCTGTTCAAGTATGAAAAAAGAAAACATGCTGAACTAATGGGAAATAATTCTGGTAGAAGGCAAACCAATTAGGATTAGTGAATTCCATTTCATTTAAAGTTCCAAGATAGAGAAGTAATTTATCTAGCAAATTAATAGTGTTAGTGACTTTCCTAATATATTAGCAAGTCTTTCGTATCATATTAGTGAAAACCGAGCTGGCTAATACAATAAAAGACTTATTATAAAGGTATGAAGGTTACCAATGCGATAAGATTTTTGCATCCAATTAGTATTAAAAGAATGATGCTCTAAAATGGACTTTTATATTTATTTATATGATTACCCAGCCTACTGTAGAGGCCACAACTTTGTTCTCAGCAAATTACTAATTCTCCTCCGAAAACTAGAGCTCCTGTATGTTATATTCCTCATGCAAAACTGCATGCATGCCTGTATCTGCAAATCTGCATGGATAACTGACCCAGATTATTTGGTCTGGCTGCATTGTGTTTAGCACAACACTACGGTGGTTTTGCATTCTTCTAACCTTGGATGAGCTAGAGACTGGTCTAATCAGACACAGCAGCCTAAAGGCAAAACAATTACGCTGAAATTATCATATGGAAGCAAGCCAGTGCTCCATCTTGTCTGGTATCCTGTCTTCATCAGTTACTAGATCCTCCCACCCTTTTCTGGAGCAAGGTGAAAAATACCTGCTGCACCAAGTTGATGGAATAACCTACTTGTACAGGCATTTCTTCAGAGCCTAACCAGATAGTGGCTTCCTGAATGAAACAGCATGGTTTATGTCCTTTTAGAAGTCCTGAATTACAAACTTCATTATTATAACACAAACCTGTGTAACTATCCCCAACTAAGGCTATGCTAGTGTGCTAGTGAGTTCCAGAGATGACTTTTCAATGCTGTGAAAAGGTATCTGCTTTGGTTAATTTTATAACATACTGTCTTTTACACTGTACTATTAGATATTGTATGAACACAGCTTTATTTTCTGTGAAAGATCTCAGCTACCTCCCAATGCCTTTGCTGTGGGTGCAGTAGCCAAAGAGCAGATGTACCTTCAGTGTCAACAGGAACCAAGGTTGCACATGATGGCACGCAGAAATGGAAAAAACAAGAACCTAAAAGAGGTTTTGTTACATCTATTTGACCCATTGATGTACCAATGGGTAAAATTTTGGGTCTGCATATTGTTAATCTTATTTATTCTAACCAACAGTTCTAGAGTATCTGTTCTCATATATATGGCTTTGCCGTGTGTTTATGCACAGTCTTGGGAAAGAAGGTTTTCAGATCATCATAAAAAACCTTCTTATGGGGTTGGCAGCAGAACTGTACAGAATCAGAAACATACACATGGGTACTTAGAAATCAATTGTATTAGAGAACATAATTGGTGCTATTTTTCATCTTTAAAGTTCCTGCAAGGGTAGTTTTCTGAGGTAGATCAAATTAGTAAAGTAGAAACAGATGCAGTCGATTGTCCATCGTTCAGGTCGCGGTACGAGTGATAAAGACTGATCGCAGTCAGCGGATGTTAATGTGAGAAGATATATTCCTGCACATTCCTCCGAAATCGGAGCTGTGACTGATCTGATTCATCTCATATCCTTAAATCACTGGAAATTGTCATAGTCTGGATTTCAGAATTATACCCTGCTATTTCACCCCCCACAAAAAACACAGCATCTTATACATCAGCCTGGAATTTTGCCTAGCTGTGCAATACTCACACCACGTCCCTCCAAGCCAGATATAATACAGAGCAATCGCAGGTGTGTGCAGGAAAAAGGTGAGCTATGTGCTGGGGTTTATACAGATACATGAGAATAAGGAGTTGAAAAGATTAGGAAAAATTCCACCTGAGAAGTCATCATGCATTTATTTTTTTCAGCCCCCTCCCATAAATTCAGACCAAGGGAATTTCCTGGTGAAATGCAAGGTCAGTGTTTTAAGAACACTAAAAACTGCATCTTTTGCTGCAGCTGTCAACCTGAGTCATTAGTGAGACAATTGCTACTGTTAAATTTAATACTGAACCTCTACCTCCCTGAGTGTAGGAAGAATAATTATGCAAGCACAGTAAAAGGTATATTTAACTTAATAACTCATTTATTGCCATTGTGGGGGTGAGAAAGGATCCCACATCATTAAACTAGAATATAGCTAGCCAAATTTGTTCAAGTCCCTCTTTTTGAAACATCAGATCATGGCCATGTCTGGATGGAAACCATAGCATAAAAATAAATTATTTAAATTACTTCAGGGCAGAGGCAAAAAGGAGGAAACAGGGAGGAAAGTGAGGAAGTCAGAGAGTAACATAGGAACAGAAAAAAATAGTAAACAGAAACAGAGAGACAAGCAGGACTAGGCACATTTGGTATCTTTTAAATCTACAAGCTCTATAGACCTTAACAGGGGGAAGGTATAAGGTAGGGACAAGGCTGGGATGGAGGCTTGGGCCATGGTAAGTGAGAGCTGGTGGGCCAGGGTTTGAGCCAAGCGTCAGAGCAGACAGTGAAGTAGACCGAGGTCACAGGAGGCACCAGTGGAGCTACTGGAAGAGCAGCTGGAGAAGAAGGAAGATTACTGGAGAGCAAGGAGTTATGGATGCCATAGGAAGAAGAAAAAATGACCAACTGTCAAACCAGCACATAAAATAAGACAGCTGAAGAGAGAGGTCATGGGAACAACAAATACCAGGGTGACTGAGGGGGCTGGGGAAAGCGAGAACAGTCATAGGAAATCAGACGATGGTTTGATAAGGGAAATCCAGATTCAGAGGTCAAAGGGGAAAAAGTTGTTGGTGAAAAATAGGTCAAGGGAGCAGCCTGCCTTCATTATTTTGTTTTTCAAACCTTTAATTTAACAGTTGCTAATGACAGACAGTGCACAAAATGACATTTGTATTACCCTCCGACACTGATGTAAAAATAGGCATAATCCTGTTTTTTTGATGATTAATGCAGTGTGAAAAAGATAATTAAATGAGGCCTGGTGTACTTTTGCTTTATATGCCTCACTGCTACCTTCTGTGGCTGCTGCTCAATCTCCTTGAAAATCTATTAGGCTCTGCTACCACCATTTTATCACTTTTGCTGCATTAAGTTGGACATGCCCTCCCTGAGCTTTAGACTGGGAGCAGGTCCTCAGAGGAGGCAGAGCAGGAGCGAGAGACGCGGTGAGCCAGCATGCCGCCTGCCACCTCCCACTCATGTGATTACCTGACCCTTATATAAATTCCAGCACATAAAGTTTTTACTGGTAATGCTTACTCTTAATTAGCTAGTTCATGTAATAATAGCAACTTTTACCCCTTCACCTGGTTAGAAAAACCTTTGGCAGCCGAGTTCAGTATTGAAGGTGATGCACTTCACCAGCTCACAGTCTGCAGCTTCATTTCTGAGAAGCATGGAAGGGGAATGGGGGACAGAGGTGTTCTGAAAACATTAACATATTCTGCAGAAAATATTTGCATATCTGTAGAAAATAAATTTTTTTTGAAGTTCTGCTCTCGAATTTTATCTCTATATTTTTTTACTACAAAAAAACCCTAAAAATTGAAAAAGGTACCAAATGTCTGAAAAAAGACTTTCATAATCACTTTCTTTGCTGATGGCCTAGAAATTTGCTGGATTTGATCCGAAACAAACTGCAGACAAATGTCAGCTTACTCCTGACATTGTTAGAAATGGATTTTCTTCCTTTGTGCTGCCCCATACATAATCAAATGCACATTCAAAATACATAATGGTCTGCTAGTTTAGAATTATTGCTTGATCCTATGGCTGTGGAAAAGCAGTGGAGTCAGCCAGTGTTTCTTCGGGATGCATCAGCGGCAGAGGCAGGACTAGAACTGAAGACACTGCAATACCTCCCTCTTCTCCTTCCAGCTCCCAAAGCAATAAAACCTTTCCGTGCTAAATTAGACTATTGATCAGTGGCTACCATTCCTAATGGACATCCTGTCTCTCATGTCTGGGATTAGGACGTTCTTTCTACTGCTGGATAATCTTAGTATTGTACAATTGCTCTTTCTCTACTAAAGACTGACTAAAAGAAGAAATATTTCCTGGTTGCTTTTGGTTTTTGTAAAAACCTCATCAAGCAGGCTCACGTGAGAGGAGCTAGCAACACCAATTTGTGATCTAGTGCACTCTGATCACATCCAGTCTATCTACCAGGTATGTGTTTTCTGTGAAGGGATGTTACATCATTAAACCACCATCTGCAGCATGTTATAAGATACTTTGATAATTCAAGCTATCATGTCATAATACTCATTATAAAGAAAAAAAAAAAAGAAATAAAAAGCCAAACATTTCTTCCTGTTCTGGTGATGGTCAAATGATAAGCCCGAGCTGAAAGTCACACCCGTCAAACATCTGAAAAAGTACCACAGACTGAACGTCTGCATGAAACACAGCCGACATGGGCAAGTTGTTAGCTGGGGGAGCCCCAACACAACCTAACTCCAGCTCTCTGTGATTACACGAGTAATAGGGCAAGAGATTCCTTTCCCTGCGACCCAGCCCACACACATGCTCTCACATAACCAGACAAACACATGCCACGTGCTCAGCAAACCCTGCGTTTTGGCCCAAAGTAGGCACACAGCAAGCAATGATGCGACAAGAGTCCATAGAGCAATTACCCCAGCTCTCGGCCACATCTGAGTGCTGCCAGGCAAGGAAGGTAACAGGAATAGCAGAAGATAGCCTCAAAATTCCTCTGTCCCTTCCAGACAACATCATTTTGGGGCAGTTCTTACACTTTCTTTATCTTTTGGCCAGGGAAAAAGATCACACATTCATTAATGTTTTGGTAGCTCAGCTGTAACCCTCCAGTGAATGTAGCGTTATGGGCAGACTGAGGGCAATTTTAAGCCAGTTCGTTGAAATCTCCAAAACTTGCACTTGGCTTTTGTTTGCAGATACACCTATTCTGTTTTCACCCATCTTTTTCCTAACCTGAAAACATCCGTTAGCAAGCCAGACTCCCAGGCTACATCCCAGTAGCTGACTTGTGTGTCACGGGTTAGCAAAGGGAAAAAAGGACCATGTCTCTGGCAAAGGCACCCTAAACTGTATCATGCTAAATGTCAAGCACGGGTGGTGAATTAGCAGCCCAGACACACAGCTGGAACAGTGGAGACACTTGAGAGAGCTGCTAGCACGCTCCTTGCGTTCTCTAAAGCCCACAACCAGTGTCCAAATGAACGTCAAGAGAGGGTCTCTTTTCTTTAAGTGTAAGCTGTTTTCTATTGTATTGTGGCCTGCAAGTCAGCATACAAGATGTACTATGGCATTATGAGATAGTGACAGCTGCTGAAGAAATTCTGTGTTATAAACATGCAATGATGCAGTGAACTGGCAAATACATATGGCTGGAAAAATGATGATGAGGAAGAAGAAAAAAGTATTTCAGATTTTTTTTTTAACAAAGTAGATACTCAGTAGTTTGCTTCAGCTTGCATGCCCTAATCACAGAACACAGTTTTTTTCTTTAATGGAAAAAAGGTTTATATACCTATATATACACACATAAATACATATATTTTATGTATATGTATAATATATACAGAATGGCTTGGATTGGAAGGAACCTTATAGAACATCCAGTTTATATACACACAGTATTATCCTAGGATTGATCTACATGTGGCTGGACAAGCAGAGGTGATATTTTCATACAGTAAGATATTTCTGCTTCCTATTTCTTTGAGCTCTTTGGCTGAACAACCAGTATCTTGAATTGCCACAGTACTAACTCTTTCAAGCATACCCCTAAAATCTATGGGCTGTTCCCCCCTTTCTTTTTCTGGGCAGATGGATAATCTCTGCGCATATACACCAGGGATAGGTCATTCACTCCCTTTTGCAGTGTCATCAGTCATGGAGGAGTCTCTGTATGTCAGAATAAATGAGCGTGGACAGGATGGACGTAGGACGTCACTGAGGGAGACCCCAAAACCACACGGAAATGTTTATACAGCTTATATATGCCCTCATAATTGATGGTTCTCAGCAAGCATACACATCCATTGCTATTAAAAATGCTAATAAATCCAAGTCCATGACATTCTTCTTAGGAAAGCAAGTATTACGGCTTTTTAAAGAACTGAACAAGGAAATGGAAACTTGCAGTCATATCAGTCCCCTTTTTCAAACCTGGCTGCCGCAGCTTGCTTCTCATCTCTGAACATAAGCTCCTAACGAAGGTGGCACATCTTCATGAGCATCGTTGGTTAACAGTGGCGATCCAGCCTCTTCTCAGTCCAGCCAGCTTGCTTGGGCCCTAAGTACAAAATGTAAAATCCCAATTTTGTCACTCAGGTTTGAACTCACAGCCCAAAAGCAGATGGAAACAGAAGCTGAAGCCTGTGAGTCTGCTCTTTTGTATGGCACATTTCCATCCACCTTTAATCAACGATGTCTGAGAAATGAGGGCTCAGTGAGTATGCAGTCCAGCATTGGCACCATTTCCCAATGCTCCATAATCATCCTCAGATTTTTATGGACAGTTTTCTCCCCAGTGATTTTTTTCCTAGTCATTTAGTGCCACTATTTCAGATTTCCTCTTGCTGAACTGCTGGAGTGTCATCAGTGTATCTATATAGAGTACGAGAATATATTTGGAAAGCTTATTTCCAAGGGCCATTGGAGATGACTAACATTTTTACACCGCACAAAAGAAGAGAAAATAAATTTAGGAGCAGCAAATAGAGCCACTGTGTTATTTCCTTCCCTGTAAATAAATAACTGTAACACTTGTATTCCAATCGTGGAGCTGGGTATCCAGCATCTTTGTGGGGAAGGCACATTTCAAACAGCCATAAATGTTCACCCAAGACATTGACAATGAAGGCTTAAGACAGCACAAATTATAGGGAACATGAAAGAAGCCCTGCTTCCCTTGAAGACGCCACCTGTTTAAGCACCTGGGAAAAATTATTCATAGCACTTCACCACTACACAGACTATAAAGATCCTATGGAAATATCTTTGTTTAAAATCAACATTTATGGCCCAGATTTCATAGAAGTGTGTGTAAATCCTAACTGATGCAACAAATGCAAAATGACATCTTGAAAAACATGGGCTCTGCACATCAGGCTCCATTGCAAGTCAAACCATTTCAGCTTTAGAATCTCATATTTTAGGAGCTGAGACCCGAGACCAGAATTCTAATCTTCATTCTCGGTTGCTTCAGTTCAGTACATGTTTATATAATGAATTTGTCCCTGTACAGAACTGCCCTACTCAGCTAAGTACCTATTAACAGGAAAATGGGAGCAGAACCCACTGGCACGCATCCTAACA
>Ga0181612_115081_pt1 | contig 42463 bp, 35 predicted proteins | sample HoacroProtozoa21_FD_119630 | JGI IMG/M metagenome (GOLD analysis project Ga0181612, IMG submission 119630) | Hoatzin crop microbial communities from Cojedes, Venezuel. Combined Assembly of Gp0051906, Gp0051904, Gp0051908
GGCCGCATACGTGAAAATTTCAATGGCTATGAAGTGAATATCTTCGATATTGAACGGAACGTGTGCGATGCCCTGAAGTATCGAAACAAGATAGGCATGGACGTATGTGCAGAAATCCTTAACAACTATCTTGGCAGGAAAGACAGGAATCTGAACCGTCTTGCTGAATATGCAAAGATATTGAGAGTGGGAAAAATTCTTCATAACTATTTGGAATTGGCACTATGACAAAAGACATCAAAAACATCGGTCTCTCCATTAAAACGAGACTTTGGAATATCGCTGCTGACAACAAGCGCGACAAGAATGACAACCAAATATACCAGTTGATTGCCATACGATACATACAAGAAAGGCTGCTTTACAGACTGTGCCGTATTGATGCTGTGCTGTATTGATGTTGCACAAGTTCTATCTAAGGTAGATGCACTATTGTATACATACGGTCAGTTTAACGCTCGGCCAATATAATTGTTGGTTATGTGCCCCATATTTCATAAACAATCGATTATTTCCAAAATAAAATAGTGCATTTTTGTCATTTTTCTTTGTGTTTTGACAGATTTGCACTATATTTGCAGCCGAAAAACTATTGAACTGCAATGATAGGACAGATAGATATATTGGAATATGCCCAAGGTAGGCAAACCATCACTGTTCGACAGATAGTGGAGGATTTAAAAGCGATTGGGGCAAACTTTTCGCACAACACAATCATATCCAGTCTGAATAGAATGGTTTCTCGTGGGTTAATTCAAAAAACTGAGAGAGGTATATATAATCTAACAACTAAAGGGAAAAGGCAATTCGTAGCATATTACGATAATGAGATGCACGAATTGGATAAACTTCTTGCAAAAGAATTTCCTTTTTTGGAATATTGCATTTGGAATAGTGAAGATATCCGACATTATTCGCACTATGTTGTTAATATGGATATTCTCTTTGTTGATGTGGAAAAAGATGGCATGGAAGCCGTTTTTTCATCTCTGTTGAATCATGTAGAATTAAAAAGACTTGTGTTCAAATCTCCGAGTGAGGATGATTACGCCAATTACATAACGGGAAAGTCTTGCATCGTCATAAGGCAGCTCATAAGTCAAGCTCCTTTAGTATCGTTTGGAGATGGAAGCAAACGAACGAGCATCGAAAAAATTATGGTAGACGTAGCCGTCGATTCTGATTTTCGGTCTTATCAAGGTTATGAGACGCTGAGGTTCTATCGCAATATTCTAGACCAAAACGACATCAATGAAAGGCGTTTGCTTAGATATGCAGAACGCAGATCGTGCAAGGAGAAAATAGCTATGGACATTGCGGAAGTTAAACAAAACAAAATATTTGACTAATGATACTTTCTGACAGCAGAACGATGGAGTGGATAAATCATGTCGCATCGATTTATCCCACCTTGGATAAAACTTTAATAGAAAAGACCATCAGAGCCTTTTCCTTATTGGAATCACTTGTGCGTTCGGGATGCCCTTTCACATTCAAAGGAGGAACGGCATGTATGTTACATCTGAATAGTAGCAAACGACTTTCTATTGATATAGATATCATATGTCCACCAGGAACAGACATTTCGCAATACCTTGAAAAATGTTCCGCAGACTATGGGTTCACAAATATTGAACTCGTTGAAAGGATGTCAGCCCATAACGTGCCCAAATCACATGCGAAATATTTTTATAAGGTGTCGTATGTAACAAATAAGGATACTGGGAGCATTTTACTTGATGTGTTGTATGAAGATATTCATTATGGGAAAATAGAGAAATTACCCATACAAAGTCCGTTCCTTAAAACGGAAGGAGAATCTGTCATGGTAAATATTCCTTCAGCATCCGATATTTTAGGAGATAAACTAACAGCACTCGCACCACATACGACCGGTGTGCCTTTCTTCAAGAAAGAACGTGACTGTTCTCTAGAGATTATCAAGCAGATGTTTGATATTGCCTCCTTGTTTGATATCGTGACTGATTTCGAACAAACAATTTCCACCTATAAAAAGTTTGCAGTAGTGGAACTCGGTTACAGAAATCTGCCTGATAAAAATATCGATGATGTCCTGGATGACACCATTTCGACTTGTCTATGCATTGCATTGAGAGGTGTGGAGAATCCCGATGAGTTCTCTCTCCTACAAAATGGCATAAAAAAGATAAGCAGCATGCTCCTCTCCAAACGTTACAGATTGGAGGAAGCTATACTTGACGCGGCAAAGGCCGCATATGTAGCATCTATAGTGAAATATGGCGTAACAGACATCAAACGTTATTCTGACACCACAGCAAACGATTTGAAAGCGGTGGTTATGAAACGGCTCAACTCAAAACTCAATAAACTAAAGAATACAAACACTGAGGCATTCTTCTATTGGAGTTTAGTTGATGAGATGATCGCTAATCAATAACAGAATAAACCATCTTATGAGAGATTGTATGCGAAGTAATGCATAATACATGGACATAACTACCAATGTCAACGCTTCTGACACAGGTACAGCCAACCATAATCCATCGTTACCTACGAGTGCAGGCATGAGGAGGAAACACGGTAAAATGAATATATAGCCACGCAGTAACATAAAAAATGTTGCCATACGCGCTTTCTCCAAGCTTTGCAAATACCCGATAAGTACCACGTTTAATGTAAACAGAACAAAACTCATAGAAAAAATCGGTAATCCGTGCATACCGATAATTAACGGTTCCTGTTGATCTCCCAAGAATAGGCGTAGTATCGTAGGGCTAAGCATCGCTACCGCTAATGTTATGACAAGACCGCAACAAACGGCCAAAGACATGGAGAAACGGAATGTCTTACGTACTCTTGAGGTGTCGCCAAGACCATGATTATAGCTGATAATCGGCAACTGTGACTGTGCTATAGCATTACCAAACATGAAGACCAGGGGAAAAAGGTAACAGGCAACGGAGAAAGCAGCCACACCATCCTCATGAAGACGGTTCATAAACATAAAGTTGCCTACTATCATCATACACGTTTGTGCCGTTTCTCCTACAAATGTAGGGAACCCCACTTTTACCATATAACCGACATTACGCATCGTTAGACGGATAGCCTTCGAACTGAATTTGGGAAGGTAGAGACTTACGGTCTTACGTAATCGAGCGAAATATATCACTACCATAATCACGCCTATACCTTCGGATATACTCGTTGCTAATGCCGCCCCTTTTATACCCATCTGTAAAGGGAACACGAAATACCAGTCGAGAAAGATATTTACACAGGCCGGAATTACGTTGGTAAGCATGGCATACTGTGGTGAACCATCCAAACGGATGATAAACAGACCTACATACAGGATGGCACTTCCGATAAGACCGAAAGAAGCATATCGCAGATAATCCACCACATAGCTTTCCAGCAGTTTACTACCACCAAACAGTCTGTTGGTCGCTTCCGGAAATATTGCAATTATCGCCACGACGATAAGCGTGATTAGCAGTGATACCGTGAAAGATTGGGTAATATTGATATTGGCCGCCTTGATATTTTTATGGGAGAGATGTATGGCCGCCACAACGGATACACCAGCACCGAACATCAGTGCTATACCTGCTACTAAGGTATACACCGGAGCCGCTATGTTTACTGCAGCCAATGCGTCACTGTTGACACCCCGTCCTACAAATATACCATCTGCCAGATTCAATAAGGCACCGAACAGTAATCCCATGAAAGTCGGGATAAACAATTTTACGAATAGCTTCGAAATGCTCGTCTTTCCGAAATCAATCGCGTCTCTCTGCATAACTCACAATCCTTTTATTATATAAAAACTAGGACTGGATAAAATGCCGACCATTTTAATCAGCCATCTTATCCAGCCCTACGTCCCTATAGCGCCCTCCGATGAGCGGGTGCAAAGGTACGACAATATCCGTTAATCAACAAATTTTGAGTTTAAAATATCGGACAAAACGGTTCTAACTAAAGAAATTATAGAGTCAACAAGCCACTTATTCCCCCACAACTCGCCAAATTCCGAAAAAAATGCTTATATTTGCCGCGACGCAAAGACAGCAACCGAAGCGTCAGACAATATCAATCACAGATAACCCACCGGTATGAACAACATCAGATTATCCCTTCTCGGCACCATCGCCACGGCGCTCGTCACGGTCGCCGCGTCATGCACCTCCGCCACCAGGACGTCGGCCGAAAACATTACCTACAGCGAGGTGAGAAACTATTTCTTCAACAACGACGCGCCGCTGCCCGCCAATCCCAAGATAGAAAGTCAGGCCGAGTTTGACCGCTACTTCTCCCCCGCCGCGTTTATGGGCAAGGACGGCATGCCGACGCAAGTCGACTTCACCCGCTCGTTCGTCATCGCCATCGTCAAACCGGCCACCGAACGCGCCACCAACCTGGTGCCCGAGGCGCTCACGCTGGACGGTGACACCCTCCGCCTCACCTACCGCCACGAAACAGGCCCGCAGCGCTCCTACACCATCAAGCCCATCTTCCTCCTCCAGACCGACCGCCGCTACGCCTCCCACCCCCTCGTCCTGACGGAGAGAGAAGTGGAAATGAAGTAAGTTGCGCCAGCAAAACTGGCGAGAGTGGAGACAACTACAACAGTTCCCTCGCCCGCTCCAGCGCGATGTTGATGTGGCTGCAAATATTCTCCTTGCCCACCAGACGGTCGAAACCGGCCTTTTCGAGCACAGCCTGTACCTTAGGATTGACACCCGAGAGCACAATCTGCACCCCCTCCTTCTGACTCATCAGACAGAGATTGGTCAGGTTGTGAATACCCGTAGAGTCGACAAAAGGCACCTTGCGCATCCGGATGATACGCACCTTGGGCCGCTTGTGCGCAAACGCCCCCATCACCTCCTCGAAGCGGTTGCCCACGCCGAAATAATAAGGACCGTTGATTTCATACACCTCCACACCCTTCGGAATGGTCAGATGTTCCAGGTTGCCCATCTGGAAGTCGCTGTCTTCCTCCTCAGGATTGATTTCGTCACTGATCACCTTCACGTCGCTGGTCTCCGCCATGCGCCGCATGAAGAGCAGACACGCGCACACCATGCCCACCTCGATGGCCACGGTCAGGTCGAAAACAATCGTCAGCAGGAACGTGATGAGCAGCACCGTGATGTCGCTCTTGGGATTGCGCATGATACCCAGGAACGAACGCCAGCCGCTCATGCCGTAACTCACCACCACCAGAACGCCCGCCAGACACGCCATCGGGATATACCGGGCCAGCGGCATCAGAAACAGCAGAATCAGCAGCAGCACCACGGCATGGATGATACCCGCCACAGGCGTCCGGCCGCCGTTGTTGATGTTGGTCATCGTGCGGGCGATGGCACCCGTGGCCGGAATACCGCCGAAGAGCGGCGACGCGATATTCGCGATACCCTGCGCCACCAGTTCGGTGTTGGAGTCGTGGCGCGCCCCGATGACACCGTCGGCGACGGTGGCCGAAAGCAGCGACTCGATGGCGCCGAGAATGGCAATCGTCAAGGCCGGCGCCACCAGCCCCTTGACCGCCGCCCACGACATGGCGGGCAGTTGCGCCTCAGGCAGCGCGCCGTTGATGGAGAAGCGGTCGCCAATCGTCTCTACCGACGTCACCCCGGCATACTGCCTGAGCAGCCATGCGCCCACCGTCATCACGATGATGGCGACCAGCGAACCCGGAATCTTCCTCGACACCTTGGGCGTCAGCGCGATAATGACGACACTGGCCACACCGATGACCGACGTCCACAGGTCGGCCGTATCGAAATGACGGGCATAACAAATCCACTTCTCGATAAAGTCGGACGGCACCGCACCCGTCTGCAGACCGAAAAGGTCCTTGATTTGCGTGGTGAAGATGGTGACGGCGATACCGCTGGTGAATCCCACCACAATCGGATAAGGAATATACTTGATAATCGTACCCAGACGCAGCAGACCGAACAACACCAGAAACGCGCCCGCCATCATCGTGGCGATGCTCAGTCCCAGCAGGCCATACTCCTGTATGATACCGTAAATGATGATGATAAAAGCACCCGTCGGTCCGCCGATTTGCACCTTGCTGCCGCCGAAAAGCGAAATGATCACCCCCGCCACGATGGCGGTGATGATACCCTTTTCCGGAGAAACGCCCGACGCGATGGCAAAAGCAATCGCCAGCGGCAGAGCCACGATACCCACAATAACACCCGCCATCACGTCGGCGGCAAACAACTTCCTGTTGTACGTCTTCAACGAAGAAATCAAAGCTGGAGTCATCCTGAAAAATATTATCCTGAATTCGGGCGCAAAGATACATCATTTCCCCACAAGCGCCTGCACATCACCCCAAAAACTCTCCCACCCCCGCAAATAATTGCTTTTAATCAAGAGAGGGAAAGCCCCCTCCTGCCTGTAAGAGGGGTGCCGTAGACGGGGTGTTGCGATTAGTCCCCTCCTGCCTGTAGGAGGGGGTCTAGTTACACAAAAAAAGTGGAGAGTTAATGCTCCACTCTCCAATTTGTGATTCCGTTGGGATTCGAACCCAAGACCCACGCCTTAGAAGGGCGTTGCTCTAATCCAACTGAGCTACGGAACCGACCATGTGGTGAACGCATTGGCGTTCGGGGTGCAAAATTACGGAATTTTTGGTTTGACGCCAAATATTTCCCGATTTTTCTTTGTTTATAATATTCCGGCGAAAAATCCGTTTATTAGTATAATGAGACTGAAATTCTTTTGTATCGTCGCCCTTTGCCTGTGGGCCCTGCAGGCTGCTGCCCAGCGGTTTACCCTGCAAGGCAAGGTGACGGACGCCGAACAGAATCCGATTGAACTGGCCACGGTGGCCGTGGTCAAGCAGGGGGCGGTGACGATGACATCGCTCAAGGGCGAATATTCGTTGGACCTCAACTCGGCCGACTCGGTGGTGGTGAGGTTTTCCATGGTGGGTTACAAGACCAAGACGCGCGTGCTCCGCAACCCGAAGGGCAAGCAGACGCTGCAGGTGGTGCTCTACGACGACAATACGCTCGACGAGGTGACCGTCACGGAAATGAAGCGGCAGACGGGTCAGACGCAGGAAATCAAGACGGACAACATCAAGACGATGCCCTCGGCCAGCGGCAACGCGGTGGAAGAGCTCATCCAGAGCCAGGCGGGCGTGTCGACCCACAGTGAACTGTCGTCGCAATACAACGTGCGCGGCGGCGCGTTCGACGAGAACAGCGTGTATATTAATAATGTGGAGGTGTACCGTCCCTACCTGGTCAGGTCGGGCCAGCAGGAGGGCCTGTCGGTCATCAACCCCAACATGGTGGAGAAAATCGGATTCTCCACCGGCGGTTTTGAGGCCAAATACGGCGACAAGATGTCGTCGGTGCTCGACATCACCTACAAGCGGCTTTCGCCCAAGGGCGGCAAGAAGACGGCCTTCGAGGGCAGCGTGGCCGCCAGTCTGCTGGGTGCCTCGGCCTATGTCGGTATAGCAGGCAAGAAGGTGTCGTGGCTCAACAGCGTGAGATACAAGACCAACCAGTACCTGCTCGGTTCGCTGGAGACCAAGGGCGAGTACAAACCGAGTTTTCTGGACTATCAGACTTACCTGAGCTACAAGCCCAACAAGCGGTGGACGGTGGACGTCATCGGCAACATTTCGGAAAATCACTACAACTTCACGCCTGAGGACCGCGAGACTTCCTTCGGTACGCAGGAGAACGTGAAGAGTTTCAAGGTCTACTACGACGGTCAGGAGAAGGACCTCTTCCGCACGTTCTTCGGTTCGGTGGGCATCACGCGCCACTTCACCGACAAGACGAGTGTCTCGCTGCTGGGGTCGGCCTTCTATACCAAGGAGCAGGAGCGGTATGACATTCAGGGCCAGTACTGGCTCACGCAGACGGAGACGTCGGAAAACCTGGGTGTGGGAACGTTTTTCGAACACACGCGCAACTACCTGGAGGCCAACGTGCAGAGCCTGAAACTCATGTTCAACCACAAGACGGGCAAGCATGCCATCGAGGCGGGCGTGACCTTCAAGCGGGAACGCGTGAAGGAGAGCACCAACGAGTATGAGATGCGCGACTCGGCCGGTTACAGCGTGCCCCACACGGGCGAGGACCTGACGATGATCTACACGCTCAAGGCCAATAACGAACTGAACGCCAACCGTGTGGAGAGCTACGTGCAGGACTCGTGGCACTTCGCCAGCAGGGGCGGTCATACACTCTTCACGCTCAACTACGGCGTGAGGATGAGCCACTGGAACTTCAACAAGGAGACGATAGTGAGTCCGCGGGCCTCGCTGAGCATTATTCCGCCGTTCGACCAGAGCATCACGATGCGCGTGGCGGCGGGTCTGTATTACCAGGCGCCCTTCTACAAGGAACTGCGTGACACGTTTACCGTGGACGGCACCACTTATGCTACGCTCAACGACAAGATCAAGAGTCAGCGGTCCATCCACTTCATCGTGGGCGTGGACAAGCGCTTCGACATCGGACGGCAGAAATTCAAGTTTACCGCGGAGGCCTACTACAAGGCGCTCGGCAACCTGGTGCCCTACAGCATCAACAACGTGAAGGTGGTCTACTACGGCGAGAACGTGTGCAGCGGTCACGCCACGGGTCTGGACCTGAAACTCTTCGGCGAGTTTGTGCCGGGCAGCGACTCGTGGGTCTCGCTCTCGGTGATGGACACGAAGATGAACCTGGGCGGAAAGAGCATTCCGCTGCCCACCGATCAGCGGTATGCCGTGAATCTCAACTTCACCGACTTCTTCCCGGGGACGAAGCGGTGGGTGATGAATCTCCGGTTGGCCTTCGCCGACGGACTGCCCTTCTCGGCGCCCCACAGGGAACTGGAACGCAACTCGTTCCGCGCGCCGGCCTACAAGCGGGCGGACATCGGCATGAGTTATCATCTGCTCGACAACGCCAACCGTTCGAAGAAGTCGTTCTTCCGCAACATCTGGCTCGGCGTGGACTGTCTCAACCTGCTCGGAACGAACAACGTGAACAGTTATTACTGGATTACGGACGTGACCAACCAGCAGTATGCCGTACCGAATTATCTCACGGGAAGGCAAATCAATGGGCGTGTATTGTTCGAATTCTGATATTTTTTGTTATCTTTGCAGCCGGATTGTCATCAGTCCGGCTGTATTGGTATAAAATACGGCACCCGTAAAGCATCTGAAAACATTTTACAATATGAGTAAACAGACAGAAAAGATCAAGGCCCTCGTCGCCAAGCGCGAGCAAGCCATGCTGGGCGGCGGCGAGAAAGCCATCCAGAAACAGCACGAGCGCGGCAAGTATACCGCCCGTGAGCGCATCGAAATGCTGGTGGACAAGGACAGTTTTGAGGAGTATGACATGTTCAAGCTCCACCGCTGCCACAATTTCGGCATGGAGAAGAAGCAGTTGGCCGGCGACGGCGTGGTGACGGGAAGCGCCACCATCGACGGTCGCCTGGTCTATGTGTCGGCCCAGGACTTCACCGTCAACGGCGGTTCGCTCTCGGAGACCATGGCGCAGAAAATCTGCAAGGTGATGGACATGGCCATGCAGAACGGCGCGCCGATGATTTGCATCAACGATTCGGGCGGCGCGCGCATCCAGGAGGGTATCTGTTCGCTGGCCGGCTACGGCGAGATTTTCGAGCGCAACATCCTGGCCTCGGGCGTCATCCCGCAGATTTCGGGCATCTTCGGTCCCTGTGCGGGCGGTGCGGTCTACTCCCCTGCCCTGACCGACTTCATCCTGATGATGGAAAACACGTCGTACATGTTCCTCACGGGTCCGAAAGTGGTGAAGACCGTGACGGGCGAGGACATCGACGCGGAGCATCTGGGCGGCGCGTCGGTGCACGCCACGAAGAGCGGCGTGACGTCGTTTACGGCCAAGACCGAGGAGGAAGGCATGCAGATGATCCGCACGCTGCTCGGCTATATCCCCTCCAACAACATGGAAGAGGCGCCGCGCACGGCGTGCGACGACCCCATCGACCGCAAGGAGGACCTGCTCAACGAGATTATTCCCGACGACCCCAACAAGGCGTATGACATGTACAAGGTGATTACGGCGCTGACCGACAACGGCGAGTTTTTTGAGGTGCAGCCCAAATTTGCCAAGAACATCATCGTGGGCTTTGCCCGCTTCAACGGTCAGAGCGTGGGCATCGTGGCCAATCAGCCTTCGGCCTACGCCGGCGTGCTCGACACGAACGCCAGCAGGAAGGGCGCCCGCTTCGTGCGCTTCTGCGACGCCTTCAACATTCCCATCGTGTCGCTCGTGGACGTGCCGGGATTCCTGCCGGGTACGGGTCAGGAATACAATGCCGTGATTCTGCACGGCGCACAGTTGCTCTACGCCTACGGCGAGGCGACGGTGCCCAAGATTACCATAACGCTGCGCAAGAGTTACGGCGGAAGCCATATCGTGATGGGTTGCAAGCAGCTCAGGGCCGACCTCAACTTCGCCTGGCCCTCGTCGGAGATTGCCGTGATGGGCGCCTCGGGCGCCGTGGCCGTGCTCTCGGCCAAGGAAGCCAAGGCCAAGAAAGAGGCAGGAGAAGACGTCAAGGCGTTCCTGGCTGAGAAGGAGGAGGAGTATACCGAACTCTTCGCCAATCCGTATCAGGCCGCTCAATACGGCTACATCGACGACGTGATAGAACCGCGCAACACGCGTTTCCGCATCTGTCGCGGACTGGCCCAGCTCGCCGGCAAGCGGCAGTCGCTGCCTGCCAAGAAGCACGGATGCATGCCCATGTAATCATCAACATAAAACGGAAAGACATGGACAAGCAGAGTTTAGCCGCAGCCTTCCTGGCATTGCATGAATTCAAAGGTGGCAACGTACACGACAAGGAACCGGGTGTGATTACCATCCGGGAGAAACAGTCGCTGTGGAACGCCAAATTTCAAATGATGACTCAGAAACCCGTAAGAAAATGAAAACATATAAGTATACCATCGAGGGTAAGGAATACAATGTCTCGATAGAAGAAATCGCGGACAACACCGCCACCGTCACGGTGAACGGCGAGCAGATCAAGGTGGAGATGGAGCCGGAGGAAGAACCTGAGAAGAAGAAGGTGGTGCTCGGCGCTCCCGCCGCCAAGGACAATGAGGAGACGGGCGATGCCGCTCCCGCACAAAAAGTGAATACGGCCAATGCCGTGAAGGCGCCGCTGCCCGGCGTGATCACTTCCATCGAGGTGGAAGTGGGCCAGGAGGTGAGTGCCGGTGACACGGTCGTGGTGCTGGAGGCCATGAAAATGGCGAACAACATCGAGGCCGAGAAGAGCGGCAAGGTCACGGCGATTTGCGTCAAACAGGGGGAAAGTGTCATGGAGGACACGCCTCTTGTGGTAATAGAATAACTCATCAAAAAAGCGTTTGTCTTTCCGACAAACGCTTTTTTGATAAAATCAAAGTTTGTTTCCTTCCTTGGGGAAGACGATGCGGGGAGTGAAGTGGCGGGCTTCCTCGAAGTCCATCCGCGCATAGGAGATGATGATGACGGTATCGCCCGGCTGCACCTTGCGGGCGGCGGCACCGTTGAGACAGATGCATCCGGAGCCGCGGGGACCCTTGATGATGTAGGTCTCCAGGCGCTCGCCGTTGTCCTTGTCGACCACCTGCACCTTCTCTCCGGCAATCATTCCGGCGGCGTCCATCAGGTCTTCATCGATGGTGATGCTGCCCATGTAATTCAAGTTGGCATCGGTCACCCTGACACAATGCAGTTTGCTTTTCAATACTTCTATGGTCATTGCCTCTGGTGTTTTAACCCTTGTAACGGATGTGGTCTATCAAGCGGATGGGGGTATGGCCGCAATACACGGTGATGCATCCCACGACATAGGGGCTCTCGTCCCACGACCGGACGTCGAGCAGCGTGTTGCCGTCGACGATGGAGAAGTATTCCACCTCCAGTCCTTCCACGGCGTTGATGTCGGCCACGGTCTTGTCGTGCGTCTCCTCAACGGTATGGTCCTTGGCGTAGGCCACGCTGGCCTGGAGCGCCTTGTAGATTTCGGGCGCGATGGCGCGCTCCTCGGGCGTGAGCAGACTGTTGCGTGAACTCATGGCCAGACCGTCTTTCTCGCGGATGATGGGACATTCCACTATCTGCACGGGCACGCCGATATAGCCGACAAGCCGCTTGACGACGGCTATCTGCTGCCAGTCTTTCTCGCCGAAATAGGCCCTGTCGGGACGGACGATGTAGAACAGGCGGCTCACCACCTGGCATACGCCGTTGAAATGACCGGGACGCTTGGCGCCTTCCATGACGGTCGACTGCGGGGGGAACTCAAAGCGGCGGGTGTCGGGCTGGGGATACATCTCCCTGACGGAGGGCGCGAGCACATACGTGGCGCCTTCCTTCTCGAGCAGCGCACAGTCGGCGTCGAGCGTGCGGGGGTAACGGTCCAGGTCGCCCTGGTCGTTGAACTGTGTCGGATTCAGGAATACCGAGACGACCGTCACGTCATTGTCTTCAACACTGCGGCGCACCAGGGAGGCATGGCCTTCGTGCAGCGCGCCCATCGTGGGCACCAGACCCACCGACTTGCCCTGTTTGCGGTCGTCAAACAAGGCGTTCTGCAGGGCGGCGATACTTTCAAATACTTGCATTTCTTTCCTCACTCTTTACCTGCCCGACGGTATCACACACCGCAACGGGCGGTGCAAAATAACTACTTTTTTCTTAAATAAGAAAGAATAATTTTAAAAATATGCCAATTCTCGCCGCCTTTTTGGGGGTTTTCAAAAAATATTGTCCGTCTTTTCGCATTTTTTTCGTACCTTTGCATGGAAAATCCAACATGTATGGCAAAGAAAATACTATTCATCAATCAGGAAATCGCTCCTTACGTTCCTGAGACCGACATTTCCATTATGGGCAGGGAACTCCCGCAGAAGATGCAGGAAAGCGGATTCGAGATTCGCACGTTCATGCCGAAATGGGGTACCATCAACGAGCGCAGGGGGCAATTGCACGAGGTCATCCGGCTGTCGGGCATGAACCTGATTATCAATGATACCGACCACCCGCTGATTATCAAGGTGGCCTCCATCCCCACTTCACGCCTGCAGGTCTATTTCATCGACAATGAAGACTACTTCTCCAAGCGCCGCATGGAAACGGACGAGAGCGGAGAGGAGTATCCCGACAACGGCGAGCGGGCCATTTTCTTTGCGCGCGGCGTGCTGGAGACGGTGAAAAAACTGCGCTGGGTGCCCGACATCGTGGTGTGCCAGGGCTGGATGAGCGCCGTGGTGCCGCTCTATATCAAGACGGCTTATCATGAGGAGCCCTCCTTCGCCCACACGAAGGTGATCACTTCTCTCTTTGCCAATCAGCTGAAAAACGACTTGGGCGACAAGTTCAAGGCGTGTCTGGAATTCCGCGAGGCCAAGAGCCAGCTGCTGGACGCCTACAATGAGAGTTTCGACTTCATCGAACTGGGCAAGATGGCCATCGACTACAGCGACGGCGTGGTGGAGGCCGGCAAGAAGGTCAACAAGGAGTTGCTGACTTACGCCAAGGAGAAGAAGCTCCCCATCATGAAATTCCCCGGCAGCGAGTTTGTCGAGGCTTACCGGAAATTTTTCAAAAAACTTTGTCCTGACGAATAACTGATTCCCATGGTGCCCCGCCCCGCCTACGGCGGCGGTGCCTTCAACTTCATTAAGACACGAACGCTTCAATGAAAATCAAGTTTTCTCTTGCGGCCCTGATTGCCGCTTTCGCGATGACCGCTTGCGACGAGACCACCGACAGCATCGGCGTCTCACTGACAGATAACATGGACCACCTGGAGATTGTCGCCGACACGTTTACCGTCAGCACGCAATCCATACTGGCCGACTCCGTTCTCTCCCGTAACAACATCGGATACCTGGGCCGCATCCGCGACCCGGAGACAGGCTCCTACATCACGGCCGACTTCATGGTGCAGTTCGCCACGCTGGAAAACTACGGTTTTCCGCTCAAGGACAGCATCGCCAGTGTGTCTTCGACGGGCGAGATTATCGCCGACTCCTGCGAGATACGCCTGTTCTACGACGAGTTTTACGGCGACTCCACCACGCAGATGAAGCTCACCGCCTACGAACTGACCAAGCCTTACGAGGAGAGTGTCAACTATTACACCAGTTTCGATCCGGAGAAGGAGGGCTATGTGAGCACGGACAATTACAAGGTGGACAAGGTGTACAGTCTGGTAGACTACAGCGTGAGCGAGTCGGAGCGTTCGAGCAGCAGTTATACGCCGAGCATCCGCATCGAGCTCAACACGCCCTACACCGATGAGGACGGCACGACGTATGACAATTACGGCACGTACATCATGCGGAAGTATTATGCCGACAAGGAGGACGACGGTACGACGCAGTCGTTCAGCAACTCGTACCGCTTCATCCACGACGTGGTGCCCGGTTTTTATTTCAAGTCGGTATCGGGTCTGGGCGCCATGCCTTACATCTACAATTCCCAACTGAAGGTGTATTTCCGCTATCATACCGTCAACACGGCCGGCAACGACACCATCTACAACGGTACGGTGACCTACAGCGGAACGGAAGAAGTGATTCAGACCACGAAGATTTCCAACGACGAGGGTACGCTGGCCTCGCTGGTGGACGACAACACCTGCACTTACCTGAAGACGCCCGCAGGCATCTTCACCGAGATGACGCTGCCCGTGGAGGAAATCATGAGCGGTCATGAGGGCGACACGCTCAACACGGCCAAAATCGTGCTGACGCGCCTGAACAACTCCATCGAGAGCGAGTATACGCTCGACATTCCCGAGACGCTGATGATGATTCCCAAGGACAGTCTGTACTCGTTTTTCGAGAATGAGCAGATCATCAACAACACCAACTCGTTCCAGACCTCGTATGACGAGACGTACAACACGTACACGTTCCACAACATCAGCGGCATGATCAACTATATGTACGACAACCTGCAGAGCGGCACGGTGTCGGCCGACTGGAACAAGGTGGTCATCATCCCCGTATCGCTCACCACGACCACCGTCACGTCGGGTTCCACAACCTATACGGCCATCAGCAAGGTGGTGCACGACATGTCGCTCACCAGTACGCGGCTCGTGGGCGGAAGCGCCAATCCTTACGACGATATTCAGATCAGCGTCATCTACAGTAAGTTCAAATAAGGATGGCCGACAATTTTCTGGAGCGTCACCGCGAGGAGTACGAGCGGCGCAAAGCGGAATGGATGAAGCGGAAAAAAACGGGACGCCACAAGGCGGCCCGTTCCGCTACCGGAAATATACAACGCCCCGATGACGAGGCGTTGTAATTTTTTACCTACAACATCGCGGGTCTGCGGGTCAAGGCCGGAACGAAAGGTCTGGTGATTCGGGGCTCAATACGCGACAAGCCCGACGGAAGTCGGGCTTGTCGTATTATTTCGCCGCTTTCTTGGCGGCCGGTTTCTTCGTCTTTTCTTTCTCCACTTTTGCCCGGAGCTTGTCCTCCTCGGCCTCCATCTTCTCTATCTTGGTCTGGAGACGGACGATTTCCTTTTCCTTCATCTCTATCTCGTCACCCTGATTCTTGATGGTGGTGAGCAAGGCATTGAGTTCGTCATTGTCTATCTCCTCGGGATAGAGTCTCGTGACCCTGTTGATGAAGTCGCCGAGAATGTTCATGTAGTTGGTGAAAGCGTCGAACGGACTGCTGTAGATGCCGCGGTCCAGGCCCACGTTGGACGGTTTGGTGGTCATAAACCGGAAATTGTTGCTGGCCTGCAGGTAATCCCAGTCCTGGTTCAGGCGCGGGTCGTTGGCGATGCGCACGCGGTCGGCCACGCTGTAGAGCTTGTTGAACGCCTCGCGCTGCATCGGATTGCCGAGCCAGCAACTCACGTCGCGCTCCTCGTCGACCCACGAAAGGGTGTCGGGCACGTCGACGCTGCCCACCGACTTCATCTTCATGCAAATCTCGGTCGGCGTGGAGAACGTGATGCCCTTGCTCTTGGCACAGGCGGGAATGGCCTTGAGGAATTCCAGGATGTTGCTCGAAAGCGGTTGGGCGATACCCAGCGCAGAGAGTTCCATGAAGATATTGATGACCTGTTCCTCCTCGGGCAGGGCGGCGATTTCGTCCACATAGCGGTCGGCGAAGAGCGGATAGCCCTCCCACTCGCTGTTGTTGAAGCGCAGCGAGATGTCATCGCTCAGGTTGACGTCGCGGAGCAGGAGTTTCAGGTTGGGCGCCAGCGCACAGTTGTACACATAGTGGGGCGACTTCCAGCCCAACACGTGTTTGGCTCCCTCGGTGAGCATGCCCTTGAATCCCATCTGGGAGGCCTGCAGACCGATGTCGTCGCTGTAGATGAGCGACGAGTTGCGCAGCACTTTCGGCGTCTGTCCGAAGTATTCCTGCATCTTGACGCATTGTTTTCTGACGTCGGCGGCAAAACTCTCCTCGTTGATGAGTGAGGACAGCCCGTGGGAATACGGTTCGGCGAGGAATTCCACACAACCGGTCTCGTTGAGCTCCTGCAGTTTCTCCAACACTTGCGGAGCGTGCATTTCCAACTGTTCTATACCGGTACCGGAAAGCGAGAAGGCCACCTTGAAATACTTGCCGTTCTGGCGAATCATTTCCTGCAAGGCGTTCAGGGCGGGCATATAAGAGCGGGCGGCGATGTCACTGATGCTGCGCTCGTTCTCATAGTCATCATAGTAGTAATGGTCGGTACCGATGTCGAAGAAGCGGTACCGTTTGAGATGAATGATTTGATGAATCTCAAAATACAAGCAAATGGTTTTCATCTATTCTTGTTTTTATTGTTTCTTTTTATCGGCGACTTCCGGCGCGGTCTTATTTCCACCCCATCGTGCGCTCATACAGTTCTTTAATCCATGCGCCCACTTTCTCCCAGGTGATCTGGTCTACTTCCTTCTTGCCCTCTTCCTGGAGATAGCGGAACAGACTCTCGTTGTTGCAAATGGAATACATCGCGTCGGCGATGGCGTGAATGTCCCAGTAGTCGACCTTGATACAGTTGGTCAGGATTTCCGCGCATCCGCTCTGCTTGGAGATAATCGTCGGCGTGCCGCACTGCATGGCCTCCAGCGGAGAGATGCCGAACGGTTCGCTCACGGAAGGCATCACGTACACGTCGGAGTCTTTCAGGCACTCGTACACCTGTTTGCCGCGCATGAATCCGGGGAAGTGAAAACGGTCGGCGATGCCGCGCTCGGCGGCCAGGTAAATCATCTGTTCCATCATGTCGCCGCTGCCGGCAAAGCAGAAACGGATGTTGCGCGTGCGGTGCAGCACCATGTTGGCCGCCTCGACAAAGTATTCCGGACCTTTCTGCATCGTGATGCGTCCGAGGAACGTCACCACCTTGTCCTTGCCCGTATGGTCGGGACGCGGTATGTCCTGGAGCTCCTGACGCAGGGGATACACCGCATTGTGGACGGTGAACACCTTGCGCGGGTCCTGATGATACTGGTTGATGACCGTCTGCCGCGTGAGTTCCGACACGCACATGATGCAGTCGGCATTGTCCATACCGTCCTTCTCGATGGAATAGACGGTAGGGTTCACCTTGCCGCGGCTGCGGTCGAAGTCGGTGGCGTGCACATGGATGCACAGCGGTTTGCCGCTCACCTGTTTGGCATGGATGCCGGCAGGATAGGTCAACCAGTCGTGCGCATGGATGATGTCGAACGTCTCGGCGCGCGCCACGACACCGGCGATGACGGAATAGTTGTTGATCTCGTCATGCAGGTTGCCGGGATATCCGCCGGCGAATTCCATGCAGCCCAGGTCGTTGACGTGCATGTAATTGAAGTCGGCATAGATATGGTCGCGATAGCGGAAGTAATCCTCGGGCGGCATGATGTTGCCCACACGGTCGCGCACATAATCGTAATTGACGTCGCGCCAGGCGATGGGCACGGCGTTCATGGCCACAATCTTGCAGGCGCTCTGGTCCTCATCGCCCCAAGGCTTGGGCAGACACAGGACGGTCTCCACGTCGCCCTGGGCGTGCAGGCCCTGCGAGATACCGTAGTTGGCGGTGGCCAGTCCGCCATAGACATGAGGAGGATACTCCCATCCGAACATTAATACTTTCATTGTCGTTCCTCCCGTTATTGATATTGATATTTCTCCATAATCGACAGCGTCCGCAGGATTTCGCCCACGTTCATGGCGAACGAGGTGGCGCCACGTCCGTGGAACGGCGGATTGCCGTCAAACAGTTCACTGATGGTACCCAGGCAGTGGTAGCTCATCTCGTCCTCATAGCCCACCATCTGACGCTCGATAAAACTCAAGCGCGTGCGCTTGTAGAGTTTCAGACAGGCCTCCATGTAGAATCCGCCGAGCCACGGCCATGCCGTACCCTGGTGGTAAGCGTAGTCGCGCTGCGTCTGCGGACCGACGTAAATCGGATTGTATCCGCCGCTCTTGGGCGAAAGCGAGCGCAAGCCCTTCGGCGTGAGCAGTTCACGGGTACAGACGTCGAGCACGCCCTTCATCTGTTCCTGCGAAAGCGGGGAATAATCGAACGCCACGGCGAATATCATGTTGGGGCGCACGCTCCAGTCCATCATGTTGCCGTCCACGTAGTCGAACAGGTAACCGTACTCGTTGAGGAACGTCTCCACAAACGACTGCTTGGCCAGCGCGGCGCGCTTCTCCAGGTCCTCGGCGCGCTTGGCGTCCTGGGCCTCGGCGGCCAGGGAGGCGCCGAACTTCAGCGCGTTGTACCACAAGGCATTGAATTCGACGATGAATCCGGTACGCGGCACCACGGGACGTCCGTTGGCCGTGGAGTTCATCCACGTCACGGCCTTGTCGCGGCCTTCGGTGTGCAGCAGTCCGTTGTCCTCGAGCGACAGGTTGGGATGCTTGCCGGCCACGATGTAGTCGATGATGTCCCTGACCAGTTTGCCGTACATCTTCAGACACTTCTCCTTGCCGGCTTCCTTGGCGTATTGCTGAATGGCCCAGACACACCAGAGGGGCACGTCGGGCTGCTCCATCTCATAGATCATGCCCTTCTTCGGCTTGCCGCTCATGAAGGCGCGCAGCTCTCTCTCGGCGGTCTTCATCACCAGTTCGAAGTAATCCTGCTCCTTGATGGCCAGCGTCAGACCGGGAAGCGAGATGAACGTGTCGCGGGCGCGGCACTTGAACCACGGATAACCGGCCAGGATATAGCGCTCGTCCTTCTTCGTGCGGATATGAAACTGGTGGGCGGCGTTGACCAGGCAATGGAAGAAATTGTCGCGCGGCGCGCGCTCCTCCACTTCCTTCTCGAAGAGATTCTTCAGCGTACCCGACTTGATTTCCGACGTGGAGGCGGAGAACACGACGCTCTCGCCCTTGCGGATGCTCATCTCGAAATAGCCGGGCACGTACAGGTCCTCGTTGGACGCGTAGCCGCGCTCCTGCTCTTTGGGATATTCCACACCGCGGTACCAGTCGGGCTGGAACACGAACGTGTTCTGCTTGTTGAACTGCATGTACAGGTCGGGGTATCCGGCATACATGCAGGTCTTGATTCCGTTGTCCACTTCGTGGTATTCGCGCGAGGCCGTCGCGTTCTCGTGCGTAAACTGGCGCACGCTGCGGAAGGCCAGGAACGGACGGAAACGGAGCGTCGTGGCGGAATGGGCATCGACCAGGGTGTAGCGCAGCAGGATGCGGTCCTCATAATGCTGGAAGACCACTTCCTTCTTGAGGAGGACGCCGCCCACACGGTAGAGCGTGGTCGGCACTTTGTCACAATCAAACTCCCGGATATACTTGTGTCCTTTGGGACTGTAATTGTTCCCCTGGTACTTGTGCAGACCCAGGTTGAACTCGGCACCGTGCTGGATGACCGTGCAGTCGAGCGAGGAGAGCAATACGTGGTTCTCATCGTCCAACTCGGGCACCGGCACGACCAAAAGACCATGATATTTCCGGATGTTGCAATCTACGATAGTAGAACACGAATAAGCGCCCGACCTGTTGGTGCGGAGCAGCTCCTTGGGAAGCGACTCCTCCAGATTGGTCATCAGCGCCTTTTCGAATCTCAGATAACTCATAGCTCTGTATTAAGGTTATAATAAATGCTTGTTGCCGTGTAATAGTAATATGAGCGTAAAATTAGAAAAAATCGGCATTTCCGCAAAATAATCGGGCTTGGAATTTACCAAAATACACGAAAATTATGTTTTATAATATATTTTTCGTCAAATATTTTAAATGATTATCAAAAAAAACGTACATTTGCAGGGCAATACCGATGACTATGGTGATGACGAAAGAGACTCAGAAGCAGCAAATCATTCAAGACATCGCCGCCTTGTGGGCACCGCTCACCGACGGAGAAAAACAATTGCTTGACGAGTTCATGACCGTCAGGCATTTCAAGAAGAATGAGATTATCTACAAGGAAGACGACGACCCCGACCACATATTGTGCCTGGCCAAGGGGAAAGTGAAAATCTTCAAGGACGGTATCGGCGGGCGCAACCAGATTATCCGCGTGTTGAAACCCCTGGAGTTTTTCGGTTATCGCGCCGCTTTCGCCAACGAATGTTACAAGACGGCGGCCATGTCGCTCGAACCCACGGTCATCGGTATGATACCCATTCACATCATGCTCAAACTCTTCCGCGGCAATCCGGCCATCAGTATTTTCTTCATCCGTCAGTTGTCGGTCGAACTGGGCCGGTCGGACAGCCGCATCGTCAACCTCACGCAGAAGCACATCCGCGGCCGGCTGGCCGAGGCGCTGCTGTTTCTCAAAGACAATTACGGCGTGGAGGAGGACGGTTACACCATCAGCATTTACCTGAGCAGGGAAGACTTGGCCAATCTGTCCAACATGACCACGTCCAACGCCATCCGCACCCTCTCCACTTTTGCCAGTGAGCGTCTGATTGCCACCGACGGAAGGAAAATCAAAATCATCGACGAGGAGAAGCTCCGCAAGATTTCTAAGATGGGATAAGGAAGTTGATGACTTCCGGGTGGACGCTGACCGTGAAGGCGCCTTCGGGCGTGTTCATGAGCCGTCCGTCGATACCGACAAGCGCGCGCGACGCCTGTTCGAACACGATTTCCTTCGTGCGGTAAGGATGCACGCTGCGGTGATTGAGGAATTTACCCTTCACAAAGAGGTAAATGCCCTCAAAGAGTTGGGTCATCTCCGGATGATACACCACCGACACGTCGAGCATCCCGTTGTAAGGCACGGCGTTGGGCGTCTGTCCGTAACCGTTGGCATTGCCCACGCACACGGTCATCACCTTGCGGTCGATGACGGAGTCGTTGACGCGGATTTTCATTTTATACTCCATCCGCTGGAAGACGAGCAGCAGGAACGAGAAGATGAACGACAGCGTGCGTGACCCCAGCACGTGGCGCGTCTGCCTGCGCAAGTTCATGATGGAGGCTATCAGTCCCACGTTGATGCAATTCAGGAAATAGCGGTGACACTTCTCCCCTTTCTTGTTGGTGTAGCGCATGCACCCCAGGTCGATTTTCCTGACGCGGCCTTCGGCAATGGCGGCTATCTGGCGGTCGTACTCCCCTTCCTTCATGTCCCAGAAATGGGCGAAGTCATTCATCAGTCCGTTGGGAACAAGTCCGAGCCGGATACTGTCGCGCGTCTGTTTCCCGGTCTGCATCAGGCAATTCACCGCATCGTTGAGGGCCGAATCGCCGCCGATGATGACGATGACCTTGTATCCGTTGTTGATCAACATCGTCATCAGGCGCTCCACACTGCCCTGACTCTCACTTTGTACCAGGTCGTAAACAATGCCCCTGGCCTGCAGGCACGCCTCGATTTTCTCCCGCCTCTTCTGGGGGATAATCGATTTCTTGGGGCAATAAAGGACGCCCCACTTATCCTGTTGCTGATTCATCATTGTCCGTTTTTATGATCATGGCGATTTTCTCTTCCAGGGGAAGCGTGAAATCAATCCAATGTATCTTTTGTCCGCGCCGCTCCATCCCCCTGAACCAGGTCATCTGACGCTTGGCAAACTGATGGATGGCGATTTCCAGGGAGCGGAACATTTCCTCCTTCGTCAACTTGCCCGTGACGTATTCCGTCACATATTTGTATTCCAGACCGTAGTAGATGAGGTCTTCGGGCGCCACGCCCCGGGCCAGCAGCGACCTGATCTCCTCCACCATACCTTCCTCAAGGCGCGCCTTCAGGCGCTCCGTGATGCGCCTTCGGCGGTCCTCACGCGAGATGTCGACGCCGAACACCAGGGAGGGAATGGTCGGAAAGGCCCTCTCCTGAAGCGGATGCCTGCTGTTGTACTCCTCTATCTCAATGGCCCTGACGGCCCGTTGGGCGGAATCCACGTCGGTGGTGTTGTGCATCACGCTGCCGTTTCGCGCCTTGAGCTGCCTGAGACGCCCGGTCAGCGCCTCGAGCGACTGCCCTTCCAGAGCCTTGCGCAATCCGGGATTCTGCGGCACGGGCGAGAGATGATACCCTCTGACCACCGATTCGACATACAGGCCCGTACCGCCGCACAGCACCACACGCGCGCCTCTTGACGTGATGTCTTGGTACGCCGTCAGGAAATCCTGCTGGTATTCGAAGAGATTGTACCGGGTGCCGGCGTCGCGGATGTCTATCAGATGATAAGGCACCTCATGCCCGTCCACGGTATAATCGGCCAGGTCCTTGCCCGTTCCGATGTCCATCCCCCGGTACACCTGTCTGGAATCGGCGCTGACCACCTCTCCGCCGATACGACTGGCCAGCGTCGCGGCCAGTGTCGTCTTGCCGCAAGCCGTGGGTCCGAGAATGACAATCATCCGCTTCATGGCACAAATTTAGCAAATAATTCATAAAAGAATACGCCAAAGCCTCTTTTTTTCATTACATTTGCAAAAAGAAAACCCCAACGTGATATGAAAACAAGAAATCTCATTACCGCCATCGCCCTCTCGGCACTGACGCTGGGCGTTGCCTCCTGCACCACCAAGCAGCAAGCCATGAGCGATTTGCAACAGTTTACTTACGAACTGCGCGACAACGGCGCGTCCTACGGCATCAGCGAATGGAAAGACGCCGGCGACCGCTTCGTGAAAATCCGCAAGCGCATCAGTAAGTTTGAAGACAAATACACCGCCGACGAGAAGACCCGCATCGGAAAGATGGAAGGCCAGTGCGCCGGATACGTGGCCAAAGGCTTGAAAGAGAAAGTCAAGGCCGTGGGCGGCGAACTCAAGGGCATCCTGCAGGGCATCACCGAAGGGATGTACGATTAAGACCTCATGAAAAACGGGAAAAGCAGCCTGAAGGGCAACTTTTCCCGTTTCACATTATTATATATAAAGGCTTACGCCAGCATGCGACGGATATACCGGCGCACTTCCTTCCGGGCCACGCCCAGACGGTTTTCCACGCTCTTGTAATTCATGTTCAGCTCACTGGAAATCTCGCTCACCGCCTTACCGTCGAAAAGATTCATCCTGATGACTTCCTGCTGACCGCCGCTCAGGCGGGCGATGCCGCGCTCCAGCAGCGCCGTAATCTCATGCGCGCCGTAGACCGACTCCACGCCGTACATGTCGGGCGCGCCCCTGCGCACCAGGTAATGCTCATATTCCTCCACCGTCTTGTGGTGACGCCAATAGTCGAAAATCAGGTGTCGGGCCACGGTGTAGACCAGGCAAGGCAGCGTCACCGGCGTAATCATCCTGTCGGAGGCGAGCAACTTGAGGAACACCGTCTGCACGATATCCTCCGCGCTGTCTGCACAAAGCAGGTTTTTGGCCACGAAGGCCTTCACCTCTTCATAATGTTGCGCGTAGTAAGCGGCTAAGATATTGTATTTCTCGTCCATTTCTTTCATGAACCCGTCAGTGTTTAGAATAGCATTGAACACTTGCAAAGATAAAGTAAAATCTTTTTCTTTCCAATTTAATTGCCGATTTTTTTGGCTGATGAAACATTTTTATACCATTTGTGAACAATCGTGATACTTTTGGCACGTAATTTGTGAAGCATCTTGTCAAAGAATGACAACAAATTAAAAGATAAAGACGATGCAAAAAGGCAACATCGGGGTTACTACAGAGAACATCTTCCCCGTCATCAAAAAGTTTCTTTATTCAGATCACGAAATTTTCCTGCGCGAGATGGTCAGCAATGCCGTCGACGCCACGCAAAAACTGAAAACGCTGGCCGAAAAAGGCGATTTTACCGGTGAATTGGGCGATCTCACCGTCCGCGTGTCGCTCGACGAGAAAGCCGGAACACTGACTTTCAGCGACCGCGGTATCGGTATGACGGCCGATGAAATCGACAAATACATCAACCAAATCGCCTTTTCGGGCGTCAACGACTTCCTGGAGAAGTACAAGGACAACGCCAACGCCATCATCGGCCATTTCGGCCTGGGCTTCTATTCCGCCTTCATGGTGGCAAGCCAGGTGGAAATCGTGACCAGGAGTTACCGCGACGGCGCACAGGCCGTGAGGTGGTCGTGCGACGGCAGTCCTTCCTACCAGTTGGAGGAGACGGACAAGGCAGACCGCGGCACCGACATCATCCTGCACATCGACGACGACTGCAAGGAATTCCTGCAGAAACAGAAAATCACGGAATTGCTGAACAAGTATTGCAAATTCCTGCCCGTACCCGTGGCCTTCGGCAAGAAGACCGAGTGGAAGGACGGCAAACAGACGGAGACGGAGGAAGACAACATTATAAATAATGTGGAACCCCTGTGGACCAAGACGCCGAGTACGCTCCAGGACGACGACTACCGGAAGTTCTACCACACGCTCTACCCCATGCAGGACGACCCCCTGTTCTGGATTCACCTCAACGTCGACTTCCCGTTCCACCTCACCGGAATCCTGTATTTCCCCCGCATCCAGTCGAATATCGACTTGCAGAAGAACAAGATTCAACTCTATTGCAACCAGGTGTTCGTCACCGACCAGGTGGAGGGCATCGTACCGGAATTCCTGACCCTGCTCCACGGTGTCATCGACTCGCCCGACATCCCGCTCAACGTGAGCCGTTCCTACCTGCAGAGCGATGCCAACGTGAAGAAAATCAGCACCTACATCACCAAGAAAGTGGCCGACCGCCTGCAGAGCATCTTCAAGGACAACCGCAAGGAGTATGAGGAGAAGTGGGACAACCTGAAAATCTTCATCCACTACGGCATGCTCTCGCAAGAGGATTTCTACAACCGCGCCAAGGACTTCTGTCTCCTGAAGGACGTGGAGGGCAAGTATTTCACCCTGGAGGAATACAAGACGCTCGTCAGCGCCGCCCAGACCGACAAGGACGGACAACTCATCCTGCTCTACGCCAACGACAAGGAACAGCAGTACACCTATATCGAGACGGCCAAGGCCAAGGGCTACAGCGTCCTGCTCTTCGACGGTCAGCTCGACACGCCGATGGCCTCGATGCTTGAGCAAAAACTGGAAAAGACGCATTTCGCGCGTGTTGACGCCGACATCATCGACCGCCTCATCGTCAAGGACGACGCCCCGAAGACCGCCGTCAGCGCGGAGGAAAGTGACAATTTGTCACAAGTATTCACCTCGCAGATGCCCAAACTGGACAAGAGCGAGTTTCATGTCGACGTGGCCGACCTGGGAGAGGGTGCCTCGCCCGTACTCATTACGCAGAGCGAATACATGCGGCGCATGAAGGACATCAGCCGTTACCAGAGCGGTATGGCCTTCTATTCCCAGATGCCCGACATGTACAATGTGGTGCTCAACGCCTCCCACCCGCTCGTCAAGGACATCCTGACCGACTGTCAGGACAAGACCGCCGGGGCTCTCAAGCCCGTCTTGAGTGAAATCAAGGGACAAGAGGCGCGTCTGGCCGTCCTCAGGCAGGAGGAGTCGAAGAAGAAACCAGAGGAGATTACCGAGGAGGAAAAGACCGACAGGCAGAACACCGAGAAGGCCATCCGCGACGAGAAGGAGAAAAAAAACAAGATTCTCGACGACTATGCGCAAGGCAATCCTGTGGTCCACCAGCTCATCGACCTCGCCCTGTTGCAAAACGGCATGCTGAAAGGGGCCGCTTTGGACGCATTTTTGAAGAGAAGTGTGGAACTGATTAAAAAATAACAAGAAAAATTTGGCAGTTTCAGAAAAACGATGTAATTTTGCAACCGCAAATCAGAAATGACGAGCGGTTTGGCTCCTTAGCTCAACTGAATAGAGCATCTGACTACGGATCAGAAGGTTGTGGGTTTGAATCCCGCAGGAGTCACAAACAATGCGCTTGTAGCTCAGTTGGTAGAGCATCTGACTCTTAATCAGAGGGTCCAGGGTTCGAACCCCTGCAGGCGTACCAAGAAAAAGGAATTCCCCATCCGAGGAATTCCTTTTTTTATGTCCTGACTGTTGAATTTCTATTCATCTCCTACCGTCTCGCAATACTTTTCCATGAGCCATGCCTTCTGCTCGGGTATGGTCATGTTGCTGTTGTCCAGCAAGATGGCGTCGTCGGCCTGACGGAGCGGACTCACGGCGCGGTGGGAATCGATGTAGTCGCGCTCCTCAACGTTCCTGAGGATATCGTCATAGTCGGCCTCCATCCCCTTGCTTTTCAGTTCGTCATACCGCCGTTGCGCCCTCACCTCGGCCGATGCGGTGACGAATATCTTCAGTTCGGCGTCCGGAAACACCGTCGTTCCGATGTCGCGGCCGTCCATCACGATGCCTTTCTCCCGTCCCATCGCCTGTTGCTGCCTCACCATCGCCTCCCTGACAAAGGGCAGGGCGGCTATCACGCTCACGTGCGATGACACCTCCATCCCCCGGATTTCACCCTCCACGAGTTCGCCGTTGAGGCAGGTCTCAGGCCTGCCCGTCTCCTGGTTCAACCTGAATCTGATCTCCAGGTCCTTCATCGCGTTCCTGAGCGCGTCCCCGTCCACCGTTCCGTCTTCCCGGAACAGTCCACGGCGCAGGGCAAACAGCGTGACGGCGCGGTACATCGCGCCCGTATCCACGTACACATATCCTATTTCCTTGGCCAGGTCCTTGGCCATGGTACTCTTTCCGCAGGAGGAATGTCCGTCGATGGCGATGATGATTTTCTTCATTTTCCGTTTATGGGTATAAGGGATGACACATTATTATATTATAAGGAATAGGCCACGTTGACCAGAATGGAATGACTGCTCACGTGATACTTGCCGTAGGCCAGATTGAGCTTGAAGCGCTCCAGGTTGAGACCCGCGCCGAGGGAGAGGCCCGCCATATGACTGCTTTCCTCGTCGTCGGTCGTGATTTTCATCTCGTCTGCCCTGCGGAAGTTGTAGCCCGCGCCTATCCAGATACTCGGCGAGAAGATGACGTCCATACCCGCCACGATGTGATTCTTGAAGGTATAGTTCCAGTGGTTGAGGTCCACGAGCGTCAGGTGCAGGCGGAACGGCGTGTGGGCAAACCGCTTGCTCACGCCCAGTTGGACGTCGATGGGCATTTTCTCATACTCGTCGTTGTAGGCCTTGAGCTGACCGCCCAGGTTTTTCGCCACGAGCGACAGGCTCCACAGTTTGTCGGGGTCATAATAATTGATGCCCAGGTCCACGCCCATGGCCAGCGAGTTGTAGTCGCCGATGTACGACGTGATAAACTTGGCCGCGATGCCGCCGGCCAACTTGTCCGTCAGGAGATAAGAGAAATAGGCGGCAAAGGAAAGGTCCTTGGCCGAAAACTCGCCCGTGACGACGTTGTTCTCGTCGGTCTCCTTCATCTTGCCGTAGTCGATATACTGTGCCGAAACGGCCAGCGACGTGCGCTCCTTGATGATGCGGTTGAACGAGGCGCTCGCCGTATTGACGCCCGACATGTAGTTCATGTAGTTCAGGGCGATGGTCTTGTCGCTCACCGTCGACAGCAGCGCCGGATTGGAGAACATCAGCGAGGCGTCGTCCTCGATGAGCGTGACATTGTCGCCGCCCACCGCTGCCGCATGCGCGCTCACGGGAAGCCGCAGAAAGTTATATTCAGTCTGACTCTCCTGGGCCACGGCCGTCACGACGGTCCAGGACACCAGCAGGGTGAAAAGGGCTTTTTTCATTTAATTTTCCTAAATTATCGGCAAAGATAATCTTTTTCTGCAGAATCTGACTACCTTTGTAGCATAATAACGGAAAAGTTTCTCTTTTAGTGTGGAGATAAAGAAAACAAATCGGGCCGACTTAGACCGGCGCTGGGGACAACGCTTCCTTATCGGACTTGTCGTAGCCGGCGGTTTGTTTTATGCCGCCCTGTCCTGGACCACCAGGGAAGGCGACGATCTCGACAACACCGAATGGCTTGACGATGTCGTGCAGGACATCCGCCTGCTGCCGCAGCCCGCCAGGGACGAAGAGATGATTCCCGTGGCGGAGAAGCCCAAACCGCCCGTGGTGGAGAAGATCACCACCGACGAGGTGGCCGAGGCGCCCCGCGAAGAGACCCCGCCCGCAGCCGTCCTGTCCGAGGCCGAGACCGACGGAGAGGTGGAAGGAGCCGAGGTGGAGACGGCGCTGCCGCCCCAGCCCGTGGAAGAAGACGACAATCCGGAGCATTTCCGCATCCTGCAGGAGTTGCCCGAATTCCCTGGCGGCATGTCTGTCTTTGCCCAATGGCTCACCACCCACCTGAAGTATCCGCCTTCGGCCAAGCGGCAGAAGATACAGGGCAAGGTGGTCGTATCGTTCATTGTCAACAAAGACGGTTCGCTGAGCGAAGCCAAGGTAGAGAAACCGGCCCATCCCCTGCTCGACCGTGAGGCCCTGCGCGTCATCCGCATGATGCCCCGCTGGAAACCCGGTCAGGAGAACGGCCAGCCTTGCCGCACGCTCTTCGCCATCCCCATCGTCTTCCAATTATAAACGTGAAGCGTGGAAAGAGAAACGTGGGGTCGCATGTCCATATCCCGTGGAAGTTACACGCTAAATACACATTAATCAACAACTAATATGAAAACCTCCTCCCAACTCCTCGACCTCTTCAACTCCTACCTGGAGCAGTTGCCCTACGACCGGCGTCCCGCATCCCTCTACGAACCGGTCAAGTATGTCCTTTCCCTGGGCGGCAAGCGCATCCGCCCCGTACTGATGCTGCTGGGCCACCAGCTCTATCGCGACGACACCGCGACCATCCTGCCCGTGGCGGCCGGCATCGAGACCTACCACAACTACACCCTGCTCCACGACGACCTGATGGACAATGCCGACGTGCGTCGCGGCCATCCCACCGTCCACCGCAAGTGGGACGCCAACACCGCCATCCTTTCGGGCGACAGCATGCTCGTGCTCGCCTTCCATCGCATGGCGGAATGCGACCCAGCCCTGCGTTCCGACGTGATGAGCCTCTTCACCACCACGGCCCTGGAAATCGGAGAAGGCCAGCAATATGACATGGAATTTGAGCGGCGCGACGACGTGCGCGAAGAGGAATACATCGAGATGATACGCCTCAAGACCAGCGTACTGCTGGCCTGTGCGGTCAAGACAGGCGCCCTGCTGGCCCATGCGCCCGCCCGGGAGGCGGACGCCCTCTACGCTTTCGGCGAACAGATAGGCCTGGCCTTCCAGTTGCAGGACGATTACCTCGACGTCTACGGCGACGAGAAAGTGTTCGGCAAGGCCATCGGCGGCGACATCACGTCCAACAAGAAGACCTACATGCTCATCAACGCCTTCCTGCGCGCCGACGACCGTCAGCGCGCCGAACTCACCCGCTGGTGTTCCCTCCGCGAGTTTGACCGCCAGGAGAAAGTGGCCGCCGTCACCCGCCTCTACGACGAGATGGGCATCGGCCAGTTGGCCCTGCACAAGATCGAAGAGTATTTCCGCCGCGGTCTGCAATGCCTGGATCAGGTCAGCGTCAGCGAGGAGCGCAAACGTCCGCTCCTAGATTACGTCAACGAGATGATGCACCGCGAGAAATGACACCTTTAGTCGACACACACGCCCATCTGGACGGCGAGGAGTTCGCCGCCGACCTTCCCGATGTCATCGGGCGCTTTCAGGCTGCAGGCATCAGCCGCGTCTTTCTGCCCGCCATCGACCTGCCCTCCGCCCGTCGCGTCATGGCCCTGTCCTGCCGGCACCCCGACGTGTTCCGCCCCATGGCGGGCCTTCATCCCGAAGAAGTCAGGGCCGACTGGGCCGACGTGCTCCGCCAAATAGAAGAGATGCTGCAGGCGGCGCAATCCTCCGCCATGCCCTACATCGCCGTCGGCGAAGTGGGTCTCGACTATTATTGGTCGCGCGAGTATGAGAAGGAGCAACTGGCTGCCTTCGAGCAGCAGGTCATCTGGTCTGTCCGTTACCGCCTTCCCCTGATGATACACTGCCGGAAAGCGCAAAACGAGATGGTCCATATCCTCAAGACCTATCGCGACCAATTGCCCGGCGGCGTGTTCCACTGCTTCACGGGCAATGCCATAGAGGCCGCCCAACTGCTGGATTTTCCCCAGTTCTCACTCGGTATCGGCGGTGTCATCACCTTCAAGAAAAGCCATCTGCCCGAAGTGGTGCGCGACATCCCCCTCGACCGCATCGTCCTGGAGACCGACTCGCCCTACATGGCGCCCGTCCCCATGCGCGGAAAGCGCAACGAGAGCGCCTACGTGCGCCTCGTAGCGGAGAAAATCGCAGAGAGCAAACTACTGCCCCTGGAGGAAATCGCCCGCCAGACCACCGCCAACGTCGCCCGCATCTTCGGTGCCGATACTCTTAAATAAGTTTAAAAACCGACGTAAAATACGGCAATTCCAATAAAAAACAATACTTTTGCATTCCGAATTCCAGGAGAGATGCTCGAGTGGCTGAAGAGGCACGCCTGGAAAGCGTGTATACCCCTAAAGGGTATCCCGGGTTCGAATCCCGGTCTCTCCGCAAACAAACGTCCCGAAGCACAGCTTCGGGACGTTTTATTTTGCGAGAGGAGCGACATGAACTTGTTCATGAGAGCGACTCGAGCAAAATAAAACACCCGATACGAAAGTATCGGGACGTTTTGTTTGCAAGGATCCTCGCAGGCGCGAAGGGATGCAGGACGCATGTCCTGAATTCCGGTCTCGCTACCAAAAACTTACTCATGAGAGCGACTCGAGCAAAATAAAACACCCGCCCCTACTTCTTATGAATATCCTTCTTCAAGACCTTCCCCAGGTTGTACACCACCTGCTCAGCCACCCACACCAGAGGTTTGCCGTCCTTGTCCGTACCCTCCTCGTAGGTAATCACCTCGCCCTTCTCGTCGACAAACATCTCCGTGTAGGCATCCTTCACCTCCACGAGCGCAGCGTCACGGTCCTTGTTGTAACCCACATAAAACTGGATGGCGTCATACCTGATTGGCAGCGCATTGCCGTTCTCGTCCTCCACCTCAAAACCATTCTCGTCCAGTTGCAGGAGCTTCTTGATGGTCGTCGGTTTCACCTCACGGAATTCCTGTTTCTTCTCCCCTTTGATAATGGCGTCAAAGTACACCTGCTTGATAATCAAATTCAACACTTTCATACTCGTAATATTTAGGTTAGACATTATCTTTCTGCTCCTCCTCTCATATCTTCCTGCGGCAAAGATAGCCAGCAGGTGTCCCAAAACACGCTACACCAGGGGGAAAGTTTCAAAAAAAGTGCAAATTTTTCCCCGCTTTGCGGAAAGAGAAATCGTACTATAAAATCAAAGGAGCGTACTGAATAACTTAGAAATGACAGACACGGAAGAAAAGATCCTGAAACATTTAATATAAACAACTATGATTTACGGATACATTCGTGTGAGTAGCGACAAGCAAACGGTGGAGAACCAACGTTTTGAAATTAATAACTTCTGCGAAAAACAGCAGATTGTGATTAACGACTGGATTGAAGAAACAATCAGCGGAACCAAGAACTACAGCAAACGACAACTTGGGAAATTGTTGAAGAAGGTGCGAAAAGATGATATAATCATCTGCAGCGAGTTGTCGCGATTGGGGCGAAATCTATTCATGATCATGGAGATATTGAATATCTGCATGACCAAAGAATGTCGCGTGTGGACCATTAAAGACAATTATCGATTGGGGGACGACATTCAAAGCAAAGTTCTTGCATTTGCCTTTGGCCTTTCTGCTGAAATAGAAAGAAATCTAATCAGCCAACGAACAAAAGAAGCTCTAGCTCGCAAGAAGTCGGAAGGCGTTTCCCTCGGACATCCGAGAGGTTTTAGATGCAGATTGAATCCCAAATGTGCAAATAGGCATGAGTGGATAATCAAACAGCTTACTATAGGAACTAAAAAGACAATTATTGCTAGAAGGCTTAAAGTTTCCAAAACAACATTGTATCGTTACCTAGTTTATACCGGACTTCACGATCCCGTAAATTGCCAGCAAGAAGGATGGGAAGAGTATGGCGTATATCATTGACCATCAAAAGAGGGCTTTGACATTGTCATCGGGAATCCGCCATACGGTGCGAAATACTCAGATGATGTCAAACAACAGTATAAAGTCTGCTATTCAACGGCTAAAACAATTCGCGGAGTACAAAAGGGATCACTTGACACCTATACTTTATTTATTGAGTTAGGATATAATCTTCTGAAGAAGAATGGGCGTTTTGCATATATCGTACCTATATCATTAACGTCTAGTGATTCTCTTACTGGCATACATCGAATCTTGAAAGAAAAGTGTGAGACAATTCACATTTCGTCATACGCAGTCCGCCCAAAACCTGTATTTGAGAATGCTGTTGTAAACACCTCTATCCTGCTATTCCAAAAGACCGGAACACCTTGTCGGCATCTTTATTCAACGAAGATGTACCGAAGAGGAAATCAGTTTGATTTACAAAATCTGATAGACAATTTACACTTTGTCGATGTAAAAGACTACACGTTGTATGGACGAATTCCAAAGATTGGAACGGAAACCGAAACCTTCATCTTAGATAAGATTTTAAAAGAAACTCCATTATGCAACTATATAAAAACAAATGGTAGCCCCATCGTATATAGATTTGCTGGTGGACGATACTTTAAGGTCGTGACAAACTATCATAATGGTTCTTCTGCTGAACGAACCATGTATTTCGATAATGACAAGTTAGCGAATGCCTTTGGTTGCATTTTAAGCAGCAATCTATCTTTTTGGTTTTACCAGATATATTCCGACAATCTTAACTGGAAAAATTACGAGATTGAGCACTTCCCCGTACCATCTTTAAACAGTGAACAAATAGAATGCTTGAATACATTATATGCCGAATATCTTGAAGATATCGAACGTAATGCGCGCACGAGAAACTCTTCTAGTGAATCCACATACAATGTTGAATCCTTCAAGGAATATAAAATCGTCTATTCTAAACCCATTATAGACCGAATTGACGACTACATAGCCCCTATTTACGGGTTAACACCTCAAGAACTTGATTTTATTAAGAACTACGAGATAGGATTTAGAATGGCAGGGGACGACTAATCTCCCTGCCTTTCTATGATTTCAATTTCATCGGGTGTAAGGTCATAAAGCTCATACACAAGACGATCTATTTCTTGTTCTGAAAAAGACGTATCAGCATTGGCGTTTATTAATTTTTCCGCTAAAATGGAATCAACAATATGGACGACTTTCTCATTAAGTGCTACAGAAGCGAAAGGAATAGGAACTTTTAATAAAAATTCTTTTTTATATCTGAGTCCCTTATCCCCAAGCACTCCACCAGAATAGAAATTACTGTACAGGTAGGAGAAAAGTTTCGAGTTCAATATAGCTACAAGATATTTAAGATGGTCACCAATAATCATGAAGGCTGTGTCGTTGGTGTAGTACTTCTGCTCATCATAGTAGAATTTCCCACGTTTTTGAACAATGTCACTATATAGAATTTTGGGGGTTTCGTAGTCCATAATGTACGCGCAATTCCGCAAATTATACCAATTATCACCTTGTTCACCACGTTTCTTGAACTTTTCTCCAAAAGACTCGAAATATTCTATTAGAGTAGGATATTTATCTAAATTCACTGGAGGAATATTTAATCGCTTTACACCATTGTGAACATTTAATAAATATTTGTCAGCAAACACACAAGAGTATCTAAACAAATCTTTTCCCCGTAAAATGGGCTTTATTAACTCTTTATTTTTTTCATCTAACTGACATAGATATTCAACATTCTTTTTGTCAAGTAAAAAGGCTTCATTTGCACCTGTCAAAATACCATAATTTAATTTTACATTGAAATCTGTTAGTCTAGTTTTTATAGTTTCGACTTTCTGCTTTATACGAAGCTCATCTGTACTTAACACATTCCAAATGTTATCTTTTGACAAGGCTTGGGATTTTAAATCTAGTCCTTCTTCGATAGATCTTAGCCCTCTTTTTAAAGAACAATATAAAGTTTCTCCATTATATGTTTCCTTTTTCCACAAAAGAATATTCGTATCAACGGTCGCATTAGGGAATATATTCGATCCTAAATCAATTAGACACTCTGGATTCATTTTCTCTATAAAATACGTTCTTAGCTTCGTTCCATATTCTGATCGAAGCCACTTATTAGAGGTTATAAATATGCCTATACCTTTATGTCTCATTAAGTTTGACCCTATTTCGTAAAAGAGACAATAGATATCTCCGCTTGAAGAAAATGTCTTAAAATTACAAGAGGAATATAGACCCTTTTGTTCTAACCATTTAATCTGAATATATGGCGGATTCCCGATGACAATGTCAAAGCCCTCTTTTGATGGTCAGCATACTATCCTTGTTGATATAAAGTTGCAACCATCGCATTTAACTCATTCAAAGCGGCTGCGCAATCAAGATTGTTTGCCTTTCGGTATAGTAAATCTTTTGATATCTCAGCAATTGCTTGTTGAATCTCCTTTGAAGCAATCGGAACAGGAATATTGCGAATGTGTTCTGGGTAGATGTGATAATCTCCACCTCGTTGGTCAGCAAGTAATTGTGCTGCCATTGATGAATTTAAAACGCCTAACAAATAGTACAAATCTACCGAGTTAGATAACTGTTCCATTTCTTCTCTGGTGTATCTGCAAAATTTCTTTATGCTACCAGATATGCTCTTGTTGCTTACAGAATATAGGTCTTTCCATAGTATAGCGCAGTAGATAGAATGATTATGCAAGAAATGTTCGTCTATGTCAATCGATGCATTGATTGTGCCCAAACAATTCAAAATGAGCTTCGGGCAATCATACAACTCCCGAAAAGTCGGACGACGTAATTTATCGGGGCAGCGTTCCGTGTCCCATTCCAAAAAGCGAACACGTTTTACTTGAAACTTGTCAATATCTTTAGCTTCAATATATTTTCGACAGTGAACCTCATCGTATGTATCGCTAATCAAATCGTCTTTCTTAAACTCTCCTTTAGCTATTTTTTCGTCTGCATTAATAACCATACCTACGCTAATGTAGCAGAAATCTCCCAATATATTCATACTAGAAAACCTGGAACTACTTCTGTTTTCGTTTGTAAGGTTCCAAACATAGGTATTGCCATCTTGCTTTAACTCATTTGGTTTCTTGCGCAATACTTCTCGAATGCTTTTGTTTTCAAATATGTTTGAAATTCTGATTTCGTTCTCAGGTTCTCTATTTTGGGCGAAAGTAATACAGTTACTAACGGTAGCATTCTCAAATATTTTGATGCCATTGAGATCAACAATCTCTAAGAGTTGATAATCTTCAGTTAGCATCTTCCTTAGTTTCTTCCCGTATTTTTGATTCGTCAAAGGATAAGGAACAATCATAGAACAAATTCCATTGTTACAAAGCAGTTGCATTCCCAACTCCATAAAAGGTACATATAAGTCCCATTTCTCATTTAGGGACTTGAAACGTTTGCTTTCTACAATGCGATTTCGTTGCTCATTTAACTCAACCGATGCAATTTGGGTAGGTGCGCTAACGTATGGTGGATTTCCAATGCAGATATTAAAACCAGCCCGATTTGTGGGTCTTGAAAATACATCGTTAAACCATGTATGCCAAAGGAAGAATTGGCTATTAGCGTGAAGATCTATATCGGACAAATCTACATTTATAGCTTGTTGCTTGAGTTGTATTTGTACGCAATTTTTAATTTCAGACATTAAATCATTGCGTTTGCTATGTTCATCGCAATCATAATATTCCGCTATGAGTTGACGTAATTTTCTCTTACTATCATCAGTTATATCATCATACCATGTAAGTTGAACATTATTGTCTTGTTCTATTTTTCTGTCAGTCAGTCGGCTAAAGTCAGCTCCTTTATATGACTCCAACAGAGAATTGCCTTGCATAATTTTGAAATCAAGGTTTGGAAGGGTTTCAGGTGTCTTTTCGTCAATGATAAGTGAAAGCCAAAAACGAAGTCGAGCAATATCCACTGCGCCACGCTCTATATCCACACCGTAGATATTGCTTTGGATGATATGTCGTTTTATGCCAGCAGCATCTTCAAAATGCTCAATAGCACCACGACAATAGAACAGCTCTTTCAACAGTCCCATGGGAAACGCACCAGAACCGATGGCAGGGTCACATATCTTAACCTCTTTAAGCCGATCATCAAGCTCTATTGCTAGTTCTGATGTCTCTCCTCCGATTGTATCGACATCGTATGTCTCCACAAACTCGCTTATCTTATTGCGCGTCTCCTCATCGGAGAAGTCGGTTTGCAGGTACGCTTTCAGTGATTCGCGACACATATATTGCACAATCTCTTTCGGCGTATAATACGCACCTTTGTCTTTGTTATCTTCCAACAAGTTCTCGAAGATGCGGCCGAGCATTTCCGGGTCAATACCGACTTGCGCATCCGATGGGTCATTCTCATCAATGGTAAAATTGTATTGATAAAGAAATTCGAGCAGATCAGCAAACATATCACGTGGGAATTTCGTGTCGATTTCGTCCAAGTTGTCACGTGTGAATAAGCCTCCATTAAGATATGGTATCTTTAATACGCCCATACTATGCGTGTCGCATAGATAGTTGTCGCCGGCGCGATTGGTGTCAAGTGCCGTGAATATAGGTTCGAGAACAACATCAAGGAAATCATCTTTTTGCTCTTCACTTGCTTTTTCATAAAGGTGCTTCATGAACTGCAAATCTCCTTCGCCCCATGATTTATCAGCAGGAATGCCCATCCAGCCTTTCTTTTGCAAGAAATGCAAGAACACAATGCGTCCCATCATTTTCTTTACATAGTCGCGAACTTTCTTGTCGTCACTTTCGAAATCTGTATACATTTGCGGATGAGGATCGTGGATAACCTTTTCTTCCCATTTATTTCCTTTCTTTACATACTTCTTTCCTGTGATATATTCTACAAACCGCTCATAATGCCATTTGTATTTGTCGAAGAATTCTTTGTTCAATGCTTCTACGTCAAATGCTGCAATTACATCTTCTGTCTTCAGGTGGTCTCGCTTTTCTGACAACTTCAAGAAATTGGCTGCTGCGGTAGTACACATCTGTGAGGGGCCAAGCAAGAATGTATAGCGCTTATTATCAGTCCCCTCTAAATTGCTTGCACCTTTTCGACAATAGGTAAAACGCCAATCCCATTTGGCATCGTCCTCATAATGAAAAATCATGAAAGCGCTGCTATACGTGCTGATTATACGCCGTACCAACAACTGTATGGCCACACGATTACGAGCCATCATAATAGAATTCGAAACCGTTATATCGAAAATATCGATATTATCAAATTCCATAGTGATGCGCCCAAGCAATTTTATCGCGTTAATACCTGTACGATCAGCCATGGGCTGGAGGGTATTATCACTCTCCAAGACATCTAGCTCATATCCATTTTCAAAATGTTCCTCTCCAAAGATAGGAAAGATAACGTGTTCCAAAAACGACTCTGAACCTTGGTATTTTTGTTGCAAATATGATTTTAGTTCCATCATGATGTGATTTTATTTTGAAAGTCCTATATATGCTTGTGCTTCTCCAATACGACGCTTAACGTTAGCGACGATGTTTTGCAGTTCTCGCTTGATAGCTTCATCTATGTCTGCCTGTGTGGTATGGAAGAGAACATTCTCATTCTGTTCTCGTTTAAGATATTCATCCAGTTGTATAATACGTTTTATGATATCATTATTTCCCTTATTAACCAAGGCAAAAGCACTGCTCAAAGTATTCTTTGAATCTTCCGAGACTCCAGGTTTATCTTTCATTGCCAAAATTATTTCTTTAGCACGCGTTGCACGTTGACTATTTTTTGCCTGGACGGTCATGCGGACAAGTTCTTGATTTACTTTCTGAGTGGCTTTTTTCTTAATTTCATCCCAGTTGATCGGCAAGTCAACATTTTGCATGGTTTCTTCCGTTTTGAACGCGTCTAGCATTTCAACAGTGGAAATAATATGTGCTTTCATTTCGGGATCGACTTTTACAAACATACCCGAAAAGCGTGGTGTCTTCACTAGGAAGTAAGAAGAATTGTCTATAGAGGGAATTGCTTGGAACAAATTTTCTTGACATTGTTCTATAAAATCATAGCGCAATGGATGCTCCATCTTGTATTCACGCAATTCATAAACATATTTCTCCAACGGAGATTCCTCTCCATTGACTTGTGTATTCAAATCATAATGGGAGACTTCTTCGTCTTCACTATAGATCTTACTATCTTCTCCAAAAAGCGTATGGAATGACTGCAATTTTGTATGTGCCTTTTTTACCAAATTGATTTCCTCATCACCTTGTGCACTTGGCATAAAGTTGTAAACATAGACAAATTCTGCCGTTGAACCAATGCGGTTAACACGACCTATACGCTGCATAAGTCGAGTTGAATTCCAAGGCGTATCATAATTAAGAATGGTGTTGGCACGATGCAAGTTTACACCTTCTGCCAGAACTTCAGTAGTGACAATAATGTCATAGTCGTGTTTCCATTCCCCACGATAGTTGGCATCAAAATTCTCTTTAATTACAGGTTCCATTTCTTTCCTATTCTTGGCCGTAATGGCTAACACTCTGAAGTCCTGATTTTCTGCAGCCGTGACGAGAGCTTTAACAGTATCAATAGCTTCTGTAAATATTACCAGTTGTTGCGACGGATTCTTTTGTTTATCGAACAGGACATTTCTAAGGTCTCTTTTAAACACATCCAACTTGGGGTCTTCCGGGTATTGATTCCATTTCTCACACAAATCTTCGATAAAATCAAGATCTTGCCGTAGGAGGTCTATATAGTCCTCAGAAAAGTCTTCACGTTTAAACTCTCTGTTTCGACCGTTAATGTTCCGTCCTTCATTATTGAGCTTTTCTATTTTCTTTCGGATATCATCCACGCATGTCTCAAAAGATACTGTCTTATGTGTTTTGTCCCAATGTTTCTTCGTATTGAGTTCTGCGTTCACGTCTATTTGTGGGCAAATAAAGATGGTATCTTTTTCCCACATGTCAATCATGTTCTGTGTATAGCGTCTTAGGTTGGCTAACGATGCCTTAAATGCCGAGAAACTGCTTTCCAGACGTTTTACTAGATTTATCTGCATAATACGTGCTAGTTGGCGAGAGAATCTATCGGGATCCATGTTGCGACCCTTATACAAAGCTTTTGTTTCTGGGTCTTTAATAAACTCTATAAGGCGATAACGATAGTATCCAAGATATGCATCTGTAGAAAGATTCTCATCCACTCTCTGAGCAATCAAGTCCATCGTCCTTGCAAATAGTCGTGCCAATTTGGAACCCATTTTATATTCGAGGCTATTAGGACCACTGATTTTGGGAAATGTCATGTGCTGGGCTTCCATGTCGCCTTGATAGTATTTCTGTACATCAGTTCTCGTTCTACGAACTAAGATATCAGCTAAAACACAATCTCTAATTGCGGCAGATATCTCGTTTAGCTCATTATCGCGAACCTGCTTCGAAATGGTTTCGTCAAACTCGTCTGGTTCAGTTGCAACTTGCGCAGAATTTATAATCTGCCCATATCTTCTGTTCATTTCTGAGAAGAATCCTTCCAAATTTCCACCCATCGCTTTTCGTAAAGTACTATCCGAATGATTGCGTTCAAACAAATATATCTGGTTCTGCAAGTCTGAAGGACGGTTGTTTTGTGGTGTTGCAGAAAGCAATCCTATATATGGGTATGCACCCACTTCGGCACCTATCTGACTGATTAAGTCATCCAAGGCTTTATACATGACCGTTCCACTGTTGCGGAACTTGTGGCTTTCGTCAATAAGAATCAATCCATAATTGCTATTTTTCAAGATTCCGTCAAATTCGCCAGTGTCATAATCGTCGTCATCATCGGATACATCCTCATCTAAATCATCAACTAATTTGCCAATGCTCCCTGTTGTTATGAAATCGATTCTATCAGCAATTTTGTCTTCTGTATTTTTGTCAAATTCCTCTATTGTTTCTACCCATGCAGATTTAATGGCAGGAGGTGTAATTATGAGAACTAACCGTTCGCGTCCATCATCGCTTGGGAACTGTAAGAAATGCTTAATAATGAGTGTTCCTACGATTGTTTTTCCAAGACCGACTACATCTGCAAGCATAAAGCCACCATGCTCCTTCATAATTGAAAAGCATTGCTTTACTGCATCAATTTGATAGTCCAATTTAAAATAATCTTGGGGCAGATAACTCTCAACAATTCCTGATAAATCTTTATTTACGATGTCCCCAAATTTTGTTTGAAGCAACTTTATGTATAGTTCGTATGGTGTTAGTGGCTTATTTACAAGTTCCTTTTTCTCCACGACCTTCTTTGCTATAGGAGTTTTCTTAAGAATTTGTTCTAGAAACTCTTTTGACCATGGTTCCGAAAGATTCCATTTCTCATCAAACCACTGCACATGTGTCTTATGGTATGGTATAAAAGTGTCTGATAATACTTTATGTACGTCTGTTTCAAGATAGTTAAGCTCAGCGTTACCTTTTAATCCCTTTTCTGTAAAATTAGAGCTACCAATAATTCCATAGCCTACACCAGAAGCCAAGCCATCAAAGATATAGCATTTAGAATGCAAGAACTGCGTTTCATCTTCCTCATTCTTCCGAAAAATACGAATCTGTATTTTTGAATCCTCTTCATCTGAGCAATAGTTTAAAAGCAGTTGAACCGCCATTTCGAATTCTTCTTTCGGTTCTAATTCATTAATGTCTATGCGAATAAAGTCTTGTGGATAACTTAAATCCTTATACTTCGGATTTTTAACTTGTGAAGCATATACGAACGGATCTTTACCTATCAGTAAAAGTAAACACGTTCCTTCTTTCGCCAAAAATTCTTTGATATCAGGTGCCAACAAAGTCAGACCTGGTATATCCCAGTACCCTGTAGCAATTCTAACTGTTTTTACTTTTTCTGAAGCAAAACATTTTTTCAGGGTATAAAGCATTGAAAGTTGCTCTGTGGAATTATCAATGAGCGTATTGTCCATAATTGCATTAAATTATCTCAACTTTAACTTTGATTCCGAACTTTTTTGCGATATTCTCAACCTGCCATTTCTTCTTTTTCGTATCGCTGCAAGTCATTACGTACCAGCCGCCACCCAAGGGGTGCTGCGATGTTGCATACTTGGCGTCCTTCGTATTGGATATGAACGGGACTTTGCAAACTATCCATCCCAGGGAGCGGACACGCATGATGCCGGCATATTTCACAAACTCTACGAGTGAAGCTGCTGCCTGCTTCTCAGCAATGACCTTTCCGTCGGGAAGGGTTATGCGCAATGCCGTGCGAGGCTGCTTGACTTCACGTTTCCTGGTCTTGCCGATTTCCCGGTGTTCCACTTGCGGATCGGGCTCTATCACCTTGGCTTCAAGCGCATCCATTATGTTTATCTTGCGGCTCAATTTCACCTTCATGGGTGAGTCGGGCGAATATTCCACAACCAAGACGAGGTCTCGGCGTACTGGGCGCAAGGCAGGTTCTATACTGTTCTGCACAATAGGCAGAATCTCTTTCTTGATGAGTTCTTCTTCCAGTTCATTTACCTGTTTCAGATCGTCATCATTGAGTTGGAGTCCCAGTTCCTTATGGTTTTCCAATGTCTGGTAGAGTTTTGACAGTTTATTCATTCTTCAGAGTACTTAGTTATTAAGGGATGAAACCTCACATTTGCGGATAAACGTTTTTCCTTTCATTTCCCGCAAAGTTACTCTTTTTCTTTCACTCCGCAAAATCTATTTTGACTTTTTCTCGCGGGCAAAGGTAAATCCCCAGTGTCTCAAAACACGCTACACCCGGGAAAAAGTTTCAAAAAAAGTGCAAATTTGCCCCTCCTCCCGGCCTTCCGGGAGGAGGAATTGTATCAATAAGTCAAAGAACGCCGGCAGACCGACTGCCCTTATATCGGGACCTTCCGCCAGGTGGAAGGGAGAATGCGGGTGCAAAGATACTGCTTGCGGGGTGCCTTTTGCAAGAATTTTGTCCCCGAAA
>Ga0181612_162686_pt1 | contig 42399 bp, 29 predicted proteins | sample HoacroProtozoa21_FD_119630 | JGI IMG/M metagenome (GOLD analysis project Ga0181612, IMG submission 119630) | Hoatzin crop microbial communities from Cojedes, Venezuel. Combined Assembly of Gp0051906, Gp0051904, Gp0051908
AATGAACTGTGCCATGTTTGTTTGGTGGCTATTAAGTTAGAGAAGTAGTACATCGTGCAGTCTCCTGCGCTTTGACCACATCACGGCTCTCGTGACGAGGGCAAAATTACAGATTATTTTTGAAGTGACAAAAGAAAGAGGGGAAATCTTTCGGAAAGGCCTTGCTTTTCAATCAGACGGGACAGGCAGTCTCGCTACCTATAACCCAACCACCCCGGCTCCGCCACCTCTCCTTATCGAAGGAGGGGACTAAAATAATCTCCTTCAATTCTTAACTCCCAACTCTCCACGTTACATTACTCTTCCTTCCCCTCCAAATAACCTTCTTCCGTATTCACGGACCAGATGTTCCGCTTGTCGGTACGGCCCGAGCGGATGTTGTCAACTGTTTCCATGGCGGTGAGCATGGAGTGGTCCATATTGTTGTAGCGGTGCTGGCCGTTGCGGCCGATGCAGTAGAGATTGTCAATATCATCAAGGAAAGCCTTGACACGGTCGAGTTCGTAATAAGTACCGAAGTAGGACGGATAGGCTTTGCGAACTTTCACCTGCGTGGCGTCGAGGACGTCATCGGCGTCAATAAACCCGATATGAACCAGTTCGTCCACCGCCATGCGGATGAAGTCCTGTTCCGGCATTTGCCAGAGGTCATCGCCTTCGCTGCAGAAATATTCCAATCCTATCCACATCGTATGCTCATAGTCTTGCAGAAGATAAGGAGACCAGTTGTTGAACACTTGCAGACGACCGATTTTCACGTCGCGCTCCTGAATGTATATCCATGTGTCGGGGATGCGGTCACGGTAGGTCTTGATGCGGGTGGCATTCCGCATTTTCAGTTGTTTGACCAGCAGTCCCACGGTGATGAAGTCGCGGTAGGGCAACTCGCCGGCGATGCGGCGCACGTCGTCGGGCACTTCGATGCCGTCGAGAGCGGCTATCAAATCCTTCAGCGGCATGGAGGAAAGAAACCAGTCGCACGCTTGTCTGGCAGTTTGCCCGTCGGGCGTGGCCGTCTCCACATAGTCGACACGGCCGTTCTCCACATGGATGCGGCGTACTTCGGTCTGCATACAGACGTCGCCGCCTTGTTTCCGGATATCTGATGCGACCGTTTCCCAGAGTTGACCGGGACCGTATTTGGGGTAGACAAACTGTTCGATGAGGGAGGTTTCCACCTTCCGAGCGTCTTTCCGACCGAAGCGCTTGCGCACCATATCCTTGAGAATGGCCGCCACAGAGAGTCCTTTGACGCGCTGCGAGCCCCAGTCGGCACCAAGACGCGAGGGATGCACGCCCCAGACCTTTTCGGTGTAATCCTCAAAAAACATATTGTAGAGCGGCCGTCCGAACCGATTGACGTAGAAATCCTCCAACGACTTCTCCTCCCGTTTCGCCACGGTGGCTTTCAGATAGCCCATGCCGGAAAGCAGGGTGCGGCGCAATCCCATGTTGGCAAACGTCTGCCACTTGAGAGAAATGGGATAATCGAAAAACTTTCTCAGGTAATAAATGCGGGAGACACGACCGCGAAGGAGCATCACCCGGTCTTCCTTTTCAGGGTTAGGACCGTCGGCCGGCAGGCCCGTCTCGGGGCGTCCGATCAACTTGTCATCGAGCGACGGACGGCCTTGCAGGGGCATCACTTCCTGCCACCACTTCGTCACGCGGTCGCTCTTGCTGAAAAAGCGGTGTCCTCCGATATCCATGCGGTTGCCCTTATAGCACACGGTGCGGGAAATTCCGCCCACGGCATCGCTCATCTCGCACACCACGGGGTGGATATCGGTCTGCCTGAGCAGTTCGTATGCGGCGGTCAGTCCTGCGGGACCGGCTCCGGCTATCACGGCGGTCTTGGTCTTTTTCATCTTGTCGGTTGGGATGTATCTCTTGCAAAGATAAGGTTTTTCGGTGTAACTGTCAAAAAAATATGTATCTTTGCAAAAACAAATCGTCATGAAACGAATCCTGATGCTTATTATGGTCGTCTGTCTGATTGCGGTTTTCCACAGTTGGCGCACGGACAAGGCGGTGCGGGAAGAGACCGGCAGTTTTACGGCCGCGCCTGTTCCCGACGAGGTCTTTACCCGCATGCAGGGCAAGTCGTACCCCAAGGGATGTACGGTAAGGCGCGAGGACTTGCGCTACCTGCGGCTACTCCATTACGGAACCGACGGGAAGGTGCATGAGGGCGAGATGATTTGCCACAAAAGCATCGCCGGGGACCTGACGGAAATCTTCCGTGAACTGTACCGGCAGCACTACCCCATCGGCAGTATCCGTCTCATCGACGACTTTGACGCCGACGACGAACGGTCGATGCGCGCCAACAACACCACCTGTTTCTGCTACCGCAAGGTGGCCGGCAGCAGCAAGTTGTCGAAGCACGCGCAAGGGTTGGCCGTGGACATCAATCCGCTCTACAACCCTTACGGCAAGAAACGGGCCGACGGAACAATGCGCGTGCAACCCGCCACAGGAAGGAAATACCTGGACCGGAACAAGGATTTTCCCTGCAAAATCACCCGTTCTGACGCTGCTTACCTGCTCTTTGTCCGCCACGGTTTCCGCTGGGGCGGCGCCTGGAGAAGTCTGAAAGACTATCAGCACTTTGAGAAATAACCCTGAGAATGAAAGCGACGAGAGACATATACCTATTATATATAGTCACCATCATACTGCTGACGGCGGCATGCGGAAGGAACGGATGGAGAGATTCGGCCAACCGCAGGATGAGGACGGCGTATGAAACGGGACAGAAGCACTTTGAAAAAGGTGAATTCCCTCAGGCTCTCTCCTACTATTATCAGGCCGACGAGGCGGCAGACACCACCGACGGAGATTGTGATTACGGTACGCTGAGCCGGGTGCACGGACAAATTGCCCGTATCTTTATCCGACAAGGCGCCCCCAACAATGCGCTCAAAGAGTTGCGACTGGTCGCCAAATATGCCGACAGGGCCGGCGATACGACCATGCTGACCGCCCAACTGGAAGAAAGCGCCAACGCCTATATCCTGCTCAACCATACGGATACGGTGCTGCCGCTTCGGGTCAAAGCCTCGGAAATGTACGCCCGAAAAGGACAGATAGCGGCGTCGGCGGACGCCTTATGTCCTGCCATCAGCGTCTTGCTGGAGAATCAGGAAAATGACAAGGCCAAACGTTACATCGACTTGTATGAGAAGATGGCGGGCAGAATGGACAGTTCGGGATATGTGCTGGTCACCGCGAAGCGCTTTGACTGCATCAAGGGGACGTATTATCTGAATACCGGCAGGGAAGATTCGGCTGAATATTACTTCAGAAAAGAAATCGCCGCATCGGCCACGGCACAGGATTTCATGGACGGCTATACCGGTCTATACCGACTCTATGACCGGCAGGGGCAGAAAGACTCATTGGCCAAGTATGCCCGATTGTCGGCGGAGATGAACAAAGCCTATTACCGGGAGTTGTCGGCAGAGAGTTCCCAACTCGTACAAACGGTGTACGACTACACGCACAGTGAGCAGGTGGCCGCACAAAAGACGCAGGAAGCCGCACGGGCCGAAAAAGCCATTCTCCTGATAGTGCTGGGCGTCCTTGTCCTCTTCGCCTGTGTCTACGGATATATCCGGCACGAACGGGAGGAGCGGGAAGAAAACTGGAACCGTTACCGGCAGAGCATGGCCATCATCAAACAGGCGAAAACCGACATCATGATGCTGCAGGCGGAAGGCAGCGAGAAACAACAATTGATTGCCGAGAAGGAATCGGTCATCGAACAACAGAAAAAGGCACTGGAGACAGCGGCGAGAAAAATACATTTGTCGGACAAGAACGAGCGCCAGCTGTTGGCTTCTGACCTCTATGGCCGTCTCTCGTCATGCGCCGCCAAGGGTATCGCCGCCTCGCCGGCCGACTTGCAGGAACTGCGCCACGCCGTGACGGAGACCTTTCCGAAGTTTCACGACTTCATGACGACGCATCAGCAACAGCTCAACATCAGCGAGCAGAACCCCTGTCTCCTGCCCCGCCTGCATTTCAAACCGTCGGATATTGCCCACTTACTCGACATTTCCCCGTCGTATGTGACGAAAATCCGCATGGATCTGAACCGCAAACTGTTCCACGAAGAGGGTTCCGCCAAGACTTTCGATAAGCGAATCGCTGAATTTTACTGATTTACTGTTGTCAAAAATCGCCCATTCCATCGGCGTTTTGTCAAGTAGTAAAATATTAGTAAAATCTTTTTTCTCCAAAATTTTTGCGGATTTATTTTTTCAGACTACTTTTGCCCACGAAATGATACGGGGTCACTTTCGGGGCGAATTGGCCAATAGACATACCCGAAGTATTGTCTCCTTAATGGACGTCCCAATATGACTTCCCCTTCCGTATCAGACAGCAAATTAAACTACTCATGAGGGGTTGGGGATTAAAAGATTTTATTATGAAAAGAATTATTTTAGGATTGATTATGGCTATGACTATTAGTGCTGCATATGCCATGTCACCATTCGAAGAGAACAGGAATGAAGAGATTGCGTATACTGTGATTGTATATCCTGATGGTACAACCGTTAAATACCCTGGAAATTTAACAGAAGAGCAAATTGCAGAACTGTACCGAATCTGGGAACAAACGCATAAATCAAAAGGATAATATACACTATGTTTAATATTGGTGTGCAAGAATCACATCTAGGGAATTTAAGCACGCCCATTTTAATATTCCATCCCATCATAAAACGGTTGCTGATACTACTCTTTTCTATCGGATGCTCTTGCCTGGCACAAGCGGGAAAGGCTGACTCTGCCGGGATAAGAATCACTTATCTTGCGACATATCGCTTATATGAAGGTGGAGAATCGATGACCGACACTTGCATTCTGGATATCGGCAAATACTCATCCCACTTTTACAGCAAGAAATTTATCCGCCGGGAGGAATTGACAGACAGTCTGAATGCCATCGGGGCAAGTGCTTTCGGACTGCATGACGAATGGGTGAAAGCCGGTGTCTCAGGACCTTGTCTTGTGTATGAGGTATTCAAGCACTATCCTGGCAAGGGCTTGTTGACATACTGTGAAAGAATATTCGGCCCCTATCATTATCAGGAAGACATGCCGCAGCTTGACTGGCAATTAGAGGATGGCGATACCGTCATTGTAGATTACCCGTGCGACAAGGCTTCCACGACATTCCGCCAGCGTCATTGGACGGTATATTACACATCGGAGTGTGCCCTTGATGAAGGACCTTGGAAACTTTGCGGTTTGCCCGGTCTCATCCTGTATGCAGAGGAAGACGGTGGTAATTTCAGTTTCAGTTGTATCGGCATTGAGTCTGCCTCAAAACAGACCGTCGCATACCGGCATATCGCTATCAGCACCAAGTGTACGCCACAAAAGATGCAACGCTTGAAAATCACTGAATATGCCGACAGGAAAATGTTTGAGCTGCAGACCATGGGAATCAGCGGCGAGATGTATGACGCCAATGGCAAGAAAGTGGTGGAGGTTCCCAAGAAGGCTTGTCTGATGGAGGTTTATGAATGAGCATTGCCCGGTTTCTTTTCTTTTTATCATCGGCTCTCCTTTTTCCCTTGACTGTCAGCGCACAGATCTGTCAAGGGTACATCACCGACAACCGGTCCGAACCGCTGGCGGGTATTTCCGTCAGACTTCGTGATGAAGCCCATAAGACGGTGGGATTTGCCCGAAGTGACGCGGAAGGTAATTTCTCCGTCAGGCCCCAGCATGGGAAGACAGCTGTGAACATCGCATTCTCCATGATTGGTTTTGAGAACTTGTCCATGGCATTGTCCGACTTCAAAAACGGACAAAGAATCATTCTGAAAGAAAAGGCTTACGAACTCAAAGAAGTCAAGGTAAAACCGACAAGAATCAGAAAACGCGGTGACACGCTGACCTATTCAGTGGCGACTTTTAAGGAAAAACAAGACCGCAGTATTGCCGACGTCATCGCCAGAATGCCCGGAATGACGGTGAGCGAAGACGGTTCCATCGAATACCAAGGTCAGAAAATCAACAAATTTTATGTGGAAGGCATGGACTTGCTCGGCGGCAAATATGCGCAGGCAAGCGAAAACCTTTCAGCCGACAAAGTCAGCAATGTACAGGTCATGGAGAACCATCAGCCGGTCAAAGCGTTGCATGGAGTCTCTTTCAGTGACCAAGCCGCCCTGAACATCGTATTAAAAGAAGGGGCCAAGAATGTTTGGAACGGTGCGGCAGACATAGGAACAGGACTGACATGCCAAGGTGAGACGGAATGGCTGCGCGACTGCAGACTGACGGAAATGTTTTTCTCACGCCGCATGCAGAGTGTTTCCTTGTACAAGTGCAACAATACGGGCAAGGACATTCTGCACGAAATCAGTGATTTGGGCGACAGGGAATCATCCGTTTACACAGAAGGTGGCGTACTAAGCAACATCAGTTTGTCGGCACCGCAATTGGAAAAGCGCCGTTCCTTGTTTAATGATACGCACGTAGGCGCGACCAACTGGTTGTTGAAGACGGCCCATGATAATGACTTGCGCCTGCAACTCACTGCCGTATTCGACAGAAATCGGATGTCCCGTTACAGCGAAAAACAATATACCGATGTAGCCGACGGACAAATCATCACGGAAGATGAAACCGCTACGGGATACAAAAGCGAATATACCGGACAGTTGATGTACAAAGTGAATAAAGAGCAGTTGTACATGACCAATACGATTAAAGGTTACGCCGACTTCAACCGTTCTTGCGGTACGTCTTTGTTTAACGGCCAACAGACTGATTTGTCTGTAAAGCCTCGCAAACGGTATGTGGCCGACCACTTCGAAATGATCCGGCAAACCAAAGGGAAAAGCAGTTTTTCCGTTTCTTCCAATGCGGTATATAATTATCTTCCCGCAATGTTGCTCATCAGCGACGGCAGTATGCAACACATCAACCTGCAAACGGTAAACGGGGATGCGAGCGTCGCCTTCAGGCATCACCTGATGGGATTCCTTGTTACTTGGCGCACGGGGTTCAAGTTGGAACATCAGGATATGTACGTTGATTCCATATCGGAAAGGTATCACGAGTGGCGCATCTTCGCTGCGCCCACAGTGAATTATCAGCACGGACAGTTCAAATGCAGCGGAACTGTACCTGTGTCTTATCTGCACCGCACTTATGACGGAACGGCAAAAGGCAAGTTGACAGCCGAACCCTCAATCTATGCCCGCTACGAGTGGAATGCCCATTTGGCCGCCAATTTCAATTACATGCTCACTTATCATCCTGATGATATAAAGGGTATCTGTCATTCTCCTTATTATACCACATACATTACCCGGCGCCAAGGTTCAGGATATTTAGACGCTGCCACGTCACAGTTTGCCGGAATGCGGATAGAATATAAGGACATCATGCTCGGACTTTTCGCCAACTTGAACGTCTCATGGAATCAGCAAGCAGGCATTCGTCTTTACGAAAGTTTGTTGAAAGACGGCATTTACACCCGTATGGCTACAGACAGAGAAACGGACATCAACTCATATACACTACAGGGCAAGGTGACGGAATCATTCGGCAGTCATGGCATTTCAATAGGATTTAACGGCAATGCCTCTTGGACTTCTTACGAAATGATGAACAACGGTGAGCCGGTTCCGGCCAAGTTTCGCACGATTTCTTTGGCTCTCACATACAGTTATCGCCCCTGGACCTTCTTGTCATTTGACGGAAAGTCGGCCTACGAATATGTAAAACAAACCGGCAGCGTCGCATCATTCCACCACAAGTTAAGCACCTTTCTTTCCTTCGGCCGTTGGCAAGCGGAATGGAGCAACGATTGCTACCACAGCAATGACGAATCGGTATCTTTCAATTTCTTTGCCGATGCAACGCTCACCTATAAGACTTCCGCATTTGACATCTCCTTGGAATGGAGCAATATTTTCGGCAATCAGAATTACGAACGCCGGATTATCACCTCAACCACGTCACTTTTCACCGTCAATCAACTCCGTCCGAGTGAAATTTTGGCCAAAATCAGCTTTGACTTTTAATTTTATTCGACTGAAACAGCCAAGATTTCTTCAATACCGGCAAGAAAAATCGCCCATTCCATCGGCATTTTGTCAAGTAGTAAAATATTAGTAAAATCTTTTTTCTCCAAAATTTTTGCGGATTTATTTCTCCGGACTACTTTTGCCCACGAAATAATACGGGGTCACTTTCGGGGCGAATTGGCCAATAGACATACCCGAAGTATTGTCTCCTTAATGGACGTCCCGATGTGGCTTCCCCTTCCGTATCAGACAGCAAGTTAAACTACCCATGAGGGGTTGGGTAATTACACATCAAATAAGAAAGATGAAAAAACTATTTTTTATTGCCACCTTATTGGCAGGCTCAGTCACTTCCGCAATGGCTCTCGAAGAAAATGTATTATGTACTATCGTTTGTTCACCTTGTGATGAGGTGCCCAACACTTTGATTGTAGGTAATGCAACCTATGAACAAATTGAAAAGGCTCAAAAGGACATGCAAGAAAAATGTAACAATAGTAAGCATGAATAAACTGTTTGTCGCCCCATTTGTATGGGGCGACAAACTAATATGTATTAAAATGAAAAGAATTCTGATATTATCCGTAATGTTTTGTACATTTTGCGACGCATTTGCTCAATGGATAACTGTAGATACCGTAAAATACCGTTTTCATTATGCGACAAAAGTTACCTTGATTGAAGGAAATAAACTTCGTGATGATGAAATTAATGTGGACATCGGAAACAAAACTACATACTGTTATAGCAGATGGTCGGAAGAAGGGGCGCTTACCTTTGACAGTATTATGGCTAATGGCGGCAATGTTGCCGATTATTTGGCTATGGGATTACCTGTCAGTTCGTTTGGAGACCGAGTTCTGAAAAATTATCCTCAGGCTGGTCGGTTAACGATTACATGCTATGAAGGTAAAGATTTGTATTACGAAGAACCGATAGCAAAAAAGGATTGGAAACTGGAAGAAGGTGACACAACAATTATCGGCTATCCTTGTAAAAAGGCATCTTGCCGATTTAGGGGACGGACCTGGCATTGCTGGTACGCGATGGACATCCCGTTCTCGGAAGGTCCATGGAAACTTGACGGGCTGCCCGGTATGATTCTCAAAGCCCAGGATGCCAAGAACCAATTTATCATGGAATGTATCGGAATCAAGAAAGATGTCAACAAACCCATGATAAGCAAATTGGCCAAACGCGTAAAAACGACACCGCAATATGTAGAAAAAGTTAGAAAATTATCTGTAAGTAATTGGGCAGCTTACAAGAAATTGGTGGGATTAAACTGGATTGACGGTCGGGCAGCAACCTCCAAGGACGTAGCTTGTCTCATTGAATATTACAATAAAAAGTAGAACGAATCAGCAATCGGTCTTTATGAAAAAGATGATGTTATTATCAGTACTGTTATGCGCATTTTGCGACGCATTTGCTCAGTGGACAACTGTAGACACCGTAAAATACCGTTTCCATTACGCAGTAAAAGAAACAACTATCGAAGGAGGTAAATTGTGGGATGACGAATGGAATGTCGACATCGGCAATAAAGTGATTTACAGTTACAGTCGTTGGGATGAAGAAAGCGAATTGGCTTATGACAGCGTCATGGCTAATGGCGGCAATGTTTATGACTGGATGGCTATGGATTTTCCTCTGAGTAAATTCCGATATCGTTTTCTACGCAATTATCCGAAAATTGGTATGCTTACAGTTACGGGGTATGAAGGTAAAGATTTGTATTACGAAGAACCGATAGCAAAAAAGGATTGGAAACTGGAAGAAGGTGACACGACAATTATCGGCTATCCTTGTAAAAAGGCATCTTGTCGATTTCGGGGACGGACCTGGCATTGCTGGTACGCGATGGACATTCCTTTCTCGGAAGGTCCATGGAAACTTGACGGGCTGCCCGGTATGATTCTCAAAGCCCAAGATGAAAAGAACCAATTTATCATGGAATGTATCGGAATCAAGAAAGATGTCAACAAACCCATGATAAGCAAATTGGCCAAACGCGTAAAAACGACACCGCAATATGTAGAAAAGTTGCGCAACTTGAAGGAGAAGAATTGGGCTGCTTTCAAGAAGTTGGTAGGATTAAACTGGATTGACGGTATGTCGGATAAACCTGCAAATCGTGTGGCCTGTCATATTGAATATTACAATAAAAAGTAGAGTATATTGAAACGCATTTCCATCATTCTTTGTCTTGTCGGACTGGCATTGTCGCTGCGTGCGCAGGTCAGGGTGAACGGCTGGGTGAAAGACAGTATCAGTCATCAACAGATAAGTATGGTATCCGTAGTGGCGCTGACCGGCAATCGGCAACCCGTGGCCTTTACACAAACCGACGAGAGGGGCGCTTTCCATTTGGCACTGCCGGAGGGAAACCGTGCTGCGCTCCTCTCTTTCCGCATTATCGGATATGCGGAAAAGCGAATTTCTCTGTCGCAGTTTCGCAACGGACAGACGGTGTGGCTCAAAGAGGAAGCGACGGATATCCGGGAGGTTGTGGTCAAATCGGGCCGCATCCGTCAACGGAGCGACACGCTGAGTTATTCCGTAGCCGGATTCCGACAAAAACAAGACCGAAGTATCGCCGATGTCATCGGCAGAATGCCGGGAATGTCGGTGTCGGAAAACGGCACTATCAGTTATCAGGGCAAGGCCATCAACAAATTGTATGTGGAAGGCATGGACCTGATGGGCGGGAAATATGCGATGACCACGGAAAACCTGCCGGCCATAAAAGTAAAGAATGTGGAGGTGTATCGGCATCATCAACCCGTCAAGGCATTGAAAAACATACAGTTTTCGGACCAGGCGGCATTGAATCTCGTGCTGACCGATGAGGCGAAAAACGTCTGGAACGCCACGCTGACACTGGGAGCGGGCTGTCAATTGCAATCGGGAGAAGGTGATGCCTTTTTGCATCAGGTAAAGGCCGTGGCGATGGTGTTCGGCAAACAACGGCAAAGTCTGTTGATGTACAAAGACGACAACACCGGCAAGGACATCAGGCGCGAGGTGGTGGACCTGGCTCATAATAGCAAACTCACACAACGGGGCAATTCATGGTTGAGCGATATCTCTGTGACATCTTCCCGCCTGAAGGCCAACCGCACCTCGCTCAACGACACCCGACTGCTGGCCGCCAACTGGTTGAAGAAGACGGGCGAGGACCGTACCCTGCGGCTGCAGTCCACGTTTCTGTTTGACAAGTCCGTAGGTTCAAGGCAGGAATTGTCGACCATCACCAATGTCATGGGACAACCGATGATAGAGGAAGATTATCAGGCCCGGAAATTCAGGCGGGAATGGAGCATGGAGGCGCAATACCTGATGAACGCGCCTCAACTGTATATAAATAATGTGGCCGTCGGGGCGATCAACTGGAATACGTCCGCGGCCGCAACGGTGTATGACGGACTGACCGTGACGCAATGCGTCAAACCGCGGAGCCGGTTTTTCGGCGATGAACTGAAGGTCATCAAGAAGACGGGAGAGAACAAAAGCGTCAGTGTCTCTGCCTTGTTCCGCCATCATTACCGGCCCGGGTTGCTTTCATTGTTGGACGGAGGGCAGGAACGGCTCAATCTGACCAAGACGGATTTCCTGGCAGAGACGGGGTTTCGGCATAAGATTCTGGGGATGTATGTGTCGTATACGGCACGTGTCGATTATGAACGGCAAAGGACGGAAGTGACACTCACGGAAAGAGCGCAGGAGGAATTGTGGCATATTGACGGACTGTTGACCCCGTCGGTGAGTTTTAAGCGCGGCGGCGTCAACCTGTCAGCCGCCGTTCCGCTGAGGTTGTCGCACTACGTCTGGCGTCAGCAGCGGCAAGACCGGTTGTACGCAGACCCGCAAATCGCCGTGTCTTATCAGATAGACGCCTGTACCGACCTGGACGTATCCTATCGGCATCAGCATTCGCCCTACGATTTCAATCTGGTGTGCGGCATACCTTATTACATGAACTATTACACCCTGCGGCAGGGGACGGGACAACTGGGACGCCTGGTGATGGACGGACTTGGCGGCAGCATCAAGTATGGCAATCCCGTGACGGGATTTTTCGTCAACTTCCACGGCAATTATTCCATCATCCGCAACATGCCGCTGTTTGCCTTCTCCCTGGTGGATAATGTCTATACGGCCGCCTTTATGGGCAGATACACCAACAACGACACCTGGAATTTTTCGACAGGACTCAGTAAGGCGTTCGGATTCGGCAAACTGGTCTTCGCGCTCGACGGCAGTGCCATGTGGCGGAATTACGACGTAGTGCTGTCGGAGGAGGTCAACAGGTGCCGGTCAAAGTATTGTTCTGCCGGAATAAAGATTTCGGTGATGGCGGCAAAGGTATTCTCCATCGACGGGAATTCCACCTGGCAATGGTCCAGGCAAGTGAACAGGGATGAGCCGTCGCTGAACACGGCATGTGTCAATACGTTCAAGCACGAACTGAAATTGTATTTCACACCGGGACGGTGGCAGTTGGAATGGGGACACGAACTGTATCACGGCGGGGCCGAAGGCATGAAGGCGTCATATTTTTCCGACTTGGGTTGCAAATACCGCAAACGGAGATGGGAGGTGTCGCTGTCGCTAAACAACATCTTCGGCACGGACAAATACGAAAGTATCTATATCGGCGACACGTCGGTGTCACGCACCGTCCTGAGTCTCAGACCGGCGGAAATGATTGCCTCCGTCCGGTTCAGTCTGTAATTCCGCCTGTCATTTCTTGCGGGGATGATTTTTTATTCGTACTTTTGCAGGCGGTTTACAAAGTGTAAACCAAGGGGTGCCCGATAACGTGGGCTGAGATGATACCCTCCGACCTGATCCGGATAATGCCGGCGTAGGGATGAAGTGTAAGTGGCGCGACTGGCGCTTTCCTGGGGATTTTCCCCGTCTCTCCCCTTTTACTTTATCATTTTAAAACTGAAAAGTATGAGGTTTTTTGGATTTTTTCTTTTGTGTTGGACCGCTTCCCTGCCTGTGCGGGCGGAAGAACCCGCTGACTCGCTGAGTGTTGTCGACCTGGCGGAAGTGGAGGTGAAAGGCGTCAGGGCCTCGAAAGCGGCGCCTTTTGCCGTGAGCGAGGTAAACGGACAGGACCTGGACGGATTTTCCAAGACGGGCCGTGAACTGCCGTTTCTGTTTTCCCGGACACCGGGCGTACTGGCATGGAGCGAGAACGGTATGGGTACGGGTACGACTTACCTGCGTGTACGCGGCAGCGACGACACGCACGTCAACGTGACGCTCGACGGTATTCCGCTCAATTCGCCGGAAGATCAACGGGTGTTCTGGGCCAACATGAACAGTTATGCGTCGCTCTTGGGTAATGTACAGATACAGCGGGGCGTGGGTACGTCGTCCAACGGTGACGGCGCTTTCGGTTCTACGGTAGCCATGTCGTCGCGTTTTCCCTCTCTGAAACCGTCGGCGGAAATCACCGGGTCATGGGGTTCTTACGGCACTTGGCGGGCAGGAGGCAACTTCTCCACCGGTCTGCTTGCCCGTCACTGGGTGATGGACGGGGCTTATCATGAGACCAGCACCAACGGTTATGTACACGGTACGGCGGGCAGACAGGGCAGTTATTACGGCGGCTTGGCCTATCTGGGCGACAACTTCATGATAAGATACAAGAATTTCGGCAACTTTGAGAAGACGGGACAGGCCTGGAACGGTGTGACGGCAGGTTCCAACGACCTGAGTCTGATGGACGGCACCTACGGCATGAAGACGGGCGTCCGCACCTATAAGGACCTCTTTGACGCCGGTCTGGGCCGCTACAATTCGCTGACGGAGTGTCTCCTGACGGATGAAGACGGCAATTTCATACAGGATGCTGACGGAAACTACCAGACGGGACGGTATCGGATGCGCGACGGTTCTTATTGGAAAAAGACGACGGACAACTTCTACCAGAACCACAACCTGCTCTCGATGGCGTGGAATTTCCGCAAGGGATGGACGTTGCACGGCGGTCTGCACTATACTTACGGTTATGGTTATTACACCGAATTCCGGCCGGACAACAAACTGAAGAAATTCGGCATCAGCAATTATACGCTCTCGGACGGGACGACGCTGAAGCGCACCGATTTTGTCCGCAAGAAGGGACTGACGCAACACACATACGGTATGGTGTGGGACGTGAGCTATACCGGCAAGCGGTGGGACTTCATCGGCGGTATGTCGCTGGGCCAGTTTGAAGGCAATCATTTCGGCCGACTGACCTATATCGCCAACGAGGAACTCAGTGCGGCGCTGCTCAAGGACGGCGCTTACGATTATTATCATTCCAACGCGTACAAGAAGGATGACAATGCCTTCGCCAAGGCCACATGGCACATTTCCGGGAAATGGGACGCTTTCGCCGACGTGCAATTCCGGCACGTGCGCTACAAGACCAACGGCATCAATGACAAGTTTTATGAGGAGGGCAGCAGGTATTACAACCAGCAACTGGACGTGAACGCCTGTTACAACTTTCTCAATCCGAAAGCGGGCGTGACCTTCCATCACGGCGGTCATCGCGCTTACGCCAGTGTGGCCGTCGGACACAGGGAACCTGCCCGCAACAACTTCACGGACAACGGTTCTTATCCCGCTCCGGAAGCGGAGCGGCTCACCGACTGGGAAGTGGGCTATCAGTGGACCGACGGCACTTGGAGTCTTTCGGCCGGTGCCTACTTCATGGACTACACGGACCAGTTGGTACAGACGGGTGAGGTGAGCGACATCGGCGAGGCCCTGACCACCAACATCAAGGACTCGTACCGCACTGGACTGGAACTCGCTGCCGCATGGCGTCCGCTGGACTGGTTGTCGCTGGAAGGCAACGCCGCCCTGAGCATCAACAAAATCAAGGACTTTGACGAAGTGGTGGAAGACTGGGCCAATTATGAGACGGGCACACGCACCGTCCATTACGACAATTCCACGCTGGCCTTCTCGCCCGCGGCCATCCTGAACGGTTTTGCGGATTTCCATTACAAGGGTTGGCAGGCCGTCTGGCACACGGGGTTCGTGAGCCGGCAATACCTGGACAACACGGCTTGCAAGGAACGGGCATTGCCGGCCTGGTCTGTCTCGTCGCTGAGCGTGACCTGGACATGGCATCCCAAGAAGAAGGGCGTACTGAAAGAACTGGTGGCCGGCGGCATGGTTGACAACATGTTCAACCGCCATTACGCCGCAGGCGGATGGGTGTATTCGGCCATTTGCGAAAGTTACGGACACGGCAACGACAACCGGTATTATCAAATCGGATTCATCCCTATGGCGGGAACGACACTGACGGGACATCTGACACTGAGATTCTAACTCACTGATTGAGGATACATGATAACTTTTCTCTCTCTGCACGGACTGGATTTACTGACCACGATACTCGGTCTCATTTACTTGTGGCTGGAGTATCGGGCCAGTATCTGGTTGTGGGCGGTGAGCATCATCATGCCGCTCCTGGATATCGTACTTTATTACCAGCACGGCCTTTATGGCGACGCCGGCATGGCCTGCTATTATACGGTGGCGGCCGTCTACGGCTACATCGTCTGGAAAATCAGTGAGCGGCAGGAATCGCCCGATTCCATCGTTCAAGAAGAAGCGGACAAAAGCGACGGGGGACAATCTGTCCGCGGTATCAGACACTTCCGCAAAGAGCATGTTCTGCCCGCCATCCTGTTCTTCTTCCTGGCCTGGGGCGTCACCTGGTGGGTGCTCCGCTACCATACCAACAGTACGGTGCCCGTCACGGACGCGCTGACCAACGCCCTCAGTTTCGTGGCGCTGTGGGCGCTTTCCAAGAAGTACGTGGAGCAATGGCTCATCTGGCTCGTAGTGGATTTAATCTGCACTTATCTCTATGTCATGAAGGGTATTCCCTTCAAGGCGGCGCTCTACGGCATCTACTGTATCGTGGCCGTGGCAGGTTATCGGAAGTGGCGTAAAATGGCGGGACAGGGATAAATTGTCCCTAAGTTTGTTCCTGTGTGTCCGCACACATTGTTAAAAAACATTTTTTTGCCGATTTTATCGGAAAAAAGTATGCAAAACTTTTGCATAAAAACAATTTAAAGTCGTACATTTGCATCGAAAGTTTTGCAATCAAATAATTTTCGCATATATCTCACTTTTATTGAGTGACAGGTTTAATCTGCTCGTGAGAGTCGTTTGAGCCGAATTTATTGAACAAATAAAAAAGCAGAATTCGTCGCGAGACGCAGGTTCTGCTTTTTGTCGTTTTAGGGAAAAGCATTACCTTTGCAGCGCGAATGCCGAACACAGGCATTCGCAAAATAGCACAAAAGATGAAACAGACAATTTTCAATCGGCGCGAAGTCCTCAAATTCCGGCGTTTCAGCAGGAAAGGATACGCCCTCTTCAGTTGTCTGGGCAAGGTGGTCCTCATCGGTACACTCAGCGTCGCCACGCTCGCGCATGCGAAAGCCGACGGCATCAGTACGCGTCAGATGACGGAAAGTGACACATTGTCCCTCACGACCGATCATGAAGTCGGACTGGAAGAGGTGTTGGTGACGGCCTCGCGCTCGCCGATTACCTTATTGGAATCAGCGAAAATGGTCTCCGTCATCTCCCGCGACGACATTGCGCGGGCGGAGGCCGAAAGCGTATCCGACCTTCTCAAAATGACCACCGGCGCGGATGTCCGTCAGCGCGGCGGTTTTGGCGTACAGACGGACATCTCCCTTTGCGGCGGTACATTCGACCAGACAGTCCTCCTGCTCAACGGTTTGCCCCTGGAAAGTCCGCAGACCGGTCACAACGCGGCCGACTTTCCCGTATCGGTTGACGACATTGAGCGCATCGAAATCCTGGAAGGCGGTGCCGCCCGACTGACGGGGGCTTCGGCATTCAGCGGCGCCGTGAACGTCATCACGCGGAAAAGCGACACGCGCGCGCTGACCTTACAGGCACAAGGAGGAAGTTTCGGAAGTTTTTCCACCGAGGCCTCGCTCTCGTTTCCAGCAGGACAGACGAGTCACCGCCTCAGCGGCGGCTATGGCCAAAGCGACGGCGGAACCATCCACAGCGACTTCCACCTGCGGCGTGCCTTTTATAGCGGACAATGGCAGCGGAAGCGCGTCAGCATGGACTGGCAAACGGGTATCGTATCCAAAGATTACGGCGCCAATACTTTCTATTCCGTCAAATACGACAATCAGTTTGAGGCCACAAGGCGCTATCTGGCCTCCGTATCGGCCAGAATCCTGTTGCTTGACAATAACCTGAAGGCAAACGGATTCCGATGGGAACTGCATCCCCTCATCTACGGTCATCGCGACATGGACCATTACCAACTCGTCCGGGGCATGTCAGGGGCGGAATACGGTGAGAACCTGCACCGCACGGACGTGTACGGCGTGACGGTGGACAACAACCTGACCTGGTGGGGCGGCAAGACATCCGTAGGCGTCGACTTGAGGAAAGAGAAGATTCTCAGTACGGCTTATGGTGATTTGATGTCGGAAGACCGATGGAAAAGCATCAGCGGCAGTCGGCGGATGTACGACAAACGGGCGGAGCGCACCAACACCAACATCTTTCTGGAGCACAATATCCTCATCGGCAGATGGAGCATCTCGGCCGGACTTCTGGCCAACCGCAATACGGGCCTGGACAGGACATTCCGGTATTACCCTGGGGCGGACATCGCCTGGCGTCCGAAGGAGGGTTGGAAACTGTACCTCTCCTGGAACAAGGCGCTGCGCATGCCCACCTTCACCGACCTGTATACGGGCAATGCCGTGCAACAGGGCGATGCCGGTCTACTGCCGGAGCGCAACGACACCTACAAGACCGGTGTGACATATCATGCCGAAGGTTGGCAAGGTCAGTTGGGCGCGTTTTATATGTACGGGAAAAACCTCATCGACTGGGTGTACGAGAATGAGACGTCGACGCGGTATCACGCGATGAACATCGGCCGGTTGGAGAATTTCGGACTCAGTGCGGAAGTCAGTTTGTTTTCCGGCCAATGGTGGGGCGAACGTTTCCCCGTCAGAACAATCCGGTTGGGCTACGCCTACATTCATCAGACACACGAGACGTCCGAACCCATTTGGAAATCGCTTTACGCCCTGGAGTATTTGCGGCACAAACTCGTCATCGGCGTAGATCATCGGGTATGGCGCAGACTGTCGGCCTCATGGGCGTTGCGCTGGCAAGAACGGATGAACGGATATCATCCCTATACGAAGATTGACGTGAAAATGACATGGGACGCGGGCAAGTGGCAAGTGTTCCTCAAAGGCGACAACCTGACCTGCCACCGCTATTACGACCTGGGCGGCGTCCTGCAACCCGGTCTTTGGATGATGGGAGGCGCAAAAATCACGTTAGAGTAACGGAGCGTGATTTCAATTCACGCTCCACGTTACACGTTACACGCTCCACGATTACTGTTTCAGCTGGAATGATTTCTCGATACAGGAGACGACATCCGAGAAACCGGCATCGGTCCTGATGCGGGATTCCACTTGCGCACAACTGTGAATCACCGTACTGTGGTCGCGGCCGCCGACGAGTTTACCGATACGGGCAGCAGGCATCTTGGTATACTTCTGTGCCAAGTACATCGTCAACTGACGGGCCTCGACGTATTCGCGCTTCCGGCTGCGGCCGCTGACGGCAGCGGCGTCGACATTGAAATGACGGCACACCTTCTCGACGATATCATCAACGGTCAGTGGTTTTTCGTCAATCTTCACCGCCCGCTTGAGGACGCGCTCGGCCAACTTCATGTCGATGTTGCTGTTGTACACCACGCTGTAGGCCAGCAGGGAATTGATGACGCCCTGCAGGTCGCGCACGCTGCCGCAGGCATTCTCGGCGATAAAGCAGACCACGTCTTCGGGAATGTTCAGGCCGTCACGCTGTATCTTGTGGTGCAGGATATCCACACACAGTTGGACATTCGGTTTCTCCAATTCGGCAATCAGACCGCAAGCGAAACGGGTGAGCAACCGTTCGTTCATGCCTTTCAGGTCGACGGGCGGACGGTCGGAAGCCAGAATGATGCGCTTGCCGTTGCGGAAGAGGTGATTGAAGATATGGAAAAAGGTGTCCTGTGTCCTCGCCGCCGTCATCCATTCCTGAATGTCATCGACTATCAAAAGGTCGATGGTCTGATAGAAATTGATGAAATCGTTGACGGTATTCTGTCTGACGGCATCGGTATACTGTACCTGAAACAGGCGCGCACTGACGTAAAGGACGCGGAGGTTGGGGTAAAGGCTCTTGCTGCGGAGACCGATGGCGTTGATTAAGTGGGTCTTGCCGCAACCGGAAGGACCGTAGATGAACATCGGATTAAACTGTGCCTTACCCGGATGCTCGGCGATGGAAAGACCCACTGCACGCGGCAGTTTGTTGCTGTCGCCCTCTATAAAATTATTAAAGGTCTGCTGGGGATTCAACTGCGAGTCGATCTGCTGCGGAACGGCAGCGTCAAGGATCGTCGGTGACTGGTTGACGCGCGTCCGCGCACGGGGAGTATCATCCGTTTCGGGCATCGCCGACTCAACGGTCTGCGTCAGGGAATGCTCCTTGTCGGTCAGTTCCCGGTAGAAAAGTTGGGTGTCGGAAGAAAAGACCCTGCGGATGACCTTGATGAGCAAGTCGGCATAATTCTCCTCCAGGTACTCCGTCACAAAGGGACTTGCGACCTGTACCAAGAGGGCCTTTGTCTTCTCATCGTACGATTCGAAGACAATCGGGGCAAACCAGGTCTTGTATTGCTGAGCGGTGACATTCTCCTTAATCAGCGCAAGACATTCGCCCCAAAGCTTATCGGGACTTACTCTCATTGATAACTTATTTATAAAACGTGTATGTCTTTCGACGGTTTTAAGTTATTTGCGCTTGCAAATTTCGGAAATTTTCCGAAGATGAGCAAATCTTAAAAACGGCCCTGTCAAGGCAAGATTGTCGTAAACCGTTGAATTACCGCACCTTTTGGACGGCTGACAATATTTTTACAAAAAAATCTTCTTGCATTTTTGCAATGCGTTGATTTTCTGCTACATATAAATTTCCGTTGTTTTTCCGAACGGATTAGTGAAACACCCGTCGCAAAAAGGACGGAATCGCTTTTGCCGTAAGGAAAGACGCACTTTCTGAAGTTGTGAAACAAGCGGAATTTTTATTTAGACTAATTTTATTTTATTCCTTATTCCCCTCTATTGTCTTCTCCGATTTCTTGTCTTTCCGGTCAAAAACCGAGAAATGCACATAGCGTTTCGGATTGGCCTTGAGGTCTTTCATCAGCGCGTCGGCGTCTTTCACCGTCGAATTGAGGTTGTTGTACAGGGCAGGGTCGCTCATCATGAGTCCCAACGTACCCTTGTTGCTGTTGAGCCGCTGGGTAAACTGCTGCAAGTCGGCCAGCGTCTGTTCCACCTTGGCCATCGTCTGCCCGACATCCACCTTGGAAAGGTTGCCCGTCAACTGTTGCGCGTTGTCCAACACACCGTCCGCTTTGGTCATCATGCCGGGCAACTGTCCGTTGACGGAAGCGAGAAGTTTATTCAATTCCTTGGTCGACGTGGTCAAATCGCCCGTCATCGTCTGAATGTTGTGCAGGGATGAAGGAATCGAAGGATCTGCCAGTACCGTATTCAGACTGCCCAGAATCGAATCGAGTTTGGGCAGCATCCTCTCGATGGCGGGAACAAGTTCGGCCACTTTGCTCATCGCACCGCCGGCCACCTGGCCGTCGATGACCTGTCCGGGAGAAAGCATCGTCTTGCCGTCGGCCAGAAGGAGATTCACCTGCACGTTGCCGAGCATGTCGCTCACGATGGCGGCACTGCTGCCTTCGGGCACCTGCAACTTCTCATCCAGTTCGACGGCCACCTTGACCGGTTCTTTCTGGTTGTAGTCAAAGATGATATCCTTTACCGTACCCACCCGATAACCGTTGGAGAAGATGGGGCTCGACGCACTCAGGCCACTCACGTCCTGAAACGTAATATAATATTGGTTGCCGCTCGCAAAGAGGTTGGCTCCCTTGAGGAAATTCATGCCGAAAAAGAGCAGGACTATTCCTACGATGGCGACAAGTGCGATTTTTATTTCTTTACCGTATTTCATATCACTGTTTGTTTCTGTTGGCCTTGAATTCCCGGACGGCCTCCACCACGTTCATCTTCTCACCATTTTTGAATGCGATGATAAATGCCTCGGGAAAACGATCCAGGAGTTGTTTGCGGAGCCGGTATATCTCATTGTAATTGTTGGATGCGCCGCAGGTGTATTTCACCATATTGTTCTCTTGAAACGGCGTCGCGTCGGTCACGCCTTTCAGACGGGCATCGCCTTTCTTCAGGGGTGTCGAACAGGCGAGTATCTGCACCTTAAATACCGGTTGACTCTCATCAGGCTGCGTCTGTTTGACGGGTTGCGCTGCCTGTTTCACAGGTTGCGCAAACGGCGTCACGGATTGCGTCGCGGTCTGAACCGGTTGCCTGGCAGGTTGTTCCGCCGTTCTGGCCGACTGTGCCGGTATGGCCGCCATCGTCTGTACGGGTTGACTGACGGATTGCGGAATGGTATCCGCCACCTTCTTTTCGGTTTGCGCCACTGCCTTCGGTTGGTCTGCAGAGGCAGATACAGGAGTCTGTACCGGAGTCTGTGCGCGTTGGGAGACCGTCTCCTTCTTCTCCGTCTTTTTCTTTTCGGCCCTCTCTACTTTGTTTCTCTCTTCCCGTACCTTATTATTATCAGTCTTTACCTTATTATCAACTGTCTTATTATTATCAACCTCCTTCTTCTCCCGCTCCACGCTCCTCGTTCCACGCTCCACGTTTATGGCCCGCTCCGCCCCGGTCTTACCGTATTTTTTCTTATAGGCCAGGAACGCCTGATAGATACCCTTGCCCAAAAGGTCGACTGTGGCCGACTGGTTGAGTTGGCGCTCCTCGTCGGGCGTGGAGATGAAACCCAACTCAATCAGGCAACTCGGCATGGACGTCTCGCGCAAGACCAGAAAACCGGCCTGATGCACGCCTTTGTTGTTGCGTCCGGCAGTGGCGCAGGCATTGCGCTGGATGAGTTTGGCGAGTTCCACGCTCTTCTCCATGTTCTTGTCCTGGATAAACTCGAACATGATGTAACTCTCGGACGAGTTGGGGTCGAATCCCTGGTATTTCTGTTTATAGTCTTTCTCCATGGAGATGACCGAGTTCTCGCGCTTGGCCACGTCCAGATTGTCCTTGGCGCGGTGCATACCGAGCGTGTAGGTCTCAAAACCGCGGGCGATTCTGCCGGCGGGAAGCGAGTTGGTATGGACGGAAATAAACAGGTCGGCCTTGTTGCGATTGGCGATATTTGCTCTTTCCTTCAGTGAGATGAACACATCCGTCTTGCGTGTATAGATGACCTTCACGTCGGGACAGTTGCGCTCCACATAGCGTCCGAAGGCCAACGCCACTTTCAGATTGATGTTCTTCTCCTTGGAGATGGCGCCGATGGCACCGGCGTCATGACCGCCGTGACCCGGGTCGATGACGAGGGTAAACTGTTTGGCAGACCAACCGGAAAGGAAGGTCATCCAACCCACGAGGAGAAGAAGTATTCTTTGTCTCATTTGTCTCTTGTCAAAAACAATTCCACGGAGGCGCCCTGACAGTCGGCGCCCATCGGGGGATTCACTTTCATCAGGCGGATTCTGACAGCATCAATCTCCTTGAACGCGTCAAACAGGTGACGGGCGATTCGGCCGCAGACATGTTCCAGCAAAGCGGAGGGCACGGCCATCTCCTCCTTGACGGCCTGATAGACTTCCGCATAGTTGAGCGCGTCACGGATGTCATCGCTTGCCATGGCGCGCGAAGCGTCATAGGCGACGGTCACGTCCGCCACGTAGTCGTGCCCTGTCTGCCGTTCCTGGGGCAGGACACCGTGAAAGGCATGAAAGCGAAGGCCTTCCAGACTGATCTGACTACTCACTCGTGTCATATTTCTTCAACGCCCTGACCACACCGTCTTTCCACGTGTTGATACTCTCGTCGGTGAGTTGCAGCGAACTGACGAGTTTGATGACATGATTGATGGGCATGCCGTAGCGCAGCACACCCGAAATCAACTTGGCGTAATTCCAGTATTCCGGATTGAATTTCTCACTCAGTCCCTCCACCGTCGTCTTGTAGCCGCGCTTGTTCTCAAACTGGAAATCGTAGCGGCGCGTGCCGTCCTCGTTGACTTGTTTGAGGATTTTGCCTTTCGTAACGGTCTTGGGCAGGACAATCCCCTCCTCATCGTCTTGCAGACCGGTGAAGATTTCGTAGGGTTTGCCGTCCAAAAGACCGACAAAGGCGACCCACTTGTCCTTGTTGTTCTGAAACCTGACGACGTCACATTCCAAAACTTGCGGGCGGACTTCCACCACTTGCGGACGGAGCCGGTTGTCATTTTCTGCCATGATACCCTTGTTTATTACCGTGCAAAGATAGAAAATTATTCCATAAAATACCGACAGTAGGGGATTTTTTCGCAAAAAGCGGACACGATTGTTGACTTTTTGGAGAATTTCCGCTAACTTTGTGACGCGTAAAATTTCCAAAAAGATGAAGATTCAAGAAAGAAAGAGCATCAGAAAATACACAAAAGAAGAAGTCAGCGACCAGTTGCTCAACGACTTGCTTGCCCAAGCGGAGCGCACGCCCACGATGGGAAACCTCCAACTGTACAGCGTCGTCGTCACCCGCGACGGAGAGATGAAACGGCAGTTGGCGCCCGCACATTTCGGACAACCGATGGTGGAAGGCGCGCCTGTCGTCCTTACTATTTGCGCCGACTTCCGCAGGACGACGCTTTGGGCCGAAAACCGCAAGGCCATTCCCGGTTACGACAACCTGTTGTCTTTTCTGAACGCGGCGACCGACGCACTGCTCTTCACGCAGACCTTCTGCAACCTGGCGGAGGAAGCTGGTCTGGGCACCTGTTTCCTGGGCACCACCATCTACCAGCCCCAGACCGTCATCGACATCCTGAAACTGCCCAAACTGGTCTTCCCCGTAGCCACCATCACCCTCGGTTGGCCGGATGAGGACCCTGCCCTCTCCGACCGTCTCCCATTGGAGGCCATCGTTCATCAGGAGCACTACCGCGACTATACGCCCGAAAGCATCGATGCCTTCTACGGTCCGAAGGAAGCCCTGGCGGAAAATCGCCATTTCGTGGAAATCAACCACAAGGAGACGCTGGCGCAAATCTTCACCGACATCCGTTACACCAAGAAAGACAACGAGGCGCTTTCCCTCACGCTCCTTGACGCCCTCAGGCAACAAGGATTCTTGGGTTGAGAAGTATTCCACTCTCAACCCTCAACCCTCAACTAAGTTTCACGCTCCACGAAAAAGGCCTCTGCCAAAGCAGAGGCCCTTTATTATATAATAAGGTGTAATCCTTACTCGGCCAAAACCGGTTTGTACTTCGGCACCAGGAGTTTCATGATACACCAACCGATGAGGTAAGCCACGGCACAGATACAGAACACGATCATGTATCCGGCAGGTTTGCCTTCAAATCCCAGTGCATGCATGTTGGTCTCCTCGGCATAAGTAAACAGTTTACCGGCACCCGTATTGATGAGGAACGAACCGATACCGCCGGCGAAAGTACCCAGACCGATGATGGTGGCGATGGTCGACTTCGGGAACATGTCACCTACGGTAGAGAAGATGTTGGCCGACCAACTCTGGTGAGCGGCACCGATGATACCGATGAGGATAACCGGGAACCACGGTGTGTTGAACACGCCGCCCAACGGTTGGGCAAACAGACCGGCCAACGGGAAGAAAGCGAAAATCAACATGGCCCGCATACGGCCCGCATAAGCGTTCATGCCCTTGTTGATGAAATAAGTCGGCAGTTTGCCGCCCAGAATACTCAGCATCGTAATCAGGTAGAGCACGAATATCAAGGCGATACCCAACGGGTCGCTCGGGTTGATGCCGAACTGTGATGCCAGGTAGGCAGGCGTCCAGAACAGGAAGAACCACCACACGCCGTCGGTCATGAACTTACCCACGATGAAAGCCCAGGTCTGGCGGAAGGTGAAGCATTTCCAGAAACTGATGGGTTTTTCCTCTTCAGCCTTGGCTTCCTCAGCGGCCTTGGCCTCTTCCTCGGCATCCTGCTGGATGTAGAGCAACTCGGCCTCGTTGACCTTCTTGTTCTCAGCCGGTTTCTTGTAGAGCAGCAACCAGAATCCCATCCACACATAACCGAGGGCACCGATGACGATGAAAGCCATTTCCCAACCGAAGTACTTGGCCAGTACGGGGATGGTGAACGGAGCGACGAGCGCGCCCACGGAAGCACCGCTGTTGAAGATGGCCGTAGCGAAAGCACGGTCTTTCTTGGGGAAATATTCGGCCGTCACCTTGATGGCTGCGGGGAAGTTGCCCGCCTCGCCCAAAGCCAGGATACAACGGCAACCCAGGAACAGCCACATACTCACGGTGGATATCATCAGACCGGCGTCGGCGGCACCGGAAGCCTCAAAGGCGCGCAAGCATTCTTTGGCTCCCTCAAAACCCTCCAGCCAGTTGCCCGTCACGATACCGCTGGTGGCGATACCGCAGAAAGCATGAATCACGGCACCCGTAGACCAGATGAAGATGGCCCAAAGATAACCTTTCTTCGTACCCATCCAGTCGATAAACTTGCCCGCAAAGAGGTTGCAGAGCGCGTAGGCGATGGAGAATATACCGGTAATCGTACCGTAGTTGGCGTCCGACCAGTCAAACTCCTGTTGGATACCGCCATCACCGGGATAGGTCAGGGAGAGGACCTGACGGTCCATGTAGTTCACCGTTGTCGCAAAAAACAACATGGCGCAGATAATCCAACGGTAGTTGGTCATCTTTGTCGTTTGAATCTTATTGTCCATTCTGTATTCAGGTTTTTAATTATTTGATGTCCTTGATTTGAATCTTCTGCATATCACCGTAATCGAGGTTTTCTCCGGCCATACCCCAAATGAAGGTATAGGCGCTCGTACCTGCGGCGCAGTGGATACTCCATTGCGGAGAAATCACGGCCTGTTCGTTCTGCAGCCAGATGACGCGGCTCTCCTGCGGTTCACCCATGAAGTGGGCGATGTTCTGTCCCTCGGGCAGATAGAAATACAGGTACGTCTCCATGCGGCGCACGTGCGTATGGGCCGGCATCGTGTTCCAGACACTGCCCTCCTTGAGTTCGGTCAGACCCATCTGCAACTGGCAAGTGCGGACACCGGCCACACCGTCGATAAGCAACTGGTAAATCACGCGGTCGTTGCATTCGGCCATCGAACCGGCCTTGATGATGTTGGCCTCCTTGAGGGTGACCTTCTTCACCGGAAAACTCGTATGGGCCGTGGCGGAGTTGACCCAGAACTTGGCCGGATTGGCCGGATTCTTCGAGGCGAAAGTCACGTCCTTCGCACCGCGTCCCACATACAGGGCCTCCTTGGCCTTGAGCTCATACGACTTGCCGTCGACCGTCACCACACCGTCACCGGCGATGTTGATGACACCCATCTCCCGGTTGTCCAGGAAATGTGCGGTATCCTTGGTCTTCTCCGTCTTCATCGGTTCGAGGGCCTCCAGTTTCAACGGGGCGCCCACGGGCATCACACCGCCCTGTACGAAGCGGTCGTAGAGAGAGTAGACGAAGTTCAACTCGCCCGGAGCGAATACCTTCTCAATGAGGAATTCCTTTCTGAGGCGTTCCGTGTCATAATGTTTCGCATCCTCAGGATGATGCGTGTAGCGCACTTCACAGTTGGTCTGAGCCATCGCCCACGACACACTCATCATGAATGCGCAAGTCAACAGTACTTTTTTCATGATTTATTTCTGATTAGTTTTTCCGTTTTCTTCATTCTTTTCTGCCGTCAACGCTTCTGCGGCACGCTTCTCGTCCTGGATAATCAACCGGCGGTTGATCAGCATCAGAGCCAGCGCCAGCACCACGAGAATGGCCGGACCGGCGTATTTCACATAACAGGTCAGGCTCCAGATGACCGATCCGTAGATGGAAGAGGCGAAGTCGAGCGCACCGGCCATGAACCCTTCGGGGATTTTGGCTGCGGGATCCTGTGTGGCGGCATAGACGGCCTGCGCCGCCTTGGTGAAGTCGGGCGCCATTTCCGTCACGAAATAAAGACCGGCGAACAGCATCACCAGACCGATGATGAATGTCTTGACCACGTTACCCTTGGTGTAAGGCAACACGAGCGGGAAGAGATAGAACATGCCGGCCAGTGAAGCCAGGGGCAAAAACTGGTTGCCCGGCAGGACGACGGCCAGGACGATGGCGATGGGAATGAGCAGCAGCGACACCACGAGCGTGGTGGGATGACCGATGACCAGGGCCGGACTCATGCCGATATACACCTTCTTGCCGTTGAATTTCCTGGCCACCACCTCCTTGGTCTTTTCCGAAATGGGCATCAGACCGTCGATAAAGAGTTTGGTGATACGCGGGATGAGTTCCATCACGGCACCCATCGTCACGCCCAGAAAGAGGATTTTCTTGATGTCCAACTGGGCCACGGCACCGATGATGGCGCCCACGATGACACCCAGAACAAGCGGTTCGCCGAGTACGCCGAACTTCCGTTTCAGGCCTTCGGCATCCACGTCCATGCGGGAGAATCCCGGAATCTTGTCGAGGAGTTTGGAGATCAGCGGCGCCAGGACGGCCATGCTCTGGCAGAAGGGTTGCGGAATACTGATACCGTCGAGATTACCGTAATATTTCTGGAAATCCTCAGCCGTCATGTCGGCCACCACGAGGGTGATGACATAACAGATGATGGCGGCGAAATAGCCCCACATCAGACTCTCGTCCATCACGAAGTACACCACGGCACCGATGAAGGCGAAATGCCAATAGTTCCACAAGTCGATGTTCACCGTGCGTGTGGTCTTGGTGACAAGCATCAGGAAGTTGATACCGAGACATATCGGGATAATCAACGCGCCGACCGCGGTGTTGTAGGCCACGGCCGCAGCTGCCGGCCAACCCATGTCGAACACCTTCAACTGCAAGTCGTACAGACTGGAAATCTCATTGAGCGGACCGCCGAAGTTGGTGGTCAGAAGGGCCGTCACGATGCCCAAACCCACAAAACCGACACCGACGTAAAGACCCGACTTCAACGCCTGTCCGAACTTCATGCCGATGCAAAGGCCGATAATGGTAAAGAGTATCGGCATCATCACACTGGCACCGAGACTGATAATGTAACTGAAAACTTCCTGCATAGCGTCTAAACATTAGTAGATTGCTGCAAAGATACAATATTTTCGGGCGGTACGCAAACATTCGCCGATTTTTATTAAGCGTGGAGCGTTACACGCTCCACGCTCCACGTTAATCCTGGAAATACACCCGTTTCACCCGGGGACTGATCCCCGTGAGCACCTCATACGGAATCGTGTCGAGCGCGTCCGACAGCACCGTCACCGGCAGGTTGTCACCGAAAATCTCCACGGTGTCACCCTCCCGGCAGTCGATACCCGTGACGTCAATCATCGCCACGTCCATACAGATGTTGCCGACATACTCAGCCCGCTTGCCGTCCACCAGGCAATAACCGCGGCGGTTGCCGAGATGGCGGTTCAGCCCGTCGGCATAACCGATGGGAATGGCGGCGATGACACTGTCCCTGTCGAGTGTTCCCTTTCTGCTGTACCCCACCGTCTCGCCCGCCGGCACATGGCGCAACTGCAGGATGGTGGTCTTCAGCGTGCAGACATTGTGCAGAATGGCGTTGTCGCGGGGATTGACGCCGTACAGACCGATACCCAGACGGCACATGTCCAACTGCCGCTCGGGGAAGTGTTCAATGCCGGCGGAATTGTCGATATGACGGATGATTTTGTGGTCGAACGCCGCCTGCAACCGGTCGCTGCCGTGGATAAACCTGCGGAACTGCTCCTCCGAGAACGCGTCAAACGCGTCACTGTCGCTGCCCACGAAATGCGAGAACACGCTGCGGGGCACGATGGCGTCCTGCCGGTGCAGCCTGTCGATGAGCCGGTCCATGTCCTTGTCGGGGTCAAAACCGAGCCGGTGCATGCCCGTATCCAGTTTGACATGCACGGGATAACCCGTGATGCCCTCCTTCTCCGCCGCCTTGATCAGCGCCTTCAACAGGCGGAACGAATACACCTCCGGTTCGAGGTCATAGTCGAACAGCGTCTTGAACGACGACATTTCCGGATTCATCACCATGATGTTCGACGTGATGCCGTTGTGGCGGAGCGTCGCGCCCTCGTCGGCCACGGCCACGGCGAGATAGTCCACCCGCTGGTCCTGCAGCGTCTTGGCGATTTCCACCGCACCCGTTCCGTACCCGTCGGCCTTGATCATACACACCATCTTGGTCTCCGGACGCAGGAACGTACGGTAATAATTCAGGTTGTCCGTCACCGCCTGCAGGTTGACCTCCAAGATGGTCTCGTGCACCTTCATCGCCAGGCGGTCGGTCAACAGGTCGAATCCGAAGGCGCGCGCGCCCTTGAGCAGGATGACCTCGTGCTGCAGCGAGCGGTAGACCTCACTTCGCGTGAAGGCGTCCACCGTCGGGAAGAAGTATTTCTCCTCCGTCTGAATCCGGTCAGCCTGGGAAGAAACCACCGGACCGATGCCGATAAACTTCTCTATGCCGCGCTTCACGGCCAGGTCGGATACCTCCTGATAGAGTTTTTCGGGCGCCATGCCGCTCTGCTGGATGTCACTCAGGATGAGCGTGTGCCGCCCCTGTTGCTGGTCGGGACGGCGGTTCATGAAGTCGAGCGCGATGTCCAGGGAATTGATGTCCGAGTTGTAAGAGTCGTTGATGAGTGTGCAGTCGTGCTGTCCTTCTTTCACCTCCAGGCGCATGGCCACCGGTTCGAGTTGCTGCATCCGCTCATCCAGTTCGTCGGGACGCATGCCCAGGTGCAACGCCACGATGGCGCAAACTATCGAATTTTGGATGGAAGCCTCATCGATAAACGGCAACGAATACCAGTTTTCCACCGGCGTGAGCGGTGCCAGGTCGATGGTCGACGAGTCCAGCGGCCGGAACGAGGCCGGCGCTTCGGGTTTGGGGTCGATGGGCGTGGGCACGGAATCGGCGAAGGGCGACTGCGCCGACGGCGTGTTGAAGACATAGGTCACCGTCGTGGCCGTCTCTTTCTTGTCTATGCTCTTAATATAAAAAGGTGCGTCCTTGTCCTTCAAGGACCAGTAGAGCGGCGTACCCTTCTCGTCCATTTCCCTGACACAGGCGCTGATCAGTTCGTCATCGCCGTTGTATACCAGTGTGCCGGCATTGTGAAACAGACGGAGTTTCTCGCGGCATTTCTCCTCCAGCGTGGAAAAGTTCTCCTGATGCGCCGCTCCCACATTGGTGAGCACAGCCACCGTGGGTTGGATGATGTCCCGGAGCGCCTCCATCTCACCCGGCATACTGATGCCCGCCTCGAAGATGCTCAACTGGGTCTCGCCGTCTGTCAACCAGACCGACAGGGGGACACCGATTTGGGAATTATAACTGCGGGGCGAACGGGTGATGCGGAGCGACGGCGACAGGAGTTGGTTGAGCCATTCCTTGACCATCGTCTTGCCGTTGCTGCCCGTGATGCCCACCACGGGAATGTCGAATTCGTCACGATGCCGCTCGGCCAGGCGCTGCAAGGCCTCGCACGAAGAGACCGTCTTCAGGAAGTCGGCGTCAGGATAACGCGCCTGCCAGTCGGCCGGCAACTCCTCCACCACATAGTGGCGGACGCCCCGGCGGTACAGATCCGCGATATACCGGTGACCGTCACCCTTCTGTGTACGAATGGCGAAAAACAAGGTTTCCTCAGGGAAACACAACGAACGGCTGTCGGTCAACAAAAAACTGACCGTGCCTTCACACTTGCCGTAACGGCGGGCGCCTATCAGCGTCGCAATCTTATCAATCGTATATTTCATAATCACTCCATTTCACGCTCCACGCTACCCCACTCTCATCACCCATCCTCCGCCGGGCGCCAGACGCACCCGCAGGGTGTCACCGGCAGTCACCGTGCGCTCCGTGCGCCGGTAATCCGTGGCCTCCTTGGCGGCATTCACACCGTCTTGGAACATCACGGCCCGATGCTCTCCGGCCGGCAGCATACCGAGCGGTATCTCCACGTCGCGCGCCGTCCAGGAAGTCATCGCGCCCAGGTACCAGGTGCTGCCCTTCCGACGGGCCAGGATGACATACTCGCCCATTTCCCCGCCGATGACGACGGTCTCGTCAAACACGGTCGGAACGGCCGCGATGAAGTCGGTACATTCCTGTTCCCGCATGTATTTCGTCGGACTGTCGGCCAACATCTGCAGCGGCGCCTCGAAGATGACGTACATCGCCATCTGGTGGACACGCGTGCCCTGACTCATCGGATGGTCATTGTTGCCGAAGAAACAGTCTTTCGTGGCATTCTGCATGGCACCCGGCGTATAGTCCATCGGACCCGCCTGCATCCTGAGGAAAGGAACGGTCACGTCGTAGCGGGGCTGGTCGTGCAGCGGACCCGACGCCGTGCGCGGTTCCCACTTGGAATTCTCCAGACCCTTCACGCCTTCAAAGTTGAGGACGTTGGGATACGCCCGCTGGATACCGAACGGTTTGAGTCCGTGATAGTCGACGAGCAGGTGATGGCGGGCGGCACAGGCCGCGATGTCGTAAGCCGACTGTATCACCTCCTGGTCGTCCCGGTCGAAGAAGTCGACCTTGAATCCGCTGACACCCATCTCCGCATAATGGCGCATCACTTCCTCCGTATGCTGCTTCAGGTTGCGCCAGGATGCCCAGAGGATGATGCCCACGCCCTTCCGCCGGCCATAATCCAGCAGACTGTCCAGAGCGATGTCGGGACTCAGGTCCGCCAGGAGCGACTCCTTGCCGCTCCATCCCTCGTCGATGATGATGTATTCCAGGTGATTGGCGGCGGCGAAATCAATGTAATGACGGTACGTAGGCGTATTCATGCCCGACAGGAAATCCACGCCGGTCACGTTGGTGTTGTTCCACCAGTCCCAGGCCACCTTGCCCGGCCGGATCCACGACGTGTCCTTCAGGCGGCAGGCGGGGGCCAGACACCAGGCCATGTCGCAGTCCAGGAGTGCGGCGTCGCTTGTGGTCACCACCACGGCGCGCCAGGGGAAGGCAAACTGTTTTTTGTTGTCTATTCTCGCGATATGTCCGGCCCGTTTCACCGGTACCAGGTTCAGGCGGTCATAACCGCCGATTTCCGTCTCCAGGGGCAACGGCGCGAAGGCGGCTTTCAGGGAATTGCCCTCGCCCTTGAGCAGCATCATCCCCGGATAATTCTCCACACCGGCGTCCATCACCGTAGCTTTCATGCCGCCCTTCAGACTGACGGCCAGGGGAGTGATGGCCAGCGAGTCGGCGAACATGGCCGACAGGGGCATCTCGTCGTAATAAGACTCAAAGGAATAGCACCAGCGCTCCCCGCCGCGGTTGTCGTTGACGTAGGGAATGAAGGCCTTGCCCGCATCGGGGAAACGGAAACAGGCCGTCTCGTCCTCGATGACAAGCGGACCGCGCACGCCGGAGACAAACCGGTAGGCGGCGCCGTCGTCATAGACGCGCACCTCGACGGTCCACCGGCCCGCCTTGAGCGTAAGCAGATTGTACCGGTCGTCCACCACGGCCTTCCGGTAACAGACGGTGTTCCACTTGTCCGCATGGGATGTCACTGTGCCTTTCGCTCCGCTGAAATCGGGATGGTATACGCGCTTGCCTTCCCTGACGCGCAGTCCCAATGAGGAAGGAGCCATCACACAAGCGCCGTCGCGGTCGACGCGCCAGGTCAACTCCTGGCCGGAAGTCAGCGTCACCGACAGGTGACCGTCGGGCGACTTCACCGTAAAGTCGGCGGCCCGAAGGCACATTGCCTGGAAGACCAGACACAACATCCATACTGTTTTTTTCATTTTTCCGTTATTCCTTTTGGTTATTCTTTCCGTAGCGCCGCAGGATGTCCTCGCGCTTTTGCCGCGTCTCCTCCATCAGGCGCCGGTAATCCCCGTTGTCGGCGTCGAAGGGCCTATGGGCCAATGCCTTTTCCGTGGGCAACCATTCCCTGAGGAAGGCCAGGGCCTCGTCCGACAGACAACTGTCGCGGAACCTTTCCCAGATGTAATCCACCGCCTGCTCCGAGGGATGCAGCATGTCAGGGGCATAAAACCGGTAATCGCGGAGTTCGTCGTTCATGATTTCATACGACGGGAAATACGTCGCCTGTCCGGCATATTCCGTGTCACTGACGATGCGGTCGGCGGCCAGCAGAAGCACGGCTTTCGACAACCTGCTGCCGTGATAACCGTATTTGCGGTAGCGGATGGGGCTCACCGTCAGGACGACCTTCACCTGCGGATTCCTTTCGCGGAGCCTGTCCACGCTTTTCCGCAAGGCCGCCGCACAAGTATCCGCGTCCAATGCCTCCTCCTGAAACAGGGAGGCGGGCCGTTTCCCGCAGTTGTCCACGATTTCGCCCGTCTCCTTCCACCGGTACACTCGGTTGGTGCCGAGGGTGATGACGGCGGTGTCGGGGACAAAATCCGTCCGGTCGACGGTGTGCCATACGCTCACGGGATTGTACATCACCCCGAAAGGATTGCGGACCACCGCAAAACCAGCCCGCTCGAACCGCTCGCCCAGGCGGTCGGCGAAGCATGAGCCTATACACAACACCTTTTCCAACGGCGCGATGCGGAAAGGCGGCGCGGGGATATCGACCAGTGTCCGGAAGTCCATCGCCTCAACTTCTGCTTACCTGAAGGCCCTTGTCGCTCAGCGTCATCTCCACAAAGCGCGCGTTGCCGTTCTGCGGATGTTCGTTGAGGATATTGCGGATACGCGCCGCCGCGCCGGCGTCCTTGGCCACCATGTAGAGGTAACCGCCGCCGCCCGCGCCGGGGAGTTTGTAGCCCAGGCACAAGTCGTCGACCAGTGCCGTCACGCGCCTCACCCCGTCGGGATTGGTACCGCTGTCCAGGGCCTGGTTTTGCGCCCAGTTCTTACGCACGAGCCGGCCCATCGCCTCGAAGTCGTTGCGCTGGATGGCCTCGTACATGTCCATGGCATGGTCTTTCATCTCGCGCAACAGGGCCAGTTCGTCGTGCTCATTGAGGAACATCTTCCTGACGATTTCGGCCAATATGCCTTTGGCCGTGCGCGTGATACCCGTATAGTAGAGCAAATGGCAGGACTTGTAATCCGCCTGCGTGTAGAGGTCGGACGGCAACCACCGGATGCGGGGCGACTGCGCCAGTCCCTTCTCCGTCTCCAGAAGTTTGACGCCCTGCGTCAGTCCGCCAAACTGGTCCTGCCAACCGCCGCCCGTGGTGAGCAACTGTTCCAACACCGACGTGCGGCGGCCGATTTCGTTCTTGTCCCAGGCCAGACCGCAGAAATCGTTGAGCGCACCGAGCACGGTGGCGGCCAGCATACTGCTCGTGCCCAGTCCGCTGCCGGCGGGAATGGCCGAGAGCGACGTCACTTCCAGACCACAACCGAAGGCCTTGAGCTGGTCTTCGAGCGTGGCAAAAGGTTCCTGGCAGAAGTCGGGGTGGAATCCCGACAGGACAAGTGCCGCCTTCGGGATGGAGAACGGACTGCCCACCTGGTGGAAATTCATCAGGTCATCGAAGGTCTCCACCGTCTCCGACGCGCCGAGGTCGATACTGCGGAGGATGATTTTATATTGCTTGCAGGGTTTGACATACGCCTGCAGCGGCGGTTGACCGTTGAGTTCGATGGCCAGGTTGACCACCTTTCCGCCCTCCATCATACAGTAAGGCGGCGTATCCGTCCAACCGCCGGAGATGTCGATTCTCACCGGACTGCGGCCCCACACGATCTGGTCGTCATGCACGGCCTTGCGGGGCAACTGTTTCTCACCGAGGGCCTGGGCGGTGAGTCCCTGCCGGAGCAGGCGGAACGCCTCCCGGGCGGCACCGCCGTCGTCCTCGCCCCGCAACCTGGCCAGTTCGGAACGGAACATCCGGTCGCTGATGCGGCGAAGCAGCGGTTCAGAATCATCGATAGGCGCCGGGCAAGGGATTTGCATGCCGGCAAACTCCCGGGCGGCGTCTTCCAAGTCCAACTGGTAAAACACGCTGTGCACGTGATTGTCGGCCAGTGCCCGCCAGTTGTGCGCCCGGAACTCCCGCCGCTGCGCCACCAGGCGCCGCAGGTTGGCCCGCGCACTGATTTCCTCGGCGCTCATGAGCGGCAGACTGCTGTCGGGCCTGTCGCCCGCGAGCATCGCCATGACCGCCTTTTCCATTTCCTCCATCGAGGAGACCACGGGGAACATCGGCGTCTGTTGGGCCTTGCCGGCGAATTTGTCATAGAATCCGTAAGGTCTGACCACCCAGGCGGTCTCCCCCGTCGGTACGATGTCGAGACACTGGCCTTCCTCCAACCTGACCGTCCAGTCGTTGCGGGGCACGCCCGTCACGATGTTGTCGCGGCTCAGCGACCACTTCGGACCCACATGACTGTTTTCCACCCAGATATTCTCATTGTCCTGCGTAAACCGGATTCCGGTCACGGCGTTCTGGACGAACAGCGACGGTTGGGGTTTGAGTGAATGGTGCATGATGTCGCGCTGGTCGTTGACGATGTTCTGGATGGCGACCATCGACGAGAGGAGTTCGTGCGACGTGCCGAAATGATAAAACTCGCCGCCGGGAAGAGGCAGAACGGCCACCGAAAGACGGCTCACCTCGTCGTCTTGTTGCGTGGGGTCGGTACCCAGACAACAACCGAACTCGCCGTAAAGGTCGTATTCCGTCACCTCGCCGTCGCGCATGCTGCGGCGCATGAGCACCTCCACGGCCTTGTCGCTCAGGAGCCACACGCCGATGTCGGTGAGATAAAAATTGTCCTTGGTCAGCCGCCCCAGCGTCTCGACCGAAGGTTTTTGCAACATACACTTCAGGCGGGAGGGGTCCTGGCGGGAAGAGACGAACACGCCGTGGTCGCAGGCGATTTCAGGACCGAGCCACAGGCCGTAGCACACCACGTCGGCATCGGGAATCGCGCCCGGCGGCCGCGTGGCGCGGATATACACGTCACCGCTCACTATCATCGTGTGGAGCCGTTCCGGAGCGGCCTCCATCAGGCGTTCATAGAGCGGGAGCTGGATGGACAACAGGTCTTGCGACAGGCGCTGGCCCCGTTCCCAACGGAACACGGGAATGGGCGTCAGGATCTTGCCCGACGGCGCGTAGGCCGGCAAGCGCCTGCTCTGACCGCCCGCATGGAGCAACAGCCGGCGGTCGCCGGCCAGCCACTGCTGGAAAGAAGGCCGCTCACCGGCAGCCATGCCGCCGGTCTCGTCGCGGTAGCACGCCTGCAGGAGCCAGGTACTGCCGCCGCCCGAACCCAACTTATGTCCGACGGGGTCGTTGGTGCAAAACCAGTTTTCGCGGTCATATCCCGTCACGTCGTGGAAACAGTCCACGAGATTGGGCGGAAGGGACAACAGTTTTTTCATGCTTTTCTCTTTTTAAGCGACATGCCGACGGCCGCCAGGATGACCAGCAGCAGGAAGGCATACGAGACGTAGGCGACGGTCTCGGTGGTCTTCACCGTCTTGGGATAGAAACTGAGCGTCACCAGATGACGTCCCGCCTCTACCGGCAGGGCGCGCAACACGTAGTCGACGCGGCCCAACTCAGCCTTCGCGCCGTCCACCGTGGCCTCCCAACCGGGATAGTAGATTTCGGAGAACACCACCACGCCGCCTTCCGCGGAGTTCACCTCGTAGGTAAGTTGGTTGGGCTCGTAGGCCGTCAGCGTCACCACCGACGTGTCGCGCTGGGTCTTGCTGCCGCCCAAGACGTCCTGGAAACGCTTGTCGGCCACGGCCGCATGGCGCAAGTCGGTCTTGGCCAGACCGTCAATCTCCTCGTTGGCGTTGTCCACATACACCACCGAGTCGACCAACCAGGCATTGCCGTAGGCATAAGTGTTCTGCAGCGGTATGGTCTGACCGCCCTGCAGGGGCAGGATAAAGTATTTCGCGTTGAGCATGTTGAGCACGGGCCAGATGGAATCGCCCGCCACGCGCGTCATGTCGCCGCCCGCCTGGCCGATGGCCGGCATGGCCTTCTGCATCTCCGACGCGATGTAGGCGTCGATGAGTTCCTGGTAACGGCGCAACTTGGCCGCATGGTAACCGCCGATGCTCTTGTGGTAATACGACGTCTCATTCTCGTTGAACGTATTGGACGAGAAGTTCAGCACACGGTAATCCAGCGACGTGTCCTGAAGTATCTGCTCGTCGGCCGCCGTCTTTTCCTGCGGCATGTCGCGCGCGCTCTTCTCCACGAACATGTCGTCATAGAGATAGCGCTTGTTGACCGCCCACATGTCGGCCAGACACAGAATGGCGATGCCCGCCACCATGTACTCGGCCTTCAGTTTGCGCGCCTTGAACAGCAGCAGCAACGCCGTACCGGCCAGGATGATGAAGAACGACCGCCAGCAGTCGGCCGTGAAGATGCTCTGCCGGATTTCCTTCAGATTGGCCATCAGCGGCGCGAGATGCTCCTGCGGGAATTGCGACAGCGCATTCTGTTCGGCCTGCGACACATAGTCGGGGAAGAACACCGTCGGCATGAGGGCAAACAGCAGACAGACACCGCCGGTGAGCGCAAAACTCGCCACCACCTGTTTCATCTTCTTCTTCAGAATCTCCGGTTCGTCCACGATTTTCTTCAGGGCCAGACAGGCCAGGAGCGGAATGGTGAATTCGGCGATGACCAGGATGGAGGCCACCGTGCGGAACTTGGCGTACATCGGCACGTAGTCGAGGAAGAAATCCGTAAACGGCATGAAGTTGCGGCCCCACGACAGAAGGACGGAAAGCACCGTGGCCGCGAGCAGGGCCCACTTCAGCGGACCCTTGACGATAAACAGGCCCAGGACAAACAGCATGAGGACGAAGGCGCCCACATACACCGGACCGCTCGTACCCGGCTGGTCGCCCCAGTACTGGCCCAACTGCTCATAAATCTGGTAATACGTCGGATCGGCCTTCTGCTGCGCGATTTTGCTGCGCGACAGCGGAACGGACGCGCCGCCCTTGGTGTTGGGCACGAGCAGCGTCCACGTCTCGCCGATGCCGTAACTCCACTGCGTGATGTAGTCGCGGTCCAGACCGCTGCCGGTCTGGTTGGCCGCGTCCTTCTTCACCAGTTCACTCTTGCCGCGCATGGTCTCCTTGCTGTACTCCCACGTGTGGTAGAGATTGGAGATGTTCAGGCCGATGCCGATGAGCGCGCCCGCCACACACACCAGCGTGGCCTTCGCGAAGCGGGCCAGTTCGCCCTTCCTGACGGCGTCGATGAGGAAAGCCACTATCATGAAGAAGATGACAAACAGGTAGTAATACGTCATCTGCACGTGGTTGGCGCTGATTTCAAAGGCCGTGAAAAGCGCCGTCAGCGCCAGGCCCCACAGGTATTTCCCCCGGTAGGCCAACACGATGCCCGCGATGAGCGGCGGCAGATAGGCCAGCGCCATCACCTTCCAGAGGTGACCGGCGGCGATGATGATGAAGAAATAAGACGAGAACGCCCAGATGATGGCGCCCAGGACGGCCAGATACTGGCGGAAGTCGAACGCCCGGAGCAGGATATAAAAACCGAGCAGGTAGACAAAGACATACCAGACATTGTCCGGCAGCCACAGGTGGTAAGCCTCCTTGAGTTTGGACAGCACGGTCTGACTCTTGTACGACGGCGCCATCTGGTAGGTGGGCATGCCGCTGAAGATGGAGTTGGTCCACCGGGTCACCTCGCCCGTCTTCTCGTGATAGGCCGCGGCTTCCATGCCGGCGCCTTTTCCCGCCGAGGAGTCATGACGGTAAAGAATACGGCCGTCCAGGTCGGCCGGCATAAAGTAAACGAATGCGATGACGGCAAACAGGATGACCGCCAGGACGTCGGGCAAATATTTCTTCATAGTCTCTTGTATTTTCAAACTTCCTCCTCACCGGGATACCTCACCTCCCAGTGGCCTTCCAAAAACTTTCTCGCCTCCCACCGCGCCATGGGCAGGTCGTGCAGGAGCCAGTTGCCGCAATCCTTGGGCGCGGCGCCGGGGATTTCACCTTCATAACCGGCGACAAACCGGAACGTGTCGCGCATCAGGGGAATGATGTCCTCCGGTGTCAGGTCGCCGCGCAGGATGAGATAACAACCCGTCAGGCAACCCATCGGTCCCCAGTAGATCACGCGGTCCTGCCACTCGGGGCAGTTGCGCAGGTAAGTGGCGGCCAGGTGCTCGATGGTGTGCATCGCACCGGGATGCACCGCCGGTTCGCGGTTGGGCTCCTTCATGCGGATGTCGAACGTGGTCACCGTCTCGCCGCCCACCGTGTCGCGCCGGCTCACGTAGACACCGCGCTGCAAGTGCAGGTGGTCGATGGTGAAACTCGCTATTTTTTCCATACGCCGGGGATTAAAGTTGCTGTAAGAATTCTTTCGTCACTTCAAAGGAACCGTTGGCCAGCCGTTCCCAGAAGTCGTAGTATTGGGCTGCCTCCGTGTCCTTGAGCGGCACGTCGCTGATGATGCGGAAACTCAGGAACGGAATGCCGTAGCGCCAGCAGGTCTGGGCGATGGCCGCGCTCTCCATGTCCACGGCCTTGGCGTCGGGGAAATGGGTGAGAATGTCCTGCATCTTCTCCCTGCTGTCCACAAACCAGTCGCCGGTGACGATCAGACCGGTGTGAATCCGGCCCTGGAAACCGCTGCCGGCAGGAATCTCAAACGGGCGTTCCGCCGAGGGGAAACGGGCCGGCTGGCCCATCACCTGACCGTAGGCGTACTCCTTGCCGCACCACACGTCGTGGTAGGCGCAGGCATTGCTGATGACCACATCCATCACTTCCAGCGCCGTGTCGGCGCCGCCCGCCACACCGGTGGAGAGCACCATTTCGGGCGCCATGCGGTGGATGAGCGTCGTGGTGGCCACGGCGGCATTGACCTTGCCCACGCCGCCCTGCTGCATCACGATGTCGTGCCGGCCGATGCGGCCGGTGTAGTATTCGTAGCCGTCGGCCACTTCCATCTTGCCGTCGTCGAGCAGGGTGCGGAGCTGTTGCAGCTCCTTCTCCATGGCGACGATAATTCCGATTTTCATTTTCTTCAGATTTTGTCAGTGAGTTTATCCGTTGATTCCCGCGCGCTTCCGCTCCGTGTGGTCCAGGAGAATCTTGCGCATGCGCATCGACTTGGGCGTCACCTCCACCAGTTCGTCGGCCTTGATATACTCCAGGGCCTCCTCAAGCGACAAGACCGTCTTGGGAATGATGTGCGCCTTGTCGTCCGAACCGCTGGCGCGCACGTTGGTGAGCTGCTTGGCCTTCGTCACGTTGATGACCAGGTCGTTCTCGTGCACGTGCTCGCCCACCACCTGACCGCCGTAGACCTCCTCGCCCGGATCGATGAAGAACTTGCCCCTGTCCTGCAGTTTGTCGATACTGTAGGCGTAGGCCGTACCGTTCTCCAGCGCCACCAGCGAACCGTTGACGCGGCGCTCGATGTCGCCCTTGTAGGGCTGATACTCCTTGAAGCGGTGGGCCATGATGGCCTCGCCCTGGGAGGCGGTAAGGATGTTGGTGCGCAGACCGATGATGCCGCGCGAGGGGATGTTGAACTCGATGTTCACACGGTCGGCCTGGGACTCCATGGAGGTCAACTCGCCCTTGCGGCGCGTCACCAGGTCGATCATCTTGGAGGAGAATTCCTCCGGCACGTTGATGGTCAGTTCCTCTATCGGTTCGCAGCGCACGCCGTCAATGTCCTTGTAGATGACCTGCGGCTGGCCCACCTGGAGCTCGTAGCCCTCGCGGCGCATCGTCTCGATGAGCACCGAGAGGTGCAGCACGCCGCGTCCGCTCACGATCCACTTGTCGGTGGAGTCCTCGAAGGGCGCCACGCGCAGGGCGAGGTTTTTCTCCAGTTCCTTCTCCAGGCGGTCGTTGATGTGGCGGGAAGTGACCCACTTGCCTTCCTTGCCGAAGAAGGGCGAGTCGTTGATGGTGAAGAGCATCGACATCGTCGGCTCGTCCACGGCGATGGGCGGCAGGGCCTCCGGCGACTCAAAGTCGGCTATCGTGTCGCCGATTTCAAACTTCTCCAGGCCGATGACGGCGCAAATGTCGCCCGAAGACACCTCATCGGTCTTCACATGCCCCATGCCCTCGAAGGTATGGAGCTCCTTGATTTTCGTCTTTTCCTGTTTGCCGTCACGATGGCAGATGGTGATATTCATGCCGCCCTTGAGCGTGCCGCGGTGGACGCGGCCCACGGCGATGCGGCCCGTATAACTGCTGTAGTCGAGCGAGGTAATCAGCATCTGCGGCGTACCTTCCAGGCGCTCCGGCGCGGGAATCACCTCCACGATTTTGTCGAGCAGGTAAGTGATGTCGTCCGTCGGCTTGCTCCAGTCTTCGCCCATCCATCCGTTCTTGGCACTGCCGTAGACCACGGGGAAGTCCAACTGGTCCTCACTGGCGCCCAGGGAGAACATCAGGTCGAACACCATCTCATAGACCTCCTCCGGCCGGCAGTTGGGCTTGTCCACCTTGTTGACCACCACAATGGGCTTGAGTCCGATTTGCAGCGCCTTCTGCAACACGAAACGGGTCTGCGGCATCGGGCCCTCGAAGGCGTCCACGAGCAACAGGCAACCGTCGGCCATGTTGAGCACGCGCTCCACCTCACCGCCGAAGTCGGCGTGTCCCGGCGTATCGATGATATTGATTTTCGTTCCTTTCCAATTGATGGAAACGTTCTTGGAGAGAATCGTAATACCGCGCTCCCGCTCCAAGTCATTGCTGTCCAAAATTTGCGAACCGTTATCCTGTCCTTCCCTAAAAAGTTTTCCGGCCATCATCATCTTGTCCACCAGCGTGGTCTTCCCATGGTCCACATGGGCGATAATGGCAATGTTTCTAATATCTTGCATCAGTTTAAAAAATTAAGTGTGCAAAGATAGCAAATATTAGGGCCTTATGCAAGAAAAAACAAAGTTTTTTATAGAATATCCGCAACACTCGAAAACAACTTTCGACTGAATTAATCTCTCAAAATAAAAATCCTCGGATGCGACGGCGGAAATTCTTTTTAATATATTCGACGACGCAGTCGAGAATATATTTTTTCTTTTATCTCTATCTATTTCATCATCTTCGATGATGTTTATTTTTATCATTATCTTTAT